>OJOL01002024.1_pt1 | contig 11561 bp, 9 predicted proteins | sample 1598121 | NCBI WGS metagenome assembly OJOL01 (sample SAMN01915219, study PRJEB22387) | human gut metagenome | isolation source: stool | host: Homo sapiens | place: USA
AACTGTCCGGTTTTAAATGTTTCCACAAAGCAAAGGTAACAAAAATGATGGCAAATGCCATGAAGACCCGGAAATAGTTGTAAGTAGAAGGCAAGTTTCACCCAAAAAACAAGAAGTTTAAACGTTCGTCCCTGACTTGGTAACGTTCAGAAATGAAATGATATAAACGGGCGTTTTATTTTCCCTATTGGAGAAATGTTTTTTCCCAATAGGAGAAAAATAATTCAATAATAGGCAAATAATGAATCGGGAGATAAACAGCTCTCTTCAAGAAGATGGGGAATAAGAGATAGTACTTCTGACTCAAAGCTTATACAGGAAACGAACATATCCAGCAATGACATAAAAAGAAATTGCATAAATCCTGTATCTTCTATGAAATGAGAGTGTCTTGAGATGAGAAGACTGTGTTCCCTTTGCAATCACACATTAGGTGGCTGTACGCTATAAATATAAAAAGGGGATATGTTTTACCGACACATTCCCTTTTATTGCCGAATTATTTCTGTTCAAATCTATTTTGTTTAAAAAACAAAAGGTATTATGAAGGTGTTCAGAAATTTGGCATTTTTTTCCCCTATTCACACATATTTTTTTTAATTTAAGCTTATGCTATTTCATTACTTTACACAATTAATAACAATATAGCCTGCCATTTCTCATTTACGCACAGAATGACTACTTCTTGTACACAAAAGCATACGCAAACCTGTTTATCGACATTGTGAATGGGAAAAGTAAAGTTCTTATCAGCATCGAGTCCCACTTTACAGAGAATTGACGAGTGCTTTTTTTACATCAGTCTGTTGTAATGAAACATATTGGATTATGTATAAAATCAATAATGAGATTGGGGACGATTACGTATTCTTCAGGTATCATTTCTAGATAGTATTAACAAGACGCCATAGCAGGAATGTTCTATAACATCCATATAAAAAAATCGACATATATCCAATTGTTACATTGAAATATATGTCGATTTATAGAAGATAAACCAAGAGGAGTTTTTAATAGTCTTTGTCAGGACACGTCCTCTTTAATTAGTCATAACTAGTCTTTTCTGTGCGGTGGAAATTTATTCTCCCCAAGCTATGTCCTCTTTGGTAATGGACTTAAAATCTTTTCCTGACCATGACAAACCATTTACACCAGTCTGTGCAGTTGCCACAAACATATCAATATTACCAGTAGTTAACCCATTGAAAGTATTGTTTGGATCAGCTGTCTCATTTGTAGTAACTGCCTTCAAGAACTTAATTTGCTTTAATGCAGCGTTTGCACCGAATACAGCTTTTCCAACGCTTGTCGCATTCTTGAACTGAACGCGAATTACTGCTGTGCCAGAGAGAATGGCATCTTCCACATTTGTTACATTGATTGTCACCACACCACGGGCTGTAGCAGAATTCTCAGTACCGATGAAAGCTGTTGCGCCCTTGAAAGCATTCGCACCAATTTTGGTTGCTGCGCTCAAATCCATCAGTTCAATTTTTGTATTGCTGTTGAATGCATCTTCTCCAATTTCGGTAGGTACAACCTGAATACCACCCATCTTGATGTCTTTGATATTGGCGCTCTTGAATGCACTGTTCGGGATTATAGCATTCAGTACGTTGATGGTCGGATTCGTAGTAGCATTACCTGCACCCTCAAATGCGGAAGGAGCATTAGCGATATCTACAATACCTGTTACAGATTCCAAAGCCGCGCAATTCTTGAATGCATTGGCTGTCAATGCCACGCCTGTAGGATTCAGTGCTACCGTTTTCAAAACGTAGCCTTCAAATGTAATTGTACGGTCATAACCGAAGGTTGGACGCAGAGATTCAACTGCTTCAATCTCCAAGTTTACCAATGTAGTCTTGGTGCCATTGTTGAAGAAATTTTTGTATACATTATCTTCAGCAAACTTATAAGCATTGAGATTAAGATCTGTTAACTCAGAAAATGCCTGTGTATCATTGTATTCGGTAACTTTCGGCAAATTCAATGTGGTTATCTTTCCACCCAAGTTTGCATCGAATGTATTGGCAGGAATAGAAGTGTTTTCTTTCAGTGTCAGGCTTTCTAAGGCTGAGAAATCCTTCAAACCATTCAATTCCTCAGGAGTCAGAACTACATTTGAAATAATTTCTACAATATCCGTTTTGCTAACAGTTGTATTGTTCCAATCAATCTTCGATTTATCTGCTTCATTTTCAATACCACTGAATGTACCGCTGAATACAATCAATCTATTATCATTTGTTACGATATAGGGGAAGTCATTTGCTATATCCAAATCTGCAACCTCATAAACTGCATTCTCGATGTTCCAGTTGGCACTGCTTTCGAGGTTCTTTGTCAGTATTACATGATTATATGTATAAGTAACTGTATATTCCTCGGGAACTTGTACTTCGTCTACTTTACGCACTACAGGATAGATGCTCATATACAGATAGTCTTCTGAATTCCAAGCTGCGGGAGCTACCAATGTAACTGTAGCTTCGACAGCTTCACTTGTAAGTACCGGCACATTACAGTAGTTATAAGCACCCGCAGGTTCCATGTTGGCAGTGTTATAAGTAGCAGAAACAGCTGCAATATTTGTAGGATCCAAATCTTTTCCATTCTTTGATCCCCCCTTCATCGTTACTTTGACAGATGTAAGAGTACCTAAAATATCGTTATATTGATCGTTGCCTGATACAGAAGAGAAGCGCAATGCCGGGAAAGCACGTTTGAATGAGAGGTTTACTCTTTCACCTACGGATTGGTAATTTTCTTCTCTTTGACCTTCCGAGATACTATACATAGGCGCATCAATTTGGTTGAAAGCGACTGTTTGTGTTTTATTATCACCTATAACGTTTAACTCAACACTGGTAACTTTGTTACTAGCTGCATCCAGCACGGCAGCCGTTGCAGTAGTTGTTTTAGGATAAGTTGCCACAACATTCACCTTGTCATCATTTTTGAATTTAATCCAATTTTCATCAGAAATAGCAGTGAACTGTCCTTGTGAAGCCGATTTTGTAGCTTTGTAAAGGGCAGGATTGGAAAGAGCGTTCCAATTGTTTACAACACCAACAGGTGTTGCATTTTCAGCAGCACCCTCTACATTGTCAGCATACAGATTAATTCTGTCTGTTTCGGCATACCAAAAGAAAGGATATTTCCCATTATTATCAGTAAGTTCCCCTCTGGTATTTGCCACTGTACTACCTTCAATGGTAGTATCGAACACAATACCCTTGGCAACATTGCCTGACTGTTCAAAAGTCGGTTCTTCATTCGTACACGCAGTAGCTAAAGCGGCTACGCATACTAAAAATAAAGTTTTCTTCATTGTTTTTTTAATTTATAAGTTCAATTTATTACATTATTAGCTATTGCAAAAGTAATAGTCTGCCTTTGTTATGCAGGAAAACCAGTACCTTCTTCCACATCGCCTGTTGCTGCAAATCCCTTTTCCACTTCCACCTCCAGAACTGTCACTTCCGGAGCTTCATACTTCATTTCCTTTTCTACTTTCATAATCATAAAATTTAAATTGTTAGTAATATTAAAATAGTCTCTTTATTATCAACTGGTAATACGATAGTTACTGCTACCGCTAGCTGCCTATTATCCTATCGTAAAGACAGACTGCCTCTTATACAAGAACCTTAGCCATTCCTATATATAATAGGTATAGCAAACCCGCATTTTCAGCCTGCAAAGTAAAAAACAAATTTCCTAAATAAACGATGAGTGCATTTGGCTGATATACAAAGTGTTATTAGCTTTACAAAAGAGCTGAATATCCCAATGAAAGAATCTATTGAAACCTGATAATCTGAGGGAATATGCTGACCTACAACCCATTCCGTACCCATCATCAAATAAACAGTTTTAGAACTCCAAATAAATTGACACTACTTTTTAGCACCTTATTTTGTAACAACACACTACTGCAACCTACTTATTTTCAAGAATAAAGGCACTATTGAAGTAAAGAGATAGAGTGTTTTTAAAGATAGAAATGACACCAAGTTCAGGCACCAATGACAAGAAATGAGCTTACAACCATTAGCACCAAACAAAATAAAAAAGTTCATTCTTCAACAGAAACCGTATAGCCGTTAAAAAACAAATGCACCCATATGCCCACTGGCAATGAGTGCAGATATGTACAAATAAATATTCAAGCAGTAACGCAGAAGTACTTATAAACAGAATGAAAGAAGCGAGTTCAGGAACAACTTACCAAGCAATACCTACCTGAGGTGCAATGCCTTAAAAACAGGTAGTAACCATCTTCGCAAAAAGCGTAACCGATACCACCATTCTGCCTTTTTCAGCCAACGGGCATCACGGCAATCCTGCGTTGTTCCGTCAGGACGGCAGATAGTCTGCAATACTCCGATGATATCCTTTCTTTTCACCCGCTCGATGCGAGCCACATTTCCATCACCCAGCATCAGACAGTCATCACCTTCACGGCCTATATACCGATGAATCATATACCGACCTTCCCACTGATAAAAAGGGCAGCACCAGGCAGGAAGTTCCTCATCGGGAGGACAAGGGACTACTTCCACCAGGTCTATCCCCCCTCTGATAAAGGGATACATACTTTGCCCGCCAATAAGCAGCTTTACCGTCTGCCCCTGTCGCAAAGCTTCGGCTGCTTCGGCAAAAAAATCATTGGATACCGTTATTTTTCGCATGTTTACAATATGGTATCATGAGAAAGGTGTGCCGCAGCCGCATCGGGCAGACAGGCCAGATGATAAACGGGTACGGCAGAAAGCAGGGAACCCAGAAAATCGCTGATATAATCATACAACTCATCACTGTAAGCGAAGTTAGGTGGACACGAAGGATGCAACGCACCATACCCTTGGGCTATACTAAGCTTTTTTATCTGATTATAAGGTGCTTGAGACAACCGCACGCAGGCAGCCAATGGATAACTTTCATTTTTATAACATGGCGTCTTCCCGCTCCATGGACTGCCATATACCCATGGCTTTCCATCGATAATACGAATGATGGGGCTGTCGTCATTCAGTAGGAAAGCTCCTTCTATATGCTCTCGCCACAAACGGGTGTGCGTACTCTTGCCTGTTCCACTTTCTCCCAAAAAGAGCACTGCTTTACCTTCGCACACAATGGTGCTGGTATGAATGGCTACTGTCTGAAAAGGCACGGTTGCCACTCCATAAGCCATCCAGCAGGCAAATCGGAGTAACCGGAGTTGGTAATTACCCTTGAAACTGGCCACCTGTTTGCTTTCATCCAGCCAAAGTTCTAGTTTTTCACCTTTGGGAGGTATCATTACAAAGAGGAAACCATTGCTGTAACAGCCAAACTGGCTGACAATTCCGTCTATCTCATTTGTATAGAGCACCTTTTCAAATGTGGGAGCTTCTTCAGAAGATTCTATAAAACGACAAAGGGGAACATCATCTGCCACCACTTTAAAAGGGGCAAAGCCGATCAATTCATCTACTGCTTGTACCAGCCTGTCACCTTCCACCCTGATACGGTGTCCGGCTATCAAATAATCCTGTTTCATTTATTTCTATCTTTACACTTCATTATTACTTACTATATCACAGATATCCAGATCGAATATCCGGTCACAGAAAGCCAACGAGCTTTCGCGATGGGCAATGACAACCAGTGTCAGCTCCCGGTGTTGCAGTGAAAGTGTTTCCAAAGCGTGGTTGATTTCCTGTTCTGTCTTGTTGTCCAAAGCCGAAGTAGCTTCGTCAAAGAACAGTACTTCAGCCTCCTTGTAGAGAGCTCGTGCTATACCAATCCGTTGCTTCTGGCCACCGGATAAACGGCTGCCATATTCACCTAACGGCGTATCCAGTCCTTGCGGCAATTCATCTGCCCATTCTCGGAGTTGCACTTGTTCCAATACCTGCATCACCTTTGCTCGGTCAGCTTGTGGTTGTCCGAGTGCTATATTGTCGGCAAGTGTGCCTTCTATTATAAATATTTCCTGCGGTACATATCCCACTAGTTTATGCCATTCACTACGGTTGGCAGCAGTCAGCTGTTGCCCGTCTATAAGTATTTCACCGGAGGTAGGCGGAAAGAAACCGAGCATCAGATTGAAGAGTGTCGATTTCCCTGATCCGCTTGCTCCACGTACTCCGATCCGTTCTCCGCAGCTGATACTTAGATTCAAGTCGTTGAAAAGCGTATGTCCATCGGGGAAGGCAAAACCGAGCTGCCGTAGCGTAATGCCCTGTTTAAAAGTGAAAGACGTTGTACTTTGCGCATCCTGCCGCGGTTCGTCACTGATACCTTCGTCCACCACCGTTATGGTATGCGAAGCATTCTGAAGTGTCACCCAACTGTTCAGAATGCCCCTTACGGCTGGTATCAACCGGAAAGCGGCCACAGCAAACACACCACTCATCAATCCCAGGTTCCCGTTTCCCGTACCTATCAGTAAGGCCAACCCTCCCACTACGGCTACTTCCGAAAGAAAGGATGGAAAAAGCTGGTACACTTCCGTCCGCAAGCGGTTGCGAACAATAAACTCCATTCCCTGATCGAAAGAAGCCAGAGACGCGTGGAAAGCCTGAGCGATCTCCAACTCCGCATATCCACGGAAAGCCTCTATTACTGTACGCGATTGCTTTCTACGGGCTTCCAACTCTTCCATGCCGTAATCACGCAGGCGCTTCCTGACCAGGCTGACATACAGTACAGACAAGAGGAGGAACGCTCCGCAAAGCAGGAGTCCCGGAAGCGGTTCCCAAATAATGAGCGCCGTTACCATCAATATTATCAGTACTGCTTCTCCCGCCATACGGAAAACGGGAGCCAATACGCATGAGCTGAACAGGTAACAGACGTAGTTCACCTCGTGCCCCAGCCGCACGCTGCTTTTCTCTTTCAGGTAAAACAGTCCGCGACGGGAGTAGTTGACAAACATCCGACGGCTGAATTCACGATATATATTGAGTTGATAACTGCTCTGAAGACGTGCCAGCAGCACAATTACACCATTCTTCAGCATCACGAACAGTAACACCGCACCGCAAAGTGCCAGCATATTGTTTCGCCCACCGTCCTGCTTCATCACTACCAGTAATATAGGTACCAGCGCCGCTACTCCCGCAAAGTCGAGTATGGCACGCACCAATACCGAAAGAGCGACCCAAATGCCCCGTTTACGTTGCTGTTCCGACAGCAGTTGAATTATTTTCTTAATCATTTGCCATCTATTATCGGTTTACGTATTGTTCGTTTTTTTTAATCCTCCGAATAAAGTCCCTTGCAAATAAAATCCACCCTATGCCACCTGCGCCACTCAGCAGGATACATCCTGCAAGAATAAGCAATTTATTGGGCTTTGAGGGATGCAGCGGAACCGTTACAGGTTGTATGACCGTATACACCGGAGCTACCTTTCTCACTCTTGCTTTGGCTGCCTGCACTTGCCGTTCCGACCGATTGTAAGCCAACTGCGCCAGTTCCATCTCGCTACGCAAGCGTGCCCGCTCAGCGCGTGAGGTCAGTTGCGCCGGGTTTCGGTTAGCGTCCGCAAAACGGGCATATCTATCCTGTGCCGCGCGATATTCGGCCTGCGCCTCTTTACATAGTTTTTCATTGTATTGCAGAATCTTACGCGACTTGTTTGTCCTGTATTCTGTCATATACGCCTTCAGGCGTGCTTGCACGGTGTCGGCTACAATAGCCGCCACTAGCGGGTCCTGCATCGTAGCAGTTATAGATATCACCCGTTTCTTCCTATCTATTTCTATTTTGACTCTGGAAGCTATAGTACGGACTATGGCAGCCTCTTCACGGGTCAGCTGTAAAAGGGCTGATTCTTCCTTTTTCCCGATATGATTCATCTCCGGTTTCTCTCTGAACAAGGATATGCACCACCCTATCAGTCGCAACGGTGTGGAAGTGACAGCTTTCCACCACGGTTTCTTCTGGTGTTCCTTCAGATATCGGGCAAGAGGCATTGCGGTACTGTCCTTCTGTCTGCGTACCTCAACATCGGAGAGTTGGAGCAGAAAGGGGGTGGAACGGACGATGGTGGAATACAAGGAAGGAAAAAGAGCATCCCGGTCGGTCGCAATAGAACCACTCATGCCGGGGGTGATATTTGCCAACTCCCTTATGTCTGAAAAAGAACGACTGCGGGTTCCTTCATGGGCAACGAGCGTGCTTGCCGTATATTCTTTGGGAATACTAAGGGCAATAATTAACCCTACGACAGTACCAATGCCACATACTTTCAGAAGCAGCCTTCTGGAAGTACATATTTTCCGGAACAGTTCCAGCCAATCAATTTTCTGCTTTTCGTTCATGCATTTTTCTTAAAATATAATATACACCTTATTCAAGTTTCGTAAATACGGCAATAAAGAAGTTATAGGAGTCACGAAACTTAAATGTATTATTTAGTAATGCTTGAAAAATAACGTGGTATAAATGGGCATGCTAATAATAAATAGAGAGATAAACTATCATTTATGTATCAAGTTATTTTTTTAAGCGTTACTAAATGAGGGGACAAAGATAATTCTTTCTTTCCTAATAATAATGTGAATCAGCTGTTGAATTTGGCTTATTGCCAGCATCATTTTTTTTTGAGTGCTTTTATTGTTCTTTTTCGACGGTTAATTCCCCTGTAGTAACGCAGCTACTTTATCACCCTATCATCTTATCACTTTTTCATTCTTTTCTATTAGGAAATAAACACTTTTTGTATAAAAAACATTCGCAACACCTGTTTGTCGGTATTGCGAATGGAAAGAGTGTGTCATTTTCTGATTTAACTGTCTGGCAGTATAGGGGAAAATATGAATTATTACTTCCGAACCCTCTGAAAGAAAAGAGCCCGGTGCAATACCGAGCCCTTTTACCATATCAGTTAATTATTAACTGTTTAACTTTTGATGTGCTGTTCATTTTGAGCAGCCTCTTCTGATGTAATCTGCTTAGATTAGCTAAAAGATGATCATTGGTTAACAGTAATATCAGTTTTAGTAAGCGTGTAGTTACCTGTGAGAGGAGCAGGTTTTGCAGTTTCAGTAATAGTTATACTTGTAGCTGTAACTATAGAAGTTGCTGCAGAACGTCCTACCCATTCAACATCGGCATTAATGTTGATATCAGTAATAGCTTTTCCTGTCAAGTCAAGAGTGACATTACCAAGTGTCATACTACTTCCTGCATTGAAGTTAATGACTTCTACAGTTTCCAATGCTGCACTAGCAGCGAGGATGCTCTCTATTTCAGTATTAGAATCAATAGTCCATTCTCCTGTCAAATTCAGGGCAGTCAATTTTGTCAAGGCATCATACTTTTTCAATTCATCTGCATTAGTCATTGCACCGAACGTTGCAAATATAGTTTGACTAGCAGTATTTGTAATCTTGCCACCGATAGTATTATCTACTTCACCACTACCAGCTGTAACTGTAACATTGGCTGCTGAGTGTTTAACTTCAACAAGACCGTCATTTGTTGCGAATACTACTGTAGCTCTGTTGACAATAGCTTTAGCATCGGTATTATTAGCCAAATCAACGTTGGCTGCATCAATATTAGTGTTGATAGTCAAAGTTCCACCATTCGTAATCGTAGACCTGGTAGCAGTGTTAATAACCGGACTTGCATTAAGAGTTGCTTCACCCTTGGTATTTGTAAGTGTAAGTTGCTTTGCTGTAGATGCACTGGTGATAGCACCACCATCATTAATGACTGTAGCACCTACAGTTGCAAAGTCCTTATCAATAGTAAGAGTTGCACCCTTGTTTACTGTCAAGTTACCAAACTTGGTAGAAGCAGTACCCGCACCGGTTAAGATAGTATTACCGCTAACATAAGTAACATCCAAATTAGACAAAATTACTTTAGTATAAACACCATTGTTAGCTAAAGTACCGGCATCAAACAAAACAGGTGTTTTTGCATCATTGAAAGTAATGTCACCCAAAGTTACAAGCTTGCTGTTCGGTCTGAATGAAATAGAGGCATTTTTACCTTCAATTACACAAGCATTATCAAATTCTTCAAGGAAGGCATCATCCAACGCAATTGGAGCTTTATCTGTAGTGGTGATAACGAAGTACTTTCTTGGATCAGGAGCCTGTCCATTGTTATTTGCCATGTATGCTTCAGCCATAGCTTTTGTGATTTCAATCAGCGCTTCGCCACGATAAGCCACTTTCTGAACATAAGAAGTAAGTTCATCATAGTTCTTGATCTGAGTATAACCGGAAGCAATTGCCGATTTTGCAGGAATAAAACCACCATCAACTGTATAGGTTGCAGAAGTACCTTTGGTATCTTTCATAGAACCATCTTTGTTGTACTCGTCAGCAGAGTATGGCAGACCGGGTAACAATATCAAGTTTCTTGCAGGCGTAATGGTCTTAGCGGCAGTAGCAGTGCTGCTATTTGCTAAAACGTATGCTTCGTTGTTAATGGTTGTGTAAACTTCAACGGCCAAATCAGCTTGTGCATAAGATGCGCCCGGCAATACCATCAAGAATTTGCCATTTTGGCCGGTCGTGATAGTTATAGCGGGATTAAATTTAACCCAAACAGGTTTATTAGTGGTTACAGGAGCTACAATATCAGCGGTTTTAGCTGTTTCATACTGGTTTACATCCCAAGCCACGTTGCCTTTAGCATCCTTAGCGATATTAGCAATAACGTCAGAATTTTTAATCGTACCTGCTGTAACAATACTACTTGTACTATTCGTAAACTTGATAGAGTCTACTGTAATAGATGTTTCATAAACCGGTTGACCATTAGCATCTACTTTTAAAACACCTTGTGCATCAAGTAATTGTACCTGGCCAAGCTTCAATGTAATATGCGGTAAAGAATAAATATGCTTCATGTGCAAGGATAATTCTGTTTTGGGGCTTTTCCAAATAGAGTCATAAGCTATAAAAACAGGATATTTCTTTGCTTCATAGAAATTCTTAATAGCAGTGTTAGAGGGCGTTCCATCAGCATTAGGTACTACGATTTGTTCCGTAGGTAGCTGAACTTCCAATGGTCCGCGCTTGTAGTTAGCCTCATTGAAAGGAGCATAAAACAAATAGTTACCTTGGCACAAAGATGCATCAGCGGTAAATGTCTTGCCGTCTGTAGTCTGATACAGTACATTGCTGGAGATGTAGTCCTTAATAACGAATTGTGCCCAATCTGCCTTTGACTTATCATATTCATCCATCACGCAAGCTCCAAAACCGTCGCCTGCCTGCCAAGTAACGCCAGCAAAATTATTGCTGGTTGTCATTCTCGTATTTGCTCCCAATGTGATTGTCGGAGCTTCTACCATCGGACGGTCACCAATACTCTGCTTGTTGCTTTCGCTAATCAGCTCATCTTGAGAACACCCTGCAAAAACCGCAGCTAAAGCTACGGCACTAAACAAATGTTTCTTTTTCATTTTTAACCTTAAGATTAATTGATATTAATATTCAAATTACTTCTTCTCTAGAAAGCAAGAGTGTTAAACCTTGTCTCTAAACTATAATTCAGGGTCAGGTGTAATCACGCTTGATGCAAAACCTTTCTCTACAGCC
>OJOL01002061.1_pt1 | contig 11398 bp, 6 predicted proteins | sample 1598121 | NCBI WGS metagenome assembly OJOL01 (sample SAMN01915219, study PRJEB22387) | human gut metagenome | isolation source: stool | host: Homo sapiens | place: USA
TAGAGCGTTGGCTTCCCAAGCCGAAGGTCGCGGGTTCGAGTCCCGTTTATCGCTCTTCATAATCAGCCACTTATAAAGGTGGCTGATTTTTGTTTTAGGTGGTTTTTAGTGGTGTTTTGAGTGCTTGTTTAAACCGAGAGTTAAACCGAAACTGACTGAATCTATTTATTTTCTTTAGCTGTCCGCTTTTTCACAGATTATGTATTGTAATCCAACGTGTTTATATACATGTTTACCCTAGCTGTAGGTTTATAAGTGTAACATGTATATAACTACCTAATATAAAATGGAGACCTGAATTTTAGTGTGGAATTATATTTGGATTCAGGGGAAAATAGGTTTCTTTCTCTAATTTTTTTTGTATTTTTGATGGGAATTGGTGTTGGTTAAGAAATTATTAATAATTCTGTTAATAGTTCAGGAATAAGTTTGTTCTTGAATTAGGAGGGGATAGAATATACAATAGGAGCAAAACGAATAATAATGAAAAGAACGATGAAAAAGTTATTTGGCTTATTATCAGTGGTATTGGTTGCCGTTATCTGTTTTACACAGCCTGTTGATGCGGCAAAGAAAGAAAAAAGAGCGAAGTATGTTTTTTATTTCATCGGAGATGGAATGGGAATAAATCAGGTGAACGGCACAGAGATGTATCTGGCTGAGAGAGCAGGAAAAATCGGTGTCGAGCCATTAAATTTCACCACCTTCCCGGTCAGAAATTTTGTGACTACTTATTCGGCCTATAATTCGGTGACTTGTTCGGCTGCTGCCGGTACGGCTTTAGCTACCGGCGAAAAGACAAAGAACGGGACGATAGCGATGGATAAAGAACATAAAGCACCGGTATACAGTATCGCTACCAAAGCCAAAGAACTGGTGGAAGAGGTCGTGGTGGTCGGCTACGGCACCCAGCGCCGTTCGCTGGTGACCAGCGCCATCAGCAAGGTGCAGATGAACGAGTCGAACATGCGGCAGGTCGCCAGCCCGACGCAGCTGCTCAGCGGCCGTGTGGCCGGCGTGACGACTTCGACCGGTTCGGGTAACTTGGGCAGCGGCGAGCGGATGGTGATCCGCGGATCGTCGTCGCTGAGCGCGGGCAACGAACCCCTCTATGTGATCGACGGCATTCCGATCACCAACACGAACGCCAATCTGGTCGATTTCGGCGAGGACATGTCTTCGCTGGCGACGCTCAACATCAGCGACATCGAGTCGATCGAGGTGCTGAAAGACGCCGCTTCGGCGGCCATTTACGGTTCGCGCGCCAACAACGGCGTGATCGTCATCACCACCAAGTCGGGCAAGGAGGGCAAATCGGAGGTGCATCTCAACTTCAACACCGGAGTCACCCGCTTCGCCAATGTGGGGAAGATCAAAATGGCCGATTCGGGGCTTTATGTCCGCGATTTCAACGAAGGCGTCGACAACTACAACCGCCAGTACGGCTACAAACCGGGGGATTCGGGTTTCAAGAAGCATATTCAGAATCCGTTCGGCACGCTGCCCGACACGGACTGGATGGATCTGATTCTCCAGACCGGAACGTTCTATAACGGCGACGTGTCGTTTTCGGGCGGCAACGTCAAGACCAGATATTATGTCGGCGCCAATTACAACCACCAGACGGGCGTGATCCGCACCAACAAGATGGAGAAGATGAACTTCAAGGTGAAGATCAGCCATGAATTCACGCCGTGGCTCGAAGTCGGCGCCAACGTTTCGGGCAACTATATCAAGAACCACCAGATTCCGGGAGCCAACTCCGGCACGACCATTATCGGGCGCAGCATCCAGCAGCGGCCCTTCGACCGTCCCTACAAACCCAACGGCGATTATTACGTGGGCGGCACCGACGAGCTGGTGTTTCACAACCCGATGCAGATTCTCGACGAGGAGACGGCCTATATCGAGAACATGCGTTATCTGGGGAATTTTTACGCTACGTTCAAGTACAAGGACAAGTTCGCCTTCAAATCTTCGGTCAATACCGACATCACGCAGATTTACGACTACACCTACTACAACGAAAACCACCCTTACGGCAAGGGCGTGGGCCGTATCGTCGATTACAACCGGACGATCAAGAATATCCTCGTGGAGAATTTCGCGACTTACAACGACAAGTTCGGCGACTTCTCGCTCAGCGCCATGCTGGGTCATTCGTTCCAGAAGGTGACCACCCGGTCGGCCAAACTCGACGGCAGCGGATTTCCCTCGCCTTCGTTCGACGTGGTGGGTGTGGCCTCTTCGCTCGACGCCTATTCGGGATCGCTCTCCAATTACGCCATGGAGTCCTATTTCGGCCGTGCGACGTTTTCCTACAAGGACCGTTATGTGCTGACGGCCACGCTGCGCACCGACGGTTCGTCGAAATTCGCGCGCGACAACCGCTGGGGCTGGTTCCCGTCGGTGTCGCTGGGCTGGAACATCTCCAAGGAGAATTTCATGAAGGACAGCGATACGGAGCTTAAGTTCCGCGTCAGCTACGGCAAGACCGGCAATCAGGAGGGTATCGGCTCCTACGCCTATCAGGCGCTCATGTCGGGCGGCTACAACTACGGCAACGGCAGCGGCATCGCCGTTTCGACCTTCGGCAACCGCGACCTGACGTGGGAGAAGGCCGACCAGTTCGACGCCGGATTCGACATCACGCTGTTCAAGGGGCGCGTGAACATCATGGCGGACGCTTATTACAAGAAGACCAAGGACCTGCTCTACAGCACGCCGATCCACAGTACGACGGGCGTGACGAGCATCATTAGCAACATCGGGTCGATGCGCAACATCGGCGCCGAGCTGACGATCAACACCCATTTCAATTTCGGTCCCCTGTCATGGCTGTCGCAGTTCAACATCGCCACCAACCGCAACAAGCTCACCGAACTGCTGGGCGACGACAAGCCGATCTCGATCGGCGCCAACCGTGCGCTGCAGGTCGGCAAGGAGGTCGGCGCGTTCTACCTCTTCATCATGGACGGCATCTACCAATACGACGGCGAAGTGCCCGCCGAGCAGTATGCGCAGGGAATCCGTGCCGGCGACGTGAAGTGGCGCGACGTGGACGACAACAACCTGATCAACGACAACGACCGTCAGGTGATCGGTTCCTCGAATCCCTACTTTTCGGGCGGCTGGAACAACACCTTCCGTTACAAGGGCGTCTCGCTCGACGTCTTCTTTACCTACATGTACGGCAACGACGTCTATGCGGCGTGGAAGATCAACACCTCCAAACTGGGACACAAGAACGGCGTGCTGGCCGAGGAGGCCCGCAACCGCTGGACGGGACCCGGTTCGACCGATCTCCATCCGCGCTCGGTGAGCGGCGACACGAACAACACCCGCAACTCCGACCGCTGGCTCGAAGACGGTTCGTTCCTGCGGCTGCGTTCGCTGACGCTTTCCTACACCTTCCCCGAAAAGATCAGCCGCAGGCTGGCCATGAAGTCGCTGCGCGTCTATTTTCAGGGAGACAACCTCTGGCTGGCGACCCGCTATTCGGGCTGGGACCCTGAGGTGAGCAACAACCTCGATCCGCGCTTTATGGGCGTCGACAACTTCTCCGTACCCCAGCCGCGCATGTTCTGCTTCGGCCTTAATGTGACATTCTAAAAAGCTGACAACCATGAAATATATAACCGTATTACTGTTCTGCGCCCTCGGCTTCGCAAGCTCCTGCTCGAATATGCTCGACCAGTATTCGCATTCGGCCATTCCGCCTGAGGCCGTAACCGAAAAGGATCTGCCGGCGCTGCGTCTGGGCATGTATAACCGTGTGCAGAACGAGCCGCAGACCCGCTCGTTCATCATGTGCGACATTTTGGGCGGCGACATCACCCAATCCAACTACAATCCGATCGACGTCATCAATTCGACGCTCAGCCCGCTGAATTCGGCGATCGTCAACGGCTGGAACGGCTATTACAGCGCGCTCTATCAGGTCAACAACCTGCTGGCCGTGACGGCGAAGTTCCCCGATTCGGAAATCAGCGTCCGCGCCAGAGGCGAAGCGCACTATTTCCGGGCCTATATCTATTTCTGTCTCGTGTCGCGCTGGGGCGGCGTGCCGCTGCTGCGCGAAAACACGCTCGACAAGCTGCCCCGCAGCCCGGCCGCCGATGTCTGGGCGCTGATCGAGGAGGACCTCGACACGGCGGCTTCGCTGCTCGACACCAGCGAAAGCTACTACTATGTGTCGCGCAACGCCGCGCTGGCGCTCAAGGCCCGCGTGATGCTTTCGCAGGGCAAGATGACCGAGGCGGCGCGTCTGGCCGAGGATCTCATTACGTCGGGGCCTTACAAGCTCGATTCGTTCGACAAGATTTTCCGGAAGAAGGCCAACACCGAAATTATTTTCGCCTTCGAGAATATCTCCGAAGAGTCGTCGATCAACATCAGCGACCTGTTCTACACCTACGGCCATCCCAACAAGGGGCAGGGCGTATACCGGCTGCCCGCCTCTACTGTGGAGCTGTTCGGCGCCAACGATACGCGCAAGGAGATGAGCATCATCAATATCGCCGGTACTGACTGCCTGAACAAGTACCCCAGCGGCCAGACCGGCAAGGACCCCGTGATCGTGTCGCGCATCGCCGAGCTTTATCTGATCAGCGCCGAAGCGCAGGGCCGCGCCAAGGGCGTCGGACGCCTGAACGAACTGCGCCGCGAACGCGGACTCGACGACATTTATCCGGCTTCCGACGCCGCCTATGTCGACGCCGTCCTCGACGAACGCCGCCGCGAACTGCTGGGCGAGAACTTCATCTATCATGATATGGTGCGTACGGGCAGGGCCGTCGAGCGTCTCGGAATTCAGAAATTCCAGCTGCTGCTGCCCATCCCCGGCAAGGAACTGCAGCTGAATCCGCTGCTGGAACCCAATCCCGGCTATTAAATCCTAAAATGACCGAACCATGAAAAACAACTGTTATATCAAACTGCTTTTTTCCGGGCTTTTCGTGCTGGCGGGCTTCGCGTTCTGCGGCTGCAACGACGATCCCGAATATACCCGATACGAAGCCGTTCCCCGAAGCGAGATCGGCCGCAAACTGGTCGAAGGGACGAATCTGATCGCCCACATCTCGGTCGATTCGACCTATGTGCTGGCCAACGGCGCCTCCGTGACGGAACTGCGCTACCTGTCGGCGTCGGGACTCGCCATGGCGGCGGTCTTTTTCGAAATAGACCTCACTTCGCCCGACATCGCGCTCGAAGTCTGCACCCCTCAGAACAAGCCGATCGGCGTCGGTTTCGAACCGGTGACGCAGCAGGCGATGCACGTCGACGCCGAGGGACACCGGGTGCTGGGCGGTACGAACGCCGATTTCGGCAGCGAGACGCAAAAAGGCCCGCAGGGAATCTTCTGGAAGGACGGCGTCGCGCAAAAGACCGTGTTCAACACGACGCCTGCGCGGCCGCGCAGCTTCTTCGCGATCCGGACCGATAAAAGGGCCGTTGCCGCGGCCGCGGCCGATTACGACGAAATCGCCGCGTCGAAGGTCATCTACGAAGCCGTGGGCGGCGGTCCGGTGCTGGTCGACGACGGGGTGGTTCCCATCCCGCCCGATCCCAACGACCTGTCGGTCGAGCCGCGTACCTGCATCGGGGTCTCCGAGGACGGGACGAAGGTCTGGATCATGGTCGTGGACGGCCGCAACTTCTACTACTCGAACGGCATGTCGTTCGTCGAGCTGGGGCAGTTCATGAAAGCCGTCGGTTCGTACGACGCCATCAATCTCGACGGCGGAGGTTCCTCGACCTTCTTCGTGCGCAGCGCGCCCGGCTTCTCGGCCGACGACCGTTTCGAAATCCGCAACTGGCCGACCGACGGCGGAGGCGTCGAGCGCGCCGTGTGCAACGGACTGCTGATCGTTTCCAACAAATAACCGATTTAACACATGCAATCAATTATGAAGAAGATCAGAAAATACGGAATAATCCTGTTTGCGGGGCTTTGCGCGTGTGCGGCGTGGTCCTGCGAGGAGGACAAGACCGACCGGAAATTCACGCCGAAGGATCCCGTCATCAAGCTGGGCGGCGATGTCGAGGTCGGAAAGGCGGGCGGAAGCTATACCGTCCCCATCGAGTCGAACCTGCCGTGGCGGGTCAGGTCCGAAGCGGACTGGATTCTGCTCGGCGAGGTGGAGAACGGCATGGGAGACGGCGAATTCACCTTTACCGTAAGCCCGAACAAGACGCTTTTCGAGCGCGAAGGGCGGGTTACGGCGTGGATCACCGACGAATATGCGCAGTCGATCCGTGTCGTGCAGGCGCCCAGCTCCCCCGAAGACCTCGAAGTGCACTGGTACGTCAAGACCGACGGCAGTGCCGACAACGACGGCATGACGTGGGAGACGGCGACCACGCTGCACAATGCGCTGTCGAAGAGCATCAACGGCAACTTCATCCACGTGGCGGCCGGCACCTACGTCCCTGAACAGAGTCTGGCGGGAAGCAAGGGCGCGGCGGAGGACGCCACGTTCGAGATTTCGGCCAACGTCTCGCTGATCGGCGGTTATCCGGCCGATGCCGTGACGGGCGTCGTCGCCGATCCGGACGCCAATCCGACCGTTCTGAGCGGCCGTCTCTCCGGCGGCAGACATGCCTACCATGTGGTCTGCGTCACGGCGGCCAAGGCCGACGGCCGGCGGGTGCTGATGAAGGGGCTGACCATTACCGAGGGCCTTTGTTCGGGGACGGCTTCGTATTATACGCTCAACGGGGCGCGTTTCTACATCTCGCGCGGCGGAGGCGTCACGGTCGGCAATGCGGCGGTCGATATCGCGGACTGCAAGATCACACAGAACAAATCCGCCAAGGACTGCGCCGGCATCTGCATCGTGGCCGGGGCCGACGTGTCGCTGACGGACACCGAAATCTCGGAGAACGAATGCAGCAACGGCAACGGCGCCGGCCTGCACAACGAAGCTTCGGTCGTCCGTATGGATCGCTGCACCGTGCGGGGCAACTCCGCGTCGGGTGTCTGCGGCGGCGTTTATACTTTCAGCAGCAGTGCCCCGTCCTATACGTACATCTACAACAGTACGCTTTGCGACAACCGTACGGATGGGAGCAAGAACTCCCGCCGCGGAGGGGCCGTTTACAGCCGCGAGTATTCGGAGACCGTGCTGGTGAACTGCACCGTGCACGGCAATACGGGCGGCAACGGCGGCGGCATCGCCCTGTACGGGGCTTCGGGCAAGGAGTCCAAGATGACGCTCGTAAGCTGTACGGTGACCGGAAATACGTCGCTGTTCGTAGGCGGCGGCGTGGAATTCACGCCCTATACGACGATGAACGTCTACAATACGGTCGTTTCGGGCAATACCGCAGCCAACGGCGGCGACGATCTGGTGGGAACCAATACCGCTTTGGCGGCTACGGCCAACCTGCCTGCGGTGCTCTCGTACGCCGTGAACGGAAGCGTGGTGTACGGGGCCGGCAAGGCCGTGGTGGCGGGCAGCAGTTTCGATCCGGCGACGATGCTCGGCCCGCTGGCCGGCAACGGAGGCCCGACGCAGACCTGCCTGCTGCTGGGGGCGGACAATCCCGCCCGGACGCTGGGCATGCCCTATGTCGATTTGTCGGCGCTTGGGCAGGATTTCGATCCGCAGATCGGCCCCGAAATCACGGGCTTCGACCAGACGGGGCTTTCGCGTGAGGGAACCTCGGCGATGGGAGCCTGCGTGAAGTAACGAGACGGACGGAGGGCGGCCGGATTTCTGTAGGCCGCTCCTCCGCCCGATATTCGGCGGCGCTCTTTTGCGGAGCGCCTTCCGCCCGGTCGCCGGGGTGCGGACTCCCTTTTGCGGGCGGACCGTTCCCCGGCGATTTTCGGGTCCGGATTTGCTTATTTTTTCGTATCCTTTCCCATTTTCTTGTTTTTTCGTACCTTTACTACCGTTTTTGCCCGGCAGGCCGATTCCAATGATGCGAGACACCTTCGCCGTCGTTCGCCGTCCGGTCAACGCCCGTAAAACCGCAATGAATTATGATGAAAAAAAGTGCAATTCTGCTGCTTCTGCTCTTCGCCGCGCTGGCGGCCGGGGCGCAGCCCTTCTACCGCAAACCCGTCGCCCCGGTGCGCAACGTCATCGTGATGATTCCCGACGGGACCTCCACGAGCGTCCTCGCCGCGGCGCGCTGGTATAAATTCTACAACGACCCTTCGCAGCGGACGCTCAACCTCGATTCCTGCCTTTGCGGGCTGGTCGGGAGCTTCTCGTCCGATTCGCCGATCCCCTGCTCGGCCCCGGCCATGTCGGCCTACATGACGGGCATGCCCCAGCAGGCGGGCAACGTTTCGGTCTATCCGGCGGCCAATCCCGCGCAGGATATCGTCGAGGTCGAATCCGGACGGGCCTGTCAGCCGCTGGCGACGCTGCTCGAAGCGGCCAAGCACGACCGGGGAAAGGCTGTGGGACTCGTCGTGACGGTCGATTTCTGCCATGCGACGCCCGCCGCCTGCGCTTCGCACCACTACTCCCGCCACGCCTATCCCGCGCTGGCGGCGCAGATGGCGGGCAACGACTTGGACGTGATGTTCGGCGGCGGCCGGAAGCAGGTCTCGGACGCCATGCGGGCGTATCTGCGCGGCAGCGGCGCGACGCTTATCGAGCAGGATGCCGCGGCGTTCCGCGCCTACGACGGCAAAGGCCCCGTGTGGTCGCTCTTCGCGCAGGGGAACATGAGTTACGACCTCGACCGGAACGATGCCGAACAGCCGTCGCTGGCCGAGATGACGGCCAAGGCGCTGGAGGTGCTGGACAGGCATGAAAACGGCTTTTTCCTGATGGTTGAGGGCAGCCGCGTCGATATGGCGGCGCATGCCAAGGACCCCGTGGGGGTGATTACCGAGATGCTGGCCTTCGACAAGGCCGTGGGCGTGGCGCTCGATTTCGCCCGCCGCGACGGGCGGACGGCCGTTGTCATCATGCCCGACCACGGCACTTCGGGGCTGAGTTTCGGCGACGGGGCCTATAAGGATTACGCCTCCAAGGGACTCGATTCGGCCTATATGAATATCTCGAAGGTGCGCCGCACGGCTTCGGGACTCGAAAAAATACTGCTCAAGGCGCGGCCGGAACAGATCCGGCCCCTGTTCCGCGAATACACGGGCATCGAGCTTACGGACGATGAAGTGGCCCTGCTCCGGAGTTCGCGCAACTATACCGAGGCCGACTACATGAAGGTCGCCAACAGCGTGAACATGGTGTCGAGCATTGCCCGCATCGTGACCTCCCGCACCCATTTCGGGTTCCTCAGCGGCAGCCATACCGCCGAAGACGTCTTTCTGGCGGCTTACCACCCGGAGGGCGACCTGCCCGTGGGGCGCAATACCAATACGGAGATTCATGCCTACATAGCCGACCTGCTCGGTTTGGAGCGTCCGTTGGCTGAATTGACCGGCGAACTGTTCGCACCGCATACCGAGGTGTTCCGCGGCGCGAAGTGCTCGATTTCGGCGGCCGAAGGGCAGACGCCCTGCCTGACGGTCCGCAAGGGGCGCCGTACGCTGCGCGTACCGGCCTACGGTTCGGTCGCTTACCTCGACGGTAAGCCCCTGAAATTGCGCTCGGCAGTGGTCTATATCGACCGCAACGACACGTTCTACCTGCCGCGCGAGCTGGGCGAAAAATTCTGACCCGGCAAATTTTTCCGGCGGTCGGCGCGCATTTGGGCGGTGTCCGGCGCGCATTTGGGCGGCGTCCGGCAAATTTTTCCGGCGGCTTTCGGGACCCCTTCCGGATTTATACGGCCCGCTCCGGACTTCGGCGAGAAGTCCCGGAGCGGGTTTTTTCGGGCCGGAGGTTCAGGATTTCGGGCGGTTTTGAGGGATAACCGCTTTTTCTTGTTATATTTGTGACTCAAATAAAAACCTCAACTTATGAAAAAATCGTGTGTTTTGGTCAGCGGCGGCGCCGGTTATATCGGTTCGCATACCGCCGTGGAACTGATAGGCGCCGGTTACGACGTGGTGATCGTCGATAATCTCTCGAACAGCGACATGGACGCCGTCGAGGGAGTCCGCAGGATCACGGGCGTCGAAGTGCCGTTCGAAAAGGCGGACTGCTGCGACCGCGACGCCTTCCGCAAAGTGTTCGAAAAGTACGACTTCGATTCGGTGATCCATTTCGCGGCGTCGAAGGCCGTGGGCGAGTCGGTCGGCAAGCCGCTGGAATACTACCGCAACAACCTTACGTCGTTTATGAACGTCATCGACCTCATGCGTGAGTTCGGACGTCACAACATCGTCTTCTCGTCGTCGTGTACGGTTTACGGCGAGGCCGACAAGCTGCCCGTGACGGAGCAGACGCCCCGCAAGCCCGCGACTTCGCCCTACGGCAACACCAAGCAGATGTGCGAGGACATCCTGCGCGATTCGCTGGCGGCCTACGACGGCATGAAGGGCATCGCCCTGCGCTATTTCAACCCCATCGGCGCGCATCCTTCGGCCCTGATCGGCGAACTGCCGCGCGGCGTGCCGCAGAATCTGGTCCCCTACATCACGCAGACGGCCGCCGGACTCCGCGAATGCCTTTCGGTCTTCGGCGACGACTATCCGACGCCCGACGGCTCGAACATCCGCGACTATATCGACGTGGTGGACCTCGCCAAAGCCCATGTGACGGCGATTGCGCGCATGATCGAGGGCAAGAACAGGGAGAAGTACGAAATCTTCAACATCGGCACGGGACGCGGTGTTTCGGTGCTCGAACTGGTGCGTAAGTTCGAAGAGGTGAACAACCTGAAACTCAACTACAAGATCGTGGGCCGCCGTGCGGGCGACATCGTGGCGATCTGGGCCGATCCGTCGTATGCCAACGACGAACTGGGCTGGAAGGCCGAACGTTCGCTCGACCAGACGCTGGCTGCGGCGTGGAAGTGGGAGAAGCATATCCGCGGCATCGAGTAACCGCCTCCGGCATGCCGGATGGCGGCGCTGCGTTTCGGCGGCGAAAGCTGCCGGGGAGTGCTTCGCAAGCGTGCTTTCGGATAAATTTAGGGAGGCCCCGGATTCCGGGGCCTCCCTCTGCTTAAAACATGCTGAAGTTTTCGGAAGGTTCGGTCGGTGAAGTGTTTTAAGCGTATGCGGTGCTAACCGTGCGTCAGGTCGGTGTTGTGGACGCCCAGCACGGCGCGGCCCGACGGGTCGTTCCTGTCGCGGAAGGCCGCGTCCCAAGCCAGCGCCTCGGCGGTGCTGCACGCCACGGAGGGCACCGAAGGAACGCACTGGGCAGCGGTCTGCGACGGGAAGTGCTCTTCGAAGATCGTGCGGTAATAGTACTCCTCCTTGTTGCGGGGCGGATTGATCGGGAACCGCTCGGCGGCGTGTTCCATTTCGCGGTCGGAGACCGCTTCGGAGGTGATTCGTTTCAGAGTGTCGATCCAGCCGTAG
>OJOL01002069.1_pt1 | contig 11380 bp, 9 predicted proteins | sample 1598121 | NCBI WGS metagenome assembly OJOL01 (sample SAMN01915219, study PRJEB22387) | human gut metagenome | isolation source: stool | host: Homo sapiens | place: USA
AAGATTTCCGCGAACGCCTTGCGGATATCATGCCCCTCGGTTTCCACATAGTTGCGCTGCTTAAAGCCGCGAATGAGCGGAATGGTGACGAGCAGCCACCACACGGCAGTCACCGTGAAGCCGATGCCTTTAGAGAGCATATCCGGCAGCACGCCGACCATATCGGGCCCAAGCACATAGGCGATGAGCGCGATGAGAAACGGGATGCACGAGCCGATGTATCCCCATGCAAAGCCGTAGGATGAAACCTCGTCCATGCGTTCTTCGCTGGTGATGTCGTTCAGCATGGAATCATAGATGGTCAGCGACGCGCTGTAACAAATCTTCGTGAACACAAAAATGATGAGGAACAGCAGCCAGCCGGTGATGAAGCCGTTTAAAATGCAGCCGAAAATGCCGAGCGCTGCCGCGGTGGTGAACAGCACCTTTTTCTTATCTTTGTGGTCGGCGAGCACGCCGAAGATCGGCCCTAAAAGCGCCACGATAACGGTGACAACCGCCACGGCGATGGAATAATACGCCGTTGCCTGATGCGAGTTGATCTGTCCCGGCGCAGTGCCGATGGCGAGGCTCTTGAACCAGATAGGGATGAGCGAGCAGGAGAGCATGGTGAACGCGGAGTTGCCCACGTCGTAGAGCACCCATGCGAATTCCTGTTCCGTCAGCCCGCGGAAGACCTTGAGCCGGTTGAGTGCGTGAAAAATTGATTTCATGTGAAGACCTTACTTTCTTTTTAAAATCAGGTGCGTGCTTTCGGTCTTACATTGTAGCGCCGCCCTGTTAAATCCGTGATGTCGGTTTGTAAAGGGGAGGAAAATAATTCACCCCTCTTTGTCCATTGTGCCTCTCTAAGCTTTACAAAATTATCACTGTGTCTATTTTATCATAGATACGAACAAAATGCTATAAAATTATTTTTGCATCGATAGAAATTCGGGCAGAATATAACACAATATACAAAAAAGAGCGGGGAGAACCTCGCTCTTTCCGAATTTATATGTATGGTTTATGTATCGAGGCGCTCTAAATCGGCGCAGATGCGGTCGATGATCTCGTCCTGCATCATGTCGGGCGTGAGGGTCTGCTCGTTTAATGCGGGGGCGTAGTCCTTTTCGTTCCACCATCTGCGCATTTCCTTTTCGCCGAACTCCGTGCGCTTGTCCTTCGTTTGGTGGCGGCGGAGCGTCTCCTCAAACGGGAGGTCAAAATAGTACGCGCAGATGTTTTCGCCGTAGAGCGCTTTTGCGGCATCAAAAAGCGGGGTGTACCATCGGCTGTTCAAAATGCCTTCTAAAATGACGAGCTCGTTGTGCGCGTGGCCGTACTCAAGCAGCATGATGAGCACGTCGTTTGCGCAGGTGCCCGCGCCGTCGTTCGTCTTTAAGATGTCGCGGCGGATGACATCTTGGGACAGTAGCATGGTGTTTTTGCCGAACTTTTCCTGTAAAGCTCTTGCGATGGTCGTTTTGCCGCTGCCGCTGTTGCCGCGCAGGGTGATGAGTTTTTTCATGGGGTGTGCTCCTTTACGCTTTTTTTGATGGGATGGCGAATGACCGTTTTCCACTTTTCCGGCGCGACCTTACGGGCATCGCTGAGGTAGATCTCGTGGTGCAGGCGCGCGGCGGTAAAGTCGTTTATATAGCCGTTTTCGGCGAGAAACGTGTCCATCAGCGCCACAGATGCGGGCTCATCGTCAAACGCGCCGTGGTGCATGATCTGCACGCAAAGGCCCTCGTCGATCGTCAAAAACTCCGCTTTGCTGCAATCAAGCTTTTTCTTCTTTTCGGCGGTCTGCACGGCCCAGGCGAAATCATCCGGCGTGATGAAATCCGGCAGGCGGATGACGGAGACCCAGTGGAAAGCAGATTTATCGGCATAATCGATGCTGTCCGTATTCTCCTGCCACCAAAAGCCCTCAAGCGGCGGCACGACATACTCGAAAAAGCCCTCGATGCGGTGGTCGGTCTTGTAGCTCATTTTAAGCGTGTAGGCGATCGCGTACAAAACGCTGATGGCCTGCTGATACGCGCCGTCCGGCTCGTTTGGGTCACCGGTGCCGCGCACTGCAATGTAGTTTGCAGGCGGCACAGTGACGATCTCCGGCTTGTTTTTCGGCATGTAGAATTCTTTGTATTCCTTCTTAAAATCAAAGGGCATGGGAAAACCTCATTTCATAATATTGTTACGACCCCGTAGAGCGGTAGCGGCGCACGCCGAATTTCCAGAAGAGATAGCACGGCACGATAAACACGCAGGCGATGACGGGCAGAAGCATCGCGCGGGCGTCGTTGTGGCGGCCGATGAGGTACATCAGCGGGTAATACTGCACGAGCGCGTAGGGGACGATGTAGGTGCAGAACGTCAGTACGCCTTTGCCGTAGATGGAAAGCGGGTAGCGCCCGTGCTCGCGCATGCCGTCTGTTAAAATATTGATGAACTCGAGTCCCTCTAATGTGAAAAAGCATAGCCCGGCGAAGATCAAATACACGCCTGCAAAAAGCACGATGCCGCCTAAAATCATGAAAATGAGCGTCATAACGCGCGCGGCGCACCAATCGATTGGGCAGTTTTGAAGCGCCCAGATCAGCAGGAAAATCGCCATAATGCCCTTGCCGAAGCGCTCTAAATCCATGCGGCTGCACAGGACGAGGAAAACCTCGTTGCGCGGGCGCACCAGAACGCGGTCGAACTCGCCGTTCCCGATCATGCGGTTAAACGTATCAAACCCACGGAAGAACAGCTCCGCGAGCGAGAAGGATAACAGCACGATGGCGTAGCAGAGCGAAACCTCGGCGTACGTGAAGCCGTCCACCTGCTTAAATCGCATGAACATGAACTGCACGCCCCAAAAGCATGTGAGCGGTATAAATAGCTGCGCCAGTACGGAAAGCAAGAACGAAGCCTTGTACTGCATTGCTTTCTTGATATGGATAGACAGAAATTCAAAGTATAGTTTCATAGATGACCCCTTTCTTTGTATACTGCAAAACACGAACGATTTGCCGGGCAGCGGAACGACTTGCCGTTCCGTTTATCCTCCCTGAATCACTACCCGCTTCAGCGCATTTTTCATGAGGGTGTGACCGCCGAGCATCAGGACGAGCAGCCAGAAGATTTGTAAGCCTACGGCGAAAGCGGCGTTCGTGCCGGCAATATCGCCGCTGTACACGCGGTACGGCACGTTGCTTGTGGCAGCGAAGGGGGTCAGCTCGCAGATTCTGCGCAGTGCGGGCGGGAAGAACGGCAGCGGCACTACGCCGCCGCAGAGAAAATCTGCCAGTGTGAGCAGCAGGGAGCGCAACCCGGTGGAAGAAAGGGTATACATGGTGAGGACATAGATGAGCAGCGTGAACGCCGTGCTGTTCAATGCGCCCAGCACCATGGTGAGCAAAAATAGAAAGAATGTGGGTAAATCTGTCGGCGCGGTCAAGTTATAGCCTGCGGGCAGAAGCGCCGCAACGACTAAGATTGGCACGGCGCGCAATGCAACCTTGGAAATACGACCGGAGAGAGATTTCGTGTACCACATGGCGTAGAGGTCGACGGGGCGGCACAGCGAATACGAGATGCTGCCGGAGGTGATTTCCTCCAAAATGTCGCCGTCCAAGACCCACGAGGCGAACATGGCTAAAAACGCCTGCTGTATCCATGTGTAGTTGACGGCCGCCTGCAAGGTCATCGGAAAAGCGGTGGGGTCACTGCGGTAAAACGCGTGGTAGGCGAAGATGATCAAAAAGCCCCACGCAAATTGCGTGGAGATGCCTGCCAATGCCGCTGCGCGGTACTGCAAGCCCGTCACACAGCGCAGACGGAAAAACGAAATGTATTTTTTAAGTTTCACGGCGCACCTCAAATATCAAACTGTTTGTAGAGCGCCGCGAGCGTTTCGTCAATCTGCCCGCTGCCGCCGTGCCGAATATCGTCGAGTGTGCCGTCTAATAAAATGCGCCCTTTGCCGATGAGCAGGACACGCTGCGCCAAGGCTTCCACGTCCTGCATGTCGTGCGTCGTTAAAATGACCGTGGTGCCGCGGCGCTTGTTCATATCAAGCACGAATTCGCGCACGGCGATCTTCGATACCGCGTCGAGTCCGATGGTGGGTTCATCCAAAAACAAGATGCGCGGGTCGTGCAGCAGGGAGGCGGCGATCTCGCACCGCATACGCTGCCCGAGCGACAGGCTGCGCGCCGGGGTCTTTAAGATCTCCGATAAATTCAGGAGGTCGGTTAAATCCCGTAAATTTCGCTTGTAAACATCTTCGGTCACGGCGTAAATGTCGCGGATAAGCTCGAATGAATCAATGACGGGCACGTCCCACCATAATTGACTGCGCTGCCCGAACACAACGCCGATCTGCGAAACATGCGCGCGGCGGTCTTTCCACGGCACGCGCCCGTCGATGACGCAGGTGCCGCTGTCCGGCGTTAAAATGCCGGAGAGAATTTTGATGGTGCTGCTTTTTCCGGCGCCGTTCGGGCCAATATAGCCCACGGCCTCGCCGTCTTCAATGCGGAACGAAACATCGTTTAGGGCGTGAATTTCTTCGTACTCGCGGCTGAAAAATGCTTTTGCGGCGTTTTTAAAGCCTGCGTTTCGTTTTCGCACACGGAAGGTCTTTTGTAAATGTTCTGCCTGAATCATAGTTTACTCCTCTTTTCCGTTAACGGTACGGACTTTCGGGCTAATGCGAACACAGAAACTGAAACACGGGCTATCAGTTTAATACAATTTTTATAAAATGTCAATAATTTGCACAAAAAATCCTGAAATTCTATTACAAAAGGTAAAATTATGGCGAAGTCGCTTTTTTCGGTATCTTTATATATAAACAGGAATTTGGCACTGTGGAGCCGGAAATGCTAAAAGAAGCTTCAAAACGGATGCCGACCGGGAAGAATTCGCACATTCACAAAGTATTTACAAATTTTGGTGTTGACATTTCCTGACCTTTGCAGTATAGTATAGACAAGGGTTAGCACTCGGGAACATAGAGTGCTAAAACCTGAGAGGTGCAAGTATGGAACTGACAAAACGCAAACAAAATATACTTGCCTCGATCGTAGACGGATACATTCGCACGGGCGAGCCGGTGGGCTCCAAGTCCATTGCGGAAAAAGCAGGTGTTTCTTCCGCAACGGTGCGCAACGAGATGGCAGAGCTTACGGAGCTGGGGCTTTTGGAACAGCCGCACACCTCCGCGGGGCGTGTGCCTTCACAGGAGGGCTACCGCGAGTTCGTAGATGCGCTGATGCAGCCGAAAACGTTAACGGAAGCCGAAAAGCTTACGATAGACGCGATGCTTGCAAAGAGCGCGTTTGACCCGGAACGATTATTGCGTGGCGCGGCGAAAACGCTGGCGGCTTCTACACGGTACCTTGCGTTGAGCACCACGCCGAGCGGCGCGGATGCAAAGATCAAGGCGGTGCAGTTCGTGCAGACGAGCCGCCGCACCGCAATGCTCATTATGATGAGCAGCGCAGGTACCATGAAAAACAAGGTGTTTCACTGCGACTTTGATCTTTCAAACGAGATTATGCGCATTTTCTTCCGCGTGCTCAACGAGCGCGTGACAGGGCGCGACGTGGCGGAGATTAACCGGGCATTTGTGCAAAACCTTGCAATCTCGCTGGGCGATATGGCAATTTTGATGTCACCGGCGCTGGCGGCGCTTTTGGAAGTGGCACTTGAAACGATGCAGACGGAAATTTCCGTAAGCGGTCAGATGAACCTGCTGTTCTACCCGGAATACAAGCTTGGCGGTGCACGCCGGGTGATGGATATTCTGGAAAGACGGGAGCTTTTGACAGAACTTCTCGCAGGCAAGCAGAATCGCACGCAGATCAAGATCGGCACAGAGACCGGGCAGAACGCCTTGGCGGAATCGTCGGTCATTTGCTCACGGTACAGCGTGAACGGCAGAGATGCCGGCGCGGTCGCCGTGATTGGCCCGATGCGGATGCAGTACGCACACGTCGCGGCACAAACAGCATACGTCGCAGATCGTGTAGGCGAAATGCTTACGCGCATCATGCGGGAAGAATAGAGAAAGGAGCGTTGCCAGATGGCAGAGGAAAAGAAGCCTGTTCAGGAACCCGAGCAGGAAGCGAATACCGAGCCGGCAGAGGAATCTGCAAAGGCTGCGGAAAAGGAGAAAAAGAAAAAGAAGAGCGAGAAGATTCCGAAAGAGGATTACGACCGCTTGCAGGCGGAGTTCGACAGCCACAAGCAGCAGCACCTGCGCGTGCTTGCCGAGTACGATAACTTCCGCAAGCGTTCCGCAAACGAAAAGAACGCCGTTTACAATAACGCCGTTTCCGATACAATCAACGCGATTTTGCCGGTGGCCGATAATATCGACCGTGCACTGGCACAGGAAAATGCCTCCGCAGAGGATATGAAAAAAGGCGTTGAGATGATTGCAAGCCAATTTAAGGCGAGCTTTGAAAAGCTTGGCATCCGAGAAGTCGGTCAGGTTGGCGAGCCGTTTGACCCGGCGCTGCACAACGCGGTGGCGCACATTGAAAGCGACGAGCTTGGCGAAAACGTCATTTCGGCGGTGTTCCAGAAGGGCTACATGCTGGGCGATAAGGTCGTAAGACACGCCATGGTACAGGTAGCAAACTAAATCAGCAAATATCCATTTATATAGTAATTCAGAATTCACACACTCATTTGAGTTAAAGGAAGGTAATTGATATGGCAAAGACAATTGGTATTGACCTTGGTACAACAAACTCTTGCGTAGCGGTTATTGAAGGCGGCGAGCCGGTCGTTATCGCAAACGCAGAAGGCGCAAGAACCACCCCGTCCGTCGTGGCATTCTCCAAGACAGGCGAGCGCATGGTCGGTCAGGTCGCAAAGCGTCAGGCGATTACGAACCCGGACCGTACGATCTCCTCTATTAAGAGAGAGATGGGCACAGACCACAAGGTGACGATCGACGGTAAGAGCTACACCCCGCAGGAAATCTCCGCAATGATCCTCCAGAAGCTGAAGGGCGACGCGGAAGCTTACCTCGGCGAGAGCGTTACGAGCGCAGTTATCACCGTTCCGGCGTACTTCACGGACGCACAGCGTCAGGCAACGAAGGACGCGGGCAAGATCGCAGGCCTCGATGTAAAGCGTATCATCAACGAGCCGACGGCAGCAGCACTGTCCTACGGTATCGATAAGGAAGACGACCAGAAGATCATGGTTTATGACCTCGGCGGCGGTACGTTCGATGTTTCCATCATTGAGATGGGCGACGGCGTGCAGGAGGTTCTGGCTACGGCCGGCAATAACCGCCTTGGCGGCGACGACTTTGATAAGCGCGTCATGGATTGGATCATCAACAGCTTCAAGGTTTCCGATGGCATCGACCTTTCCGGCGATAAGATGGCTATGCAGCGCATTAAGGAAGCGGCAGAGAAGGCAAAAATCGAGCTTTCCGGCATGACGAGCGCTTCCATCAACCTGCCGTTCATCACGGCGGATGCGACCGGCCCGAAGCACCTTGACCTCACGCTCTCCAGAGCAAAGTTCAACGAGCTCACCGCAGACCTCGTTGAGAAGACCATGGGCCCGGTTCGTCAGGCACTGAGCGACTCCGGTCTCTCTATCGGTGAAATCAACAAGGTTCTCATGGTCGGCGGTTCCTCCAGAATTCCGGCTGTTCAGGAAGCGGTTAAGAAGCTTATCGGCAAAGAGCCGTTCAAGGGCATCAACCCGGACGAATGCGTTGCAATCGGCGCCGCACTTCAGGCAGGCGTTCTCGGCGGCGAAGTTCAGGGTTTGCTGTTGCTTGACGTTACTCCGCTTTCTCTCGGTGTTGAGACCATGGGCGGCGTGATGACGAAGATCATCGACAGAAACACCACGATCCCGACCAAGAAGAGCCAGATTTTCTCCACGGCGGCTGATGGTCAGACGCAGGTTGAGGTCAACGTTCTGCAGGGCGAGCGTGAATTTGCACGCGATAACAAGCAGTTGGGTCTCTTTAAGCTCGACGGTATCGCTCCGGCTCCGCGCGGCATCCCCCAGATTGAAGTTACATTTGACATCGACGCAAACGGCATCGTAAATGTTTCCGCTAAGGATCTCGGCACCGGTAAGGAACAGCATATCACGATTTCTTCTTCTTCCAACATGAGCAAGGAAGACATCGATAAGGCTGTTAAGGCGGCTGAGCAGTTCGCAGAGGAAGACAAGAAGCGCCGTGAAGAGGTTGAGACGAAGAACAACGCAGAGAACCTCTGCTACCAGGCGGAGAAGCTCGTAAACGAGAGCGGCGACAAGCTGGAAGAGGCGGACAAGACCGAAGTGAACAACAAGGTTGCAGCCCTGAAGACCACCATGCAGAACGGCACGGTCGAGGAGATCAAGTCCGGCATGGATGAGCTGCAGAAGGCGATTTACGCGGTCAGCGAGAAGCTGTATAAGGCAAGTGCACCGCAGCAGGGCGAGCAGGCAGCCCCGGGCGCAAACCCGCAGCAGGGCGGCCAGAACCCGAACGGTGACGTCTACGACGCAGACTACAAGGACGTCGATTAAGTTTTATAAATGACACGTTCAAAAGTGCAAGGGGAGCCGAAAGGCGTCCCTTGCCTTTTGGAGTTTGCGAGGAGATGACAGCGGATGGCGGACAACAAAAGAGATTATTATGAAGTGCTTGGGGTCGATAAGAGCGCATCAGACGATGTGATTAAAAAGGCGTACCGCAAGCTTGCAAAGCAATACCACCCGGACTTGAATCCCGGAGATAAAAATGCGGAAGCAAAGTTTAAGGAAGTCAACGAAGCGTATGAGGTACTTTCTGATAAAGACAAGAAGGCGCGCTACGACCAGTTCGGCTTCGCGGGCGTAGACCCGAACTTCGGCGGCGGCGCGGGCGGCGGAAATCCGTATGCCGGCGGCGCAGGCGGTTTTGATTTTACCGATATTTTCGACAGCTTCTTCGGCGGCGGTTTCGGGGGCGGCGGACGCCGTGCGAACCCGAACGCACCGCGCCGCGGCAGTGACGTAGAGGCAAGCGTCACCCTTTCGTTTGAGGAAGCGGCAAAGGGATGCAAGAAAAATGTGACCTACCACCAGATCGAAAATTGCCCGGATTGCAACGGCTCCGGCGCGGCTAAGGGCACAAGCCCCAAGACCTGCCCGAACTGCGGCGGCTCCGGCCAGGTGCGCATCAACCAGCGCACACCGTTCGGCGTGGTGCAGTCCACAAGCACGTGCGACCGCTGCCACGGCAGAGGCCAGATTGTCGATACCCCGTGCAAAACGTGCGACGGCAAGGGTAAGATCCGCCGCCAGAAGACGATCGAGATTTCCGTTCCGGCGGGTATCGATGACGATCAGATTCTGAATGTCGGCGGCAAGGGCAATGCCGGCTCCAACGGCGGTCCGAACGGCGACCTGCACGTATACATTACAGTTCGTCCGCATGCCATTTTCACGCGCCGCGGCAACGACGTTTGGTGCGATATGCCAATAACGTTCACGCAGGCTGCACTCGGCGCGGAAGTCACGGTGCCGACGCTCGACGGTAAGGTGAGCTATACCGTACACGAGGGCACGCAGCCGGGCGATGTGTTCAAGCTCAAGGGCAAGGGTATTCAGAGCATCAACGGCAGAGGGCGCGGTGACCAGTACGTGCGCGTGACCGTTGAAGTGCCGAAAAACCTGAGCAAGCGCCAAAAAGAGCTTTTGCAGGAATTTGAACAGAATGCCGACGAAAAGAACTATCAGAAGCGTAAAAGCTTCTTCGGCAAGATCAAAGACCTGTTTGAAGACTAAACACATGAAAGCTTAAAGTATCCTCCGTTCTGTACAGAGCGGGGGATATTTTGCTATATAAGCTCTTTACATTTTCAACTTTGCGCTCGTTGTGCAGCTTGGTATCGGCATTTTGGCGCTGCCCGACAATTTTTGTGCATTTTTTTGTTGCAATCCGGCGTGCTTCGGACTATACTAAATAGTAGAAATCAACAAATGGAGGTTGATAAAATTGAAAAAGAGAATATTTGCGCTGTGCAGCGCCTTGCTGCTCAGCCTGACTGTGTTCGCGGGCTGCGGATCAAAACCGACGGAGGAGAGCGCCGCAAGCGAGCCGGAAGCGACTGCCACGGCTGCTCCGACGGCAGAGGCGGAATCTTCCGCAGCAGAGAGCACCGCAGAACCCACGGAAGCACCTTCCACGGAACCGGCGAATGTGAACCTGCTCACCGGCCTGCCGACCTTGACGGACGGCGCCATCGGCAAACGTCCTGTCGCCGTAATGGTGAATAACGTAGACGCTGCCCTGCCGCAATACGGCATCTCCGCCGCAGATCTTATTTTTGAGTTACCGGTGGAATACGACCTGACCCGTTTGATGGCGGTGTACGGCGACTACACGCAGGTGCCGGACGTGTGTTCGGTGCGCAGCTGCCGATACTATTATCCGATTTTGGCGGTCGGGTTTGATGCGGTTTACGTGCATTGGGGAATCAATCCTACTGTTGCTGTGGATACAATTAATAGCATGGAAATTGATCATTTTGATGGCGATTCTTACGGATCTGGTAAGTACTTTGGGCGTGATAAAGATCGTCTCAGTGCTGGCTATGCACTGGAACATACCGGCGTCTTCTACGGCACAAAAGTGCCGCAAATGCTGGAAGATAGCAATGTTCGTACCGATTTGAAGGAAGATAAGATGGGCACAGCGTTTAAGTTCGTTGAGATGGACAAAAATACTGCTCCGAGCGGAGAGGATGCAAAAAATATCTGTGTTGACTTTGGCGCGAATTACAGTACATTCAGCTATGATGCAGACAAGCATGTGTACATGAAAAATTACCAGAATAAGCCGCATATGGACAGTAAAACGAATGAGCAGCTTCAGTTTGAGAATCTTATTATCTTGGAAACAAAAATTACACCATATCCAACAGATAGCGTCTTGAAGTATGTGGATTGGGAAGGCGGCGAAAATGCAAAGGGCTATTATATTTCCGAGGGCAAAATGGTGCCGATTACTTGGTCTAAGGCCGGTATGTATGACCCGCTGAAGTTCTTTGACGCGAACGGCAACGAGTTGCAGCTCAATCGCGGTAAGTCCTACATTGCGTTCACCTATGCGGGAAACTGCAAGGTTGAAGGGTAAAAGTTAAGAAAACAGACAAAAAGAGCTATCTGAATTCTCTAACAGAAATCAGATAGCTCTTTACTTTTACAATAATTCAAATTATGTTGCCATTTTGTTGCCAAAAAGCATATACAATCGGCAAAAGCCCGGTAAAATAAGGCTTTTTCACGGATGTGAATTTACTCAAATTCGTTGCCGAAAGGCTAAACTTAACGCATTTTGTTTATAAAATGTATCGTGTAGTCTTCGCAGTATTTTGACATGTGCTATTAT
>OJOL01002086.1_pt1 | contig 11280 bp, 7 predicted proteins | sample 1598121 | NCBI WGS metagenome assembly OJOL01 (sample SAMN01915219, study PRJEB22387) | human gut metagenome | isolation source: stool | host: Homo sapiens | place: USA
GTTTACAGGATCAAGGATTGCACCTGCTTCAAGGTTGCCGCCCTCTTCTGCAAAACGGTTCAGAATAGATTTGATACGAACGATCGTATAAAGGATATACGGACCTGTATTACCTTCAAATGATGTAAATCTGTCAATATCAAAAATGTAATCCTTGGTAGCCTGATTGGAAAGGTCACCGTATTTGATCGCGGAAAGCCCTACGATCTCTGCAGTTTCTTTCGCATCTTTATCTTTCACGCTGCGATTCTCAACAATCTTGGTAAACATCTCTTCGTTGATGTCTTTAATGAGAGTTTCCAGACGCATAACGCCGCCCTCTCTTGTCTTGAACGGTTTTCCGTCTTTTCCGTTCATGGTTCCGAATCCAAGGAAAGAAAGTTTTGTATCATCTTTTACAAGCCCGGTCTTTCTTGCACAGCGGAATACCTGGATAAAGTGAAGTTCCTGACGTTTGTCTACCACATACAAGATCTCATCCGGGTTAAATAATTTCATTCGCTCTACGATTGTTGCAAGGTCTGTAGTTGTATAAAGAGAAGCTCCGTCTGATTTCAGAAGCATACATGGAGGAATTTCTTTTGTATCGTTCTCTTCTTTTACATCTACTACAAGTGCGCCCTGGTCTACATAGGCGAATCCTTTTTCTTTCATCTCCTCAACCATTCCGGGAATATATGGCTGTGCATCGGATTCCTTTTTCCAGAGATCAAAAGACACATTTAATTTGTCATAGTTGCGCTTCAGGTCTGTAACGGATACGTTCATAATATGGTTCCAGAGAGCCATGTATCCCGGTTTGCCCTGCTGAAGAAGATGAGTTGCTTCCAGAGCTTCGTTTCTGTACGCTTCATCCTCTTTGGACTTGCCGCTTGCACATGGATAGATCTCTTCCAGCTCGCTGATCGTAAATGGTGCTTCCTCCGGATACTCTCCTGTGTAAGAATCATCAAAATAAACCAGCTCCGGTTTTCTGTGTTTCAGTTCTGTAATGATCAGTCCCATCTGAAGACCCCAGTCTCCCAGATGAACATCACCGATCACTTTATGTCCTACAAAGCGACCGATTCTCTTAATACTTTCTCCAATGATTGCAGAACGAAGGTGTCCTACATGAAGAGGTTTCGCAACATTTGGTCCGCCATAATCGATGATGATCGTCTTCGGCTCTTTTGCTGCAGATACGGAAAGTTTCTCGTCTGCTGCCATTTCCTTTAAGTAATCTGCAAGGAATTCACCTTTTACTTTTAAATTGATAAATCCCGGTTTTACTACTTCTGCCATGGAGAAAACCTGGCTGTCTTTTAAGTATGCTACTACATCATCAGCGATCATAAACGGTGCCTTCTTGTATGCTTTGGCTCCTGCCATAGCACCATTGCACTGAAATTCGCAAAGATCCGGTCTGTTGGATACGGTTACTTTTCCGTAGGATGGGTCGTATCCGGATTTTTCAAATGCTGCGGAAAGTTCTTCCGCCATCTGTTCCATAAGTTTCTTCATTCTTTCCTAACTCCTCAGATTGTTTTATTCTACTACCACTTTTCTTGAACATGCAACTGCAATAGCACCATGTCCGATATGGCATGCAACACTTAATGATAACGGATTCTGCACAATCTCAATTCCGGGGAATACTTCGGCAATTTCTTTCTTAAATTCCTCTGCTTCCTCCTGATTTCCTGTATAAGCAGACTGCAGGCACATTTCGCCACGTTTTACGTATTCTGCGAAGCGGTTCTCCCAGTCATTCTGCATAGCCTTGAGCATGACACGTTTTGCCTGCTTCTTGCCTCTTGTTTTGGAATATGCATCCAGCTTCTCACCCTGGATCTGAAGCACAGGTTTCAGGTTCAGAACTGTTCCGATTGCTGCTGCTGCAGGAGTAATCCTTCCGCCTTTCTTAAGGTATTTCAGAGTTTCCAGAGTAATATAGATACTGGAATCCAGCTTCTGCTCTTCCAGAACCTGTTTGATCTGTGTCGCATTTCTGCCCGCATCTCTTAATATGAGGGCATCCAGTACAGATTGTCTCTGCGTAACAGAAATTCTCTGATTGTCTACTACATGTACTCTTCCGTCATATTCCTGAGCCAGTCCCATTGCTGTATCGCAGGATGCACTCAGTCCGCTTGACATTGGAATGTGCACTACTTCATCATACTTTTCCAGTAATGTATTCCAGAGTCCGCATACATCTGCCGGCCCCGGCTGTGAAGTAGAAATAGCCTCATCATTCTTAAGTCTCTCATAAAACTCTTCCTGTGAAAGAGTGATTCCTTCAAGATAAAGCTTCTCGTTAATATAAAAAGGCATTGGAATTACGCTGATTCCAAGTTCTCTTGCCTGGTCCTGTGTTATGCCGCTGTTACTGTCTGTGACAATGGCAATTTTTCCCATATTCATATCTCCTTTGCTTCTGATCCACTTCAGATTTTTTATGTATCAATTATCTTTTCATAAAATTACAGACTATGTTCAGTTTATCATATTTTTTTATGTATCACAATCAGGAACCGCTAATTTATTGCAAAAAAATTCCGCATAGATTGGCCCATGCGGAATTTTGACTGCCTGTTTCTATTCTTTTGCGATATTTATGCCAGAATCAGTCCAGTTCCCTTACGATCTTACGTACCGGCAGAACAAATGTAGGTGATACAGATAATTCATCAATCCCCATCTGTATAAAGCGTTCTGTCAATGTAGTATCTGCTCCGAGCTCTCCGCAGATTCCTGCCCAGATTCCCTCTTTATGTGCATTATCAATGACCATCTGGATCATACGAAGTACAGCTTCATGATGAGAATCATAAATATTATCCAGTTTTGCATTCTGACGGTCGATTGCCAGTGTATACTGTGTTAAATCGTTAGTTCCGATGCTGAAGAAATCAACTTCTTTTGCAAGAAGATCACTGATCATAACTGCAGCCGGTGTCTCGATCATTACACCCTGCTCTACGTCATCTTTAAACGGAATGCCCTGCTCTGTCAGCTCTTTCTTAACCTCTGCAACAATAGCCTTGATCTGTTTTACTTCTGTTACAGAGATGATCATCGGATACATAATGGAGATATTTCCGAACATACTTGCTCTGAACAGTGCACGAAGCTGTGTCTTAAATACTTCTGGTCTGTCCAGGCAGATACGGATTGCACGATAACCCATTGCCGGATTCTCTTCGTGTGCCATATCAAAGTAATCAATCTGCTTGTCTGCGCCGATATCCAGTGTACGGATGATTACTTTCTTTCCTGCCATATTCTGTGCTACTGCTTTATAAATCTGGAACTGCTCTTCCTCTGTCGGATAATTATCTTTTTCCAGATAAATGAATTCACTTCTGAATAGACCAATACCTTCTGCATCATTAGCCAATACACTGGCTACATCGCCTGTGCTTCCGATGTTTGCGTACAGATGAATCTTATGTCCACTCTTTGTCTCTGTAGTTTTGCCTTTTAATTCTTTGAGCATTGCTCTCTGGCGCAACTCCTCGTCTTTCTGATCCTGATATTTCTTCAGGGTATCTGCATCCGGTTCCACAATAAGAGAACCGGTCTTGCCGTCTACAACTGCCATTTTCCCATCCATGCTGTCATCATATTCAATATTGATCAGCGCCGGGATATTCATAGTTCTTGCAAGGATTGCTGTATGGGAATTGGAAGAACCTTTCCTTGTAACAAATGCAAGAACTTTGCTCTTGTCCATCTGTACAGTTTCACTTGGAGCCAGATCCTCAGCAACGATAATAGATGGTTCTGCAGCATCCATATCTCCCTCATCGTGTCCTGATAATACACGTACCAGACGATCTGAAATATCCTTTACATCTGCCGCTCTTGCTTTCATGTAGTCATCATCCATCTGCGCAAACATGTCTGCAAAATTATCACCTGTTGTTGCTACTGCATACTCTGCATTTACATTCTCCGTACGGATAATGTTATCAATAGAATCCAGATAGTCCTCATCATCCAACATCATCTGATGCACTTCAAAAATAGCAGCACCTGATTCTCCTACTTCCCGGAGTGCCTTATCATACAGTTTCTGAAGCTGTTCAACTGCTTTCTCTTTTGCTTCCTGCACACGTGTGATCTCTGCCTCCGGATTTTCTACCTTCGTACGCTTTACACTTGTGTCTGCTTTCTGCAAAATAGAAATCTTTCCAATTGCGATTCCTGAAAATACGGACTTACCTTCTAATACTCTCATTACTCCAATTCTCCTTATTAAAGATTATGGCATAACTGTCTGACATCTTCACAGTTACAGATTATTTTTCAAAAACTCTCTCATTACTTCGGCATCTGCCTCTTCATTCTCGCCTTCCACATGTACTGTTATCTGATCTCCCTGTTTTACTGCAAGATTCATAACACAGAACATCCGCTTCGCATCACCACTGTCTGTTCCTTTAAAAATAGTGATATTGCTCGTAAGCTTTCCGGCTTCCTGCACAAGAAGCAGTCCGGGCCTTGCATGTATTCCAAATTTATCTTTGATGATATAGGTAAATGATACCATCCGCGGACCTCCTCCTGTATAAATAATTCTTTTTGAGATAACTCATTATAGCACAACCTAACTTTGTACTTCCATATTTTTTTGTTTTTTGTACAAATTTTAGCACATTTCTTCACATCTATACAAATTTGATTATTTTTCTGTTTAAAATCTACAGAAAAAACAGACTCAATATACAAAGGTATTGTACATCAAGTCTGTTTTATCTGTGCAGTGTTTATTCACTTCTCAACGCATCAATGGGATTTAAATTTGCTGCTTTTACAGAAGGAAGCAATCCAAATACCACACCTATTACTGTAGAAAACAATACTGCGATCACAATTGATGGCACACTGATCGCAGTAGGCGAACCGGTAACCTTTCCCACCACTTTCGACAGCCCGATTCCTGTTATTACTCCGATAATACCGCCAATACTGGTAAGTACAGAAGCCTCTGTCAGAAACTGTCCCAGAATAGTCTTCTTACGTGCCCCGATAGCCTTTTTCAATCCAATCTCTTTGGTACGCTCTGTAACAGAAACCAACATGATATTCATGACACCAATACCACCTACAAGAAGAGAGATACTTGCAATCCAAATCAACTGATTATTCGTACTCTCACTGAGCTTCTGCATATTCTTGACCTGCTCCATAATATTATCGGCTTTGTATTTCATGGTTGTATTTCCGTCTGTATTTAAGGCTGCAATTAAATTATTCAGCACATCTGCTGCTGCATTTCCCACCGAACTCATGGTATCTGTGCTGTCTGCTTTCACAATTACATTCTGAGGAACATCAAATTTAAAGGAAATCGGCCAGCAGCTGTCCGGAATCATTACACTTCCTACAATCGACTGATAATAAGTGTAGTATTCGTCAATACTGTTGATCGTCGGCTGATAATTCTCATCCTGCCGGATCACTCCCACAATCGTATATGGTTCCTGATTGATCTCCACAGTCTGCCCTACCGGGTTCTGTGACGGGAACAGATTCTGTGCCGCATTATCATCGATCAGCGCAACTTTATTGTAATTTTTGTAGTCATCTTTTACAAATCCCCGTCCTGACTGAATTATATATCCGCAGGTAGCCAGATAGTTCACATCAATCCCGTAAACACTTCCACCCTCCAGACTGTTATTGTTATTATAAATAGATGCGCTGGTACTGTTATAATAAAAGGTCGCATTCTCAACATGATCCAAATCTTTTCCTTCTTCTTTTACATCATCTGTCAAAATCGGTGTTTTTGAAGAATTTCCATATTCCGCATCATACTGGTTATCTCCATCATACAGATAAATCTTTACTGTATTGGAACCTGCACCTATCAGGTCTTCCTTAATCTGTTCACTGGTTCCTTTGATGGTGGAAACAATTGCAATGATAGATGCAATACCAATAATGATACCCAGCATAGTCAGGAAGGATCTCATCATATGTGACCATATTCCCTGAAAAGCCAGGCGTATATTTTCAAGCATAAAATGTCTCCTTTCTCAATTAATATCCATACATCTGATCCAGAGTAACTTCTTTTGTCTTTGCGCCCTCTTTCACATCTTTTCCATAAGGAAATGCGATCAGATCATCTTCACTGAGCCCACCTTTGACAATCACACTGTAACCGCTGTCCACAGCTGCACCCACTGAAATCTCCTGTTTCTTCAGGATACCATTATCATCTTTATACACATAGTTTTTATTATTGTCATTTCTGACAAAAGCTCTCTGAATGACCATAATGTTCTCTGCAGCAGATGCTTCATAATTGACAGTAACCCAGTCCTGATCTTCCAACTGAAGTGTCTTGTCACTTACCACTGCTGTAAATGCATAATAAGACACATTTGGATTACTGCTTCCATAGAAGCTGTTTCCGGTTACAGGATATTCCGAAACATCCATAACATCTGCCTCAAAAGATCCGCTGGTATAACTTGTACAATTAAGCTTTGTGCCTTCTTTAAAATCATCGAGCATCAGTTCACTCACAGAACCTACCACATAAAATCCATCACTGCTTTTTATCTTGATCAGAGCCTTACCGTCAGTTGTCTCACCACTTCCGGAATCCCCCACATAAGTAACCGTACCATCCAGTTTTGCAGTGATAAGCTTTTTATTAGCTTTCTTTTCCAGCTGTGATATCTTGATATCGCTTTCCTGGAGATCCAGCTTCAGACTGGCAATCTTACTCTTCTGATACTTAATAGCATCTGCCCTGGAAACAGGGGTTCCGGTAGGTTCATCATTCCCGCCAGGATTATCATCTCCTCCATCATCTGAATTCTTATCATATTTATCTGCATCTGCCAGTGTAAATTCCACCTCTGCAAATTCATATACCGGTTTCTCCAGAAAACTTCCGTTTACCAGATAATAACCTGTGCAGGAGGTTTTCAGATCATCATAGTCCGCTATTGTATCATTCTGATGAAATTCCAGACGGTACCAGTAACCACCCTGATTAACAACTTTGGTTCCATCAGGACTGTATCCTGCAAGTTTATTAAAGAATGAACCCATTACTGTTACTTTTTCTTTTGCACTGCTACACAGATATACATATGGATCGTCCTCTGTGCCACTTCCTGTAAACGGAACAGAATCTGCATCCAGTTTCTGATAAAACGGCTCGTCACCATCAGTGATATTCGGATCACCTTTTCGGTAATAGGGATCAAAATATGTGGTATGATCATCCAGTGCCGGCGTTGGCGTTGGTGATAATTCCGGCATATCATTTTTTCCGGAATTAAAATCATCCTTCTCTCCGTCACTGAATCCATTTGCTGAAGGATCCGTATATACCGGAATATCATGATCCGCAGATGTTCCATCTGATGAACCGCCTGTATTTCCGGTATCTGTTGAAGCATCATCTCCCGGTAAATCTGACTTGGATGAAGAATTGTCTGAGCCCGCATTATCCACTGCGTCTCCATCTGTAAAAGCAGATAATAAAAACGGATACATGGCTGTTGCCAGGTAACTGCCGGACATATCTGCTGTGGATGATAACGTATCATCCGGCGTCATATCATCATCACCTGTATCATTATCAGTTTTTCCTGTTTTTGAATTCAGGTTATCGGCGTCTGTACCCGCATCTGTTTCCTCTACAGGTCCACCATTCTGAAGGCTGTTCAATCTGTTCACTGCTTTATTTAAATCCTGCTCCAGTTTCTGTTTTTTCAGCTTTGCTATATTCAGTTCCATTTCCACCAGAGTAGTATCAAAAGAAACCAGAGGATCCCCTTTTTTTACGGCATCTCCCTTTGTCACATAAATCTGATCAATGATCAGGTCTTTATCACCGTTTACTGTCTGTGTTGCACTGGATGTAATGTTTCCGTCAAGCGTGGTGGAAGGTGTATAAAATTCCTGCAGTAATCCGCTCACAGGAGTAACCGCCACTGTTTTCTGGCTGTTTTTCTTCAGCTGCATCAATCCCGCTGTAATTCCGCTTCCTGCGATTACCACCACAAGCACTCCTGCGAGGATTTTCTTTACTTTGCCCATGAAGATCACCTCTTTTCCTGAAGGATACCATCTTTGATCGTAACCACCCTCTTCGCATGTGCGGCAATATCCGCATCATGGGTGATCATCAATACAGATACCCCCTCATCATTCAGCCTCTGGAAAAGTTCCATAACCTGCGCACCGGATTTACTGTCAAGAGCACCTGTAGGTTCATCTGCAAGAAGAAGTTTCGGGTTATTGACGATCGCCCTGGCAATGGCAACCCTCTGCATCTGACCTCCTGAAAGCTGATTTGGCTTAAAATCCACTCTGTCTGCCAGGCCCACTCTGTCAAGTGCTTTCAGAGCGCGTTCTCTTCTCTCCTTCTTAGGTACCCTCGCATAATTTAATGGCATCTCAACATTTGCCAGAGCACTCTGCTTAGGGAGAAGATGAAAACTCTGAAAAACAAACCCTATCTTATTCAGCCGGATATCTGACATTTCATTCTCCGAGCACGCCTTAATATCCACTCCATCCAGAAAAAAAGTCCCCTCTGTCTGCTTGTCCAGACATCCGATAATGTTCATCAGAGTAGTTTTTCCCGAACCGGATGGTCCCATAATTGCCACGTATTCTCCTTCTTCCATGGAGAAATTCACATCTTTTAATACCGGAACCTTCATTTTACCCTGCTGATATTCTTTATATATACCCTTTAATTCCAGTATCATTCGATCCCCTCCACGCCTTCACCTGCGCTCATACCAGGTGCCTCATCGATTGGTACAAGTTCCTCATTTGGATCAATCGAGTCATCCGAACTGTCATCTTCAGAACCCTCTTCCATATCTGGATCTGTATAGGCTTCCCCATCTGCGGAATCTGGCTGTTCATCAGCCATATTTCCATGATCAGCATCCATATCTGTACTCCCGTCCGCGCCTCCGCTCATTGTCTGAGCCAGATCTCCGATCTCTGTTTTTTCGCCTTCTTCCAGAGCCGCTGTCGGGAATGCAATCGCATCTTTCTTTGTAAGGCCCTCAACAATCTTATATTCTCCAAGATCATCATCATGTTCTCCAAGTGTTACATAACGCTTCTCCAGTCTGTTCTTATCGCTGGCTGCCCATACATACGGTTCATTGGTATCTGTGTCCAGAATATAGTAATCACTGAGCCACAGACCGTCTTTTTTCTCATCCTGTCCGATGTCACGTTCTATGTACACATGCTGTCCAAGCATCAGATTCTCAGAGGAATCCAATTCCACATAAAAAGGATAAGAAGTAGACGTTGTCTGATCATCGGAACTGGTACTTGCCATACCCATATACATATCATTACTGCTGTCATCTGAAGTTCCATTATTCACATCTACGGATCCCATCGTTCCTTTCCATGTTTTACTGCTGTCTACTCTGGAACGGATGATCACTGCCTCTCCGGGTACAATAGAATCCCTGTTCTGTTCATTAACTTTACCTTTCACTCTGTAAGCACCTGTACTGAGGATTGTAATAAATGCAGAACTGTCCGAACTTCCGTCACCTGACGACATGCTACTGTCCATTGCACTGCTGTCATCCACAGAATCACCGTCGTCACTTGTCATTTTGGAAGTGTCAATTTTCTGTATCACACCATCTATTTCACTTCGAACCTCTGTATTCTGTGTTGCGCTCTGAAGTTTATCAATTTCAGACTGTTTACTCTTCTGACTGTATTCATTCTTCTTGAGATTCATTTTGTTAGTCTCAATTTCAATGGTATAGGACAACTGATCTTCGGCCTTTGCTTTTTTCTTCTCCGCTTCCAGCCTGGCTATCTGTTCTGTCAGGCTGATCTGTTCATTTTTTAATCTGTCCAGATCCAGTTGTGCCTGCTTCAGATCATCCTCAATACTGCTGAGATCATATTCAAAAAGAAGCTGTCCGGCCTTTACCTCTTCTCCTGTCTTAACTTCCACTTCTTTTACTTTTCGTCCACTTTCTATTTTTACGTTTACAGTTTTCTGCGGTTCTACCACACCGGCAAACCGATTTACCGCTGTTGTTTCAGATCCGGTGATCACACTTACTTTTGACACATACACAATAGAATCACCGGTTCCACTCTGACCGTTTCCTTTAAAGTGATACCAGACTCCGGTTCCGATACCACCTGCTGCGATCAGGATTCCCAAAACGATAATAATACGTTTCTTCATAAATTGCCTCCTTGATATTGTCACCTTGTTCAGGCTAACATCTATTATACACTACTGCTTTTTTATATCATTATTATTCACTTTCCTATCATAGCAGATTCTGCCTTAAAATAAAAGCTTTGTAACCAAATGGAAACATTTTTCACAATTTTTTCACGTTTTTTTTATGAATTTCGTTCATCTTTTTCACTTTTTTGACAGTCACTACAAAATCTGTTAAAATAAACAGAAAAGTAACTGTCAAACAGTTGCACAGAAAGCACTGTGAAAGGAAAGAACACGTATGAATATAAACAAACACCTGATTCTTCTTTTCTCTGTCTTATTTTTTCTTTTTGCTGTATCTGTAAGTAGCGGCTGTTTCCGCAAAAATGAGTCAGATGTAAAGAGTGTAGTCAGAAATGAACTGGATCAGTTAAAAAATCTCGATTCAGAAACTACGCAAAAATACATACCCTATACAGAGCTGTTCCCCGATGCCACAGAGAATACTGATTTAACTGATGAAATCAATGAAACCTTTTCTCTCTTTTTCCGGAAATTTAATTACAAAATTTCGGATGTCATCGTCGGCACAGCCAATCATTCTGCCACTGTTTCTGTCAAACTGACCACAATCGATTCCAAAGTTCTTGCCAGAGATTTTAAGGCAAAACTTCTCCGGACACAGATCACAGAGTCAGCCCAGGCACAAACAGGAAGTATCAAAGATTCTTCCAGATCCCTTGAGGCTCATTATCTGATCCTGAATCATCTTTTAAACACAAATGATTATGATACAGCTGAGACAGACTGTAACATACAACTTGTCAATACAGGCAATGATAAAAAAGAAAAATGGAAGATCCAGCGTACCAATTCTCTGGAAGATGACCTTGTCGGCGGTCTTATAGCTGATCTGGCAAATCCGGATATCCTTTCACCGGAAGATACCCTGACCGTCTATCTTGACACTCTACAGAAACTGGATTTGAAAGAAATGACATCTTATCTGGGTGTAGTAAATATCATGAATACATCCGATACTGCAAAAAATTCCATTGCCTCAGCACTTGCCGAACAGATTCATAAAA
>OJOL01002108.1_pt1 | contig 11183 bp, 5 predicted proteins | sample 1598121 | NCBI WGS metagenome assembly OJOL01 (sample SAMN01915219, study PRJEB22387) | human gut metagenome | isolation source: stool | host: Homo sapiens | place: USA
GAATTATCGTCCGACAGCTGTCGGACGATAATTCAACAGCCGTCGGACGAATACTTCTTAGTATACCGGAATCTAAAGTATAGTTATGCAAAAGATTGCCATTTGAGAAGAAAATAATAATCGGGGACAAAAAAACAGATAGGCTATTGTGTGCTACCTTGAAAATAAGCATTATTTTTGTGCAACTAACTATATAGTCATTATACGCATGAACAAACACATATTGTCATTCTACCTTTTTTTCTGCCTTTTTCTTTTTCCCCCTTTGGTCGAAGCAATTGCCGGCTGGAATAGCTTTATCGTCAATTTTGATAAAAGTGTTTATGGTAAGGGGACCCAGACTTGGCAGATAGCACCCTATGATGACAAGTGGGTATATTTCGCCAACAAGAACGGTATGGTGCAATTTGATGGCAATGTCTGGAATGTGTTTCCATTGAACAATGCTTCCGATGTGCGTTCCGTTCTGGCTTCTGCCACCCAAAAAAGAATTTATGTGGGGGGCATCAATGAATTCGGCTATTATGAACCGGATACGGACGGTTCTTTGGCCTATCATTGCATGTCCGATACTTTGGAGAGTTCCGTTCGTTTTCTTGGAAATGTGTGGGGCATCCATGAGACAGACAATATCTTGTATTTCCAAGGGGACGGGTGCGTGGTGAAGTACCTGAACGGCAAATATACCGCCATTGAAATGAATGCCAAGATAGACTGTTCCAATATGGTCAATGGTATTCTTTACATCGGTACGGACAGAGGCGTATGGCTTTTGGTTGGAAACACTTTTTTCCCTCTTCAGGGTGCCGATGCGTTGGCTTCCAAGCGTATTCGTGGCATTATACCTTATAAGAAAGGTGTTCTGGTGGTGACTGCATACAACGGACTTTACTATTGTGACGGGCGTACGATGGAACCGTTTGTCACCGGTGCCGAAGAGTTTATGCGTGAGAATGAAGTCTTTTGCGTAGCCAAAAAGGATGATAAGATTGCCTTGGGAACCATTCATAAAGGATTGGTACTGGTGGATTGCAGCACCATGCAACTGAAATATTTCAATGAGAACAACGGCTTGCGTAACAATACGGTGCTTTCTGTCTCCTTCGATACGACCGGAAACCTCTGGGCCGGTCTGGATAGCGGCATTGACTACGTCTGTCTGAGTTCTCCTTTTACGAATCTCTATTCCTATCCTTATTCCTACGGCACGGGATATACGGCGGCGGTAGAAGGCGGTTATCTTTATTTAGGTACCAATCGGGGTTTGTATTACACCTCGTATCCGGTACAGATGAACGGCGATTTGCCGGATATCCGTCCGATGCCCCAATCCAGCGGACAGGTCTGGAACCTTTGCCGTATAGGTGATGAACTCTTCTGTCTGCACGACCGTGGTATTTTCCTTATCAATGGTACTTCCGTAAAACGTGTGACGGATATTGCCGGCGCCTGGTGTTGCCAACTTGTGGCAGGACGTACGGACCTTATGTATGTCGGGGTATATAACGGTATTTATTTGGTTGGGAAAAAGAATGGAGAATGGCAGGTGGTTGGCAAGATTGAGGGTGTGAACGATTCTTGCCGTCTTTTTGAGCAGGAAAGTGATAAGGTGATTTGGGTGTATAATACAGACCACGTTACCCGTGTGGATTTGGATAATGATTTGACAAAAGCTGTCCGTATAAAGGAATATAGCGCGAAGGATGGTTTCCCGGTAGGACGTGATATGTATATAGCGAAGATAGAAGACCGGGTGTATTTTGCCACTCCCCGGGGAATCTATAAGCATAATCCTCATAAAGATGTCATGGAGCCTTGTCCGGATATGAACAACCTTTTGAATGGCACCACGGCCTATTCGCATATTTTGGAGTATCACGATAAGTTGATAAGTTTGAGCCCTCACGAAATCTGTATTGCCAATCTGGGTACCTATAAGCGGGGGGCGAATACAAGCATTAATCCCATCCAGCAATCGCTGATTGAACTGGTACCCGGTTTTGAAACGATTATTCCTCTTTCAGATTCGCTGATGGTGGTTCCTAATGAAGGAGGTTTCGCTTTGTTCAGTATCCCGGCCGTAAGGGAGCGTCAGGATCGTAGCCATTCCTTATATATAAGGAACATGTATCTGTCCTATCCCAAGGATTCATTGGTATATACCGCAAACTTTTTAGGAGAGAAGCCGGTTCCGGTGATAGCTTATTCCATGAATTCCGTTCGTTTTGACTATGCCCTTTCTCTCTTTGCGGTAGGAGATGATGTCCGTTTTCAATATCGTCTGAATAAGGGGAGCTGGTCCGATTTTACAACGGTACGCACCAAGGAGTATAGTAATCTGTCGGAAGGTGAATATACGTTTGAAGTTAAGGCGGTCTTTCCTGACGGTACGACATCATCGGATACAATTGCTTTCCGTATACTTCCGCCGTGGTATCGTAGTGCTGCTGCATACGTTTGTTATATCATCTTGGCTTTGCTTGCCTTATGGTATGTCTATCGTTGGGATGATGTCCGTGTGAAACGGAAGAAACAGCAGGCGGTAATCGAGAAAGATAAAGAGTTGCACGATATGGAAAGGGAGTACGAAGAGGAGAAAGCCCGTCAGGAAAAGCAGATTATGCAGCTGGAGAAAGAAAAATTGGAATACGATTTGCAACATAAGAGTCAGGAAATGGCCAATCTGATGATAAACTTTGTCCGTAAGAATGAAATGCTGACTGAAATCAAGTCAGAGATACTTAAAGTATCCGCCTTGCTGAAGGGTGAGGGGGCTCGGGAAGGAAAACAGCAACTCATACTTATTAATAATAAAATAGACGGTAATATACAGAGTGATGAGGTTTTGAAGCGTATTGAAGACCAGTTCGATTTGATACATAACAATTTTATGAAACGTCTTCATGCCAAGCATCCTGAACTTTCCCACAACGAACGCATGATGTGCGCTTATCTAAAGATGAATCTTTCCACGAAAGAAATAGCACCTCTGCTGAACATTTCGGTTCGTGGAGTTGAAACAATCCGTTATCGTCTTCGTAAGAAGTTCGCTTTAGAGAGAGAGGATAGTTTGACGGATTATTTAAGCAATAAACTGTAGCCTTTAGATATTAACTTCCTTTAAAAGAAGGAAGAGTATGAAAGGGAGGAATGTTAAATTTCTCCCTTTTGTGTTATATAACATGTTGTGACGTAATACTTAAAAGTATATATTAATTATTGATTATTAGTAAGTTATTTGCTGATGACGTATTGATAACGTATTTGAATTTCAGATTTGACGTATTTAAGAATGATTGTTTTTTATTTGTTTTATTGCATTTTACTCTATGTTTGCACTGTTCGATTGAGAACAAAACCGAGAAACGTTAATCTTAATTTAGTAAAACTTATGAAAAAGTTATTATCAGTTTTATTTCTGTTAAGCTTTACCTTGGCTTCTGTATATGCCCAAAATATACAGGTAAAAGGTACAGTGGTAAGCGGTTCGGATAATGAACCGTTGCCTGGAGTAAATGTGGTAGTTAAAGGAACTACCAATGGTGGAATTACTGATTTGGACGGTAATTTTACATTGTCGGTTCCTGCCGACGCAACACTTTCTATTACCTATATTGGTTTTAAGTCGCAAGAAGTAGCGGTAAATGGAAAAAATTCCTTGAAAATAGTTCTTCAGGAAGATTCAGAAACGCTGGACGAAGTAGTAGTGGTGGGGTATGGTGTTCAGAAAAAAAGTGTGGTAACAGCATCTATTGCCAAAGTTAGTAGTGAGGATTTGGAAAACAAATCTCCGGTGCGTATGGATAATGCATTGAAAGGTTTGGCTGCAGGTGTGGATGTAACTTCAGCTTCTGGTCAGCCGGGTGATTCTCCTCGTGTACGTGTACGTGGTATTGGTACTATCAACAATAGTGATCCGCTCTACATTGTAGACGGTATGCCTATTGGGGGTGGTCTTGATTTTGTAAATCCTAATGATATCGAGTCTATCGAAGTGTTGAAAGATGCTGCTTCTGGTGCTATCTATGGTGCGCGTGCTGCTAATGGCGTTATTCTAGTAACTACCAAAAAAGGTAAGATGGGTAAGGCACAAATTAATTACAATTTTTCTTATGGCTGGCAGAGTGCATGGAAGAGACGTGATGTGACTAGTGCGACAGACTATGCTATCCTTCAGAATGAAGCCAATGTGAATGGTGGTCAGGCTCCAATTTATGCAGATCCTTATAATTTGATTGATGCTAATGGAAATTCTATCAAAGGATTTGGCACTGATTGGCAAGATCTTGTTTTCTATGACAATGCTCCGGTAGTGAATCATGATGTGACAGTTAGTGGTGCATCGGAAAAAGTAAATTATTATTTGTCTTTGGGGTATTATTCACAAGATGGTATTGTTGGTGGTAATCACGGACATTCTAATTATGACCGTTTGACTATTCGTTCCAATACTCAATATAATCTAATTGATGCATCTAAAGAACGCGGTTTCCTTAATAAATTGGATTTAGGTGTAAATTTGGCTTATATGCGTACGCATTCAACAGGTGTTGGTACTAACTCTGAATTCGGTTCAATTTTGGGATCGGCTCTTTATCTGTCTCCTATTTTGACCCCTACATTGACTGGTGATGCAGCTGAAAAGATGATTGAAACTTATAAAGATTTTGATTTGCCTCGTGATGCAAATGGTGATCCTTATACAGTACCTGGCTATGGAGGAGCTTATCAGGAAATGAATAATCCGCTGGCTATGATGACATTGACTCCTACAAAGAATTGGTCGCATAAGTTTGTTCCAAAGTTTTCTATTGATCTTCAATTGTGGGATAATTTGAAGTATCACTTCAATTATAGTGCTGATATGGGATTTTGGGGTAATGAAGGGGCTACTAAGAGCAAGTATTATCTCTCAGCTAATAATAAGGCAACACATACTAATGCATCTTCATTCAAGGCACAGAATGTGACATGGCAGATTGAAAACACATTAACTTATGACAAAACTATCGGCAAACATACATTTGGTGTTGTATTAGGACAGTCTGCTCTTAAATATAAGGGAGATCAACTTGGTGGTAACCGTTGGAATCTGGTGAATCCTAATAAACCTTCTATTGATTATGCTACAGGGAATGTTGAATATACAAAGGATGCAGATGGTAATATTACTGGTGCTACAGTTCAGTATGGCGTTTATGGAGGTCCTTATACAGAACATAGAATGTCGTCTATGTTTGCTCGTTTGAGTTATAACTATAATGAACGCTATATGATTCAGGCTACAATCCGTCGTGATGGTTCAAGTCGTTTTGGTATTAATAATAAATATGGTACGTTCCCTTCAGTATCTGTGGGATGGAATGTGACAAATGAAGAGTTTATGGCTGATACGCGAGAATGGTTGTCTAACTTAAAGGTTCGTGCCAGTTGGGGTAAGAATGGTAATGATAACATAGCCGAATTTGGTTATACTTCATTGACGGCCATGGGTAACAATGTCCTTTTGGGTAAAGATGCCATCAAATGGAACGGTTCTAAAGCACAACGTTTGGCAAATCCTGATTTGAAATGGGAAGAGAGTGAGCAAACTGACTTAGGTATTGATTTGGGATTCTTTAATAATGCTTTAACATTCAGTGCTGACTATTACATAAAGAAAACCAATGGCATGATTATTACGATGCCTATCCCGAGTTATGTAGGTGAAACTAAACCTCTTGGTAACGTAGGTGATATGGAAAATAGTGGTTTTGAGTTTGAACTTGGCTATAAATGGAATATTGCTGATGCTAAATTTGCAGTAAAGGGAAATGCTACTTATCTTAAAAATGAATTGAAGAATTTGGGAAATGATACTGGCTATATGGATTTAGATGGTATTCAAGGATTCTCTGGTGGTGGTACACGCGGTTCTAACGGACAACCTTTCCCCTATTTCTATGGTTACAAGACTGACGGTGTTTTCCAGAATATGGATGAAGTTCGTGCTTATGTCAATAAAGATGGTAAAATGATTATGCCGGATGCGGTTCCTGGTGATACACGTTTTGTGGATGTAAATGGTGATGGTAGCATCTCGGCAGATGACCGTACTAACATTGGTAATGGTACTCCGGATTGGACTTATGGTTTGAATCTTAATGCTGATTGGAAAGGCTTTGATTTTAATATTTTCTTCCAAGGTGTAGCTGGTGCTGATGTGTTTGATGGCACTTATCGTACAGATGTTGCTTCTGGTAACTATCCTTCTTGGATGTTGGGACGTTGGACTGGTGAAGGTACTTCTAATAAGTATCCTCGTCTGGCTGTCGGTAATGCAACGAACTGGATGGTATCTGATCTTTATGTTTGTGATGGTTCATATCTTCGTCTTAAGAATATTACTTTGGGATATACATTGCCTAAGACTCTTACTCGCAAACTTACTATTGAACGTCTGCGTGTGTATGTGCAAGCTGAAAATCTTGTGACTTGGACCAAATATTGGGGATTTGATCCTGAAATTTCTTCAGGTGCAACTTCTCTTGGTGTTGACCGTGGTATTTATCCGCAGGCTCGCACATATACAGTAGGTGTAAATGTTTCTTTCTAATCTAAAAATAAGAACTATATGAAAACAAATAAAATATTAGCAATAGGCTTACTTGCTGCCGCTACAGTGTTGACTACCGGTTGCAGTGACAGTTTTCTTGAGGTGGAAAATCCGACAGGTGAACCATTGGAAGATTATTATACTACGGATGAGCATATTCAGGAAGCTCTGATTGCCGCCTATGACCCTCTCCATTGGCCAGATTGGGGATTGGGACAGTACAATGCCTTGAATATTGACGGTGAAATTATGGGCGATAATTTTTGGGTAGGTGGTGCAACCAAGACCGATATGCAGAATTGGCATATGTTGTTTAATTATGAGGCTAATGAAAATAATACACTTGGCTCTCTTTGGACAGTGGACTATTCTGGTATCAAACGTTGTAATGACTTACTGAAATATCTTGATTGGGGTACTGATGTTACTGAGGCCAATCGTAAACTCTATGAGATGCAAGCCCGTTTACTACGTGTTTTCTATTATAATATGTTGTGGCATTATTTTGGTAATGTACCTTTCTATTTGGAGAATCTTTCCGAACCTCCTTATACGGCTCCGCAATATACTGCCGATCAGGTTTATGCTGAGTTGATCGCAGAACTTGAAGCTGTAATTGACTCTAAGGTGTTACCTTTGAAATATTATAAAACAATCAAAGAAGGTAAAGAAGTTGACGACGAAGGTCAGTTGGGACGTGTCACTCAAGCTATGGCTTATATGGTATATGCTGAAATGGTAATGTATCAGAATGATGAAAGTCGTTTCTCAAAAGCTTTAGGTTATATGAAGGAGCTTATTGATAGTCCTAGCTTTAGATTGAATCCTAGTTTTGCCAACATCTGGGAAACGGAAGGTGAATGGTGTGACGAATCTATCTGGGAAATTAATTATGAGCAAACTAATAACGAACGTGGCTGGGGAAGTCCGTTAGCTGTTGGTGGTACAGTGCTTCCTACTCTGATTTCTCCTAACTCTTTCCCAGGTGATGATGGTTGGTCAAAGGGTAATGATGGCTGGGGATTTATGCCCATGCGTCTTGAAACTTATCAAATGTTTAGTAAACAAGACAAACGTCGTGATGCAACTTGCTGGGTGATTGCCGAAGATGTAGAATATACGAAACGTTATCAAGATACTCATATTTGGTTACAAAAATATCGTCCGTATGATAAGAACTTCAAGCAGTCTTCCGGTGACCAGAATTTGAACTATAATAACAATTATCGTTATTATCGTTATGCTGAGACATTACTAAATGCTGCAGAACTTTCTCTTCGTACAGGTGGAAGTGGTACAGGTGAGGCTAAGACATGGTTGAACGAAGTTCGCACCCGTGCCGGTTTGGCTGGACTTGCAAACGTTACGGTTGACGATGTACTTACAGAACGTCGTTTGGAATTTGTAGGTGAAGGCAAGCGTTATTTTGATTTGGTACGTGCTGAAGGAATCAGTGGAGCATCAGCCAGCAATAAGGCTACTACTGCACTGGTCCCCGATGAATATGGTTACCGTACTAATTCTTGGACTGCCAAGAAGAAATACATTCCTATTGCACAAGGAGAGTTGGATTCCGATCCGGCTTTGGTTCAGAATGCTTATAAATAGTTTACCATAACTCCATTAATAAATAATTGATATGAAAAATATATTTAAATATATGGCAGGCGTGTTGGTTGCTGGTTTTGCAATGACTTCATGTTCGCCTGAAGATTTTACGGGAGCCAATGGCAATATCCCACAAGCATCGGATTATACTGATAACTTTAAAGTTACTGTAGATCAGACAACCAATTATGCAAACTTTGAATTTACTTCTGCTCCTGGAGTGTCTCCTATTTGGATAATTGACGGCGCTTATCAAGCCTCATATGGTTTTTCCAAATATTATCGTAAAAAAGGTTCATATACAGTAGAATGTAAAGTAAAGAACGCAAATGGCATTAGTGATGGTTCGATAACCAAAACCTTTGAAATAGAGAAGACTATTATGAACGGTTTTGGTGGTTTTGTGGAAGATAGTGAATTTAACATGTTTAAGGGAGTAACTTTCAATGTGGCATCTTTCTACTATGCTCCAGGATGGGGGCAGATTGCAGATCCAAAATATACTTATCAGAATGGTGCATTTGTTGTTTCCTTACCGGAAGCTACTACCGATCAGTGGCAAGCTCAGATGCATGTGGAATTGGATAAGGTAATTGCTTTGTCAGTGGATAAAACCTATGATTTTTCGGTGATAATCACTTCTACTACCAAACATCCGGGCGTGACGGTTAAAGTACAGCAGAAAGGTGATGACAATACGTTTATCAATATGCAGCGTGTGGCTTTAGATGCTAATGAGCCTAAGTGTATATGGTTCAGTAACGTACCCGGTGTGAATATTACCGATTTGAAGTTTGCACTTGATTTTGGTGGTAATGAAGCTAATACGGATATTACTTTGGAAAGCTTTGTCTTGAAAGACCATGCTAATAATGACGGTACGGAAATTCCTGAAGTACAAGAGCCTGAACCTTCTTGGGTGAAGGTGGATAGTGAAGACAATCTTTGGAACGGGGCAACCTTTACCAATACTTTCTTCTATGCAAACCCGGATTGGAGTGCTAGACCTAATCCAGATTTAGTGTGGATGGAAATGCTTATACACTCACTTTCCCTGATGCTACTGAAGCACAATGGCAGAACCAGTTCTCGTTTGTTACAGATTTGTCAGCCGATACAGAAACTGCCTATGATTTCTGTGTCACTCTAAATCCTAGTACTGATTTGAAGGGGGTAACAGTAAAACTGGTTCAGACTGATGAACCTGATGTCAAACATGATGATAACTTCTTCTTTGCAGAACAGACGGATTTGTTGGGTAATGAAGATAATAAATTTTGGGTTGCAAATAAAAAGGCGCCTAAAGATATGCATGCTATATCTTTAGTCTTGGATTTTGGTGGAAATCCTGCTGACACAAAAGTGACTATTAAAGATATTATTTTCCAGACTCATAGAGATTGATGGCTAGTATTAGATAGAATATTGGTCTGCTAAAAGCAGTGAATAATAAAAAGGGGGAAGGATGTGGGTTATCTTGGCAATTGCTGGAGTTTCATCCTTTCCCTTTTTCTCTACTTATGTTGTAAAATATATATATATATGAAATACTATTGTCTATTATCTATTCTTTTGTTTTCGTTGATTGCTTGTGGCAGTAGCGATGACAAGGAACCGCAATCCGAGGATGTTACCATTAAATGTTCTCCTGAAAAGATAGAGGCTGTTGCACAAGCTAGCCAATATGTGGTGAATGTGGTTTGTTCTGGTAAAGAGTGGACAGCTTTTGCCTCTGATGATTGCAGTTCATGGGTCAAAGTAAATGTAATGGGTTCTTCTTCTAGCCAAGGCACAGCGACAGTTATAGTCAGTGCTCATACGGGTACTACTTCTCGTACTGGTACGGTGGTGGTTAAATCTGGTGCTACTCGTGTATCTATTCCTCTTACGCAAGCGGCTCCTTTATCAGTGTCACAGACTGAGTTGTATTCTAATTCTATAGGAGAATCTTTTGTCTTATCTGTTATTGCTTCTGGCGAATGGAATGTGAAATCCAATGATAGTTGGATTAGCGCAGAAAAAAATAGTGGGGAAATTGTTGTGACCACTTTAGCTAATGATGCAAAGATTTCCCGTACGGGTACAGTTGAGGTTGTGGCTGGTGCAGAGAAAGTAACGGTAACAGTTATTCAAGAATCGGCTGAAGATCTGGATATCAATACTCCTGAGGGGTATCGGTTGGTTTGGCATGATGAATTTAATGAGGGCACATCTCTTGGCAATGATTGGACACACGAGGTTCAAGGAGCAGGGTGGGTAAATAATGAACTTCAAAATTACGTCAATGGTTCTGCTGACGGAAAGCGTGTGACAGAACTTGTGGACGGTAAGTTGAATATTAATTGTTTCAAAGGCTCCGATGGTAAAATTTACTCTGGTCGTGTGTATGCTAAAGTGAATACTGGTTGGGAATATGGCTATTTTGAAGCACGTATCATGTTGCCTGAAGGCAAGGGGACGTGGCCGGCTTTTTGGATGATGCCAGTTGGTAATGACTGGAATACTAACCCATGGCCCATGTGTGGTGAAATAGACATTATGGAGGAAGTGGGAGTCGTACCCAACGAAGTCTCTTCGTCTATCCATACGCAAGATTATAATCATACTATAGGTACGCAGAAAACACATGCCATGACTATAGAACAGGCAGAAGGAGAATTTCATCTCTATGCTTTAGAGTGGACAGAAGATGCCATCACTACATACGTGGATGGCAAGGTACAGTTGGCTGTTACCAAGCAACAATTGGGAGCTGGTCATAATCAATGGCCTTTCCATTATGCTTTCTATCCCATTCTGAATCTGGCTTGGGGCGGTGATTGGGGTGGAATGAACGGTGTGGATGAGTCTGCTCTTCCTGTAACGATGAAGGTGGACTATGTACGCGTGTTTCAGAAAAAATAGAGCCTTCATATTTAAATAAAATTTAAATATGAAGGCTGAATGTTTTTTATTTATAACATAAATACCTTATGCTTTA
>OJOL01002130.1_pt1 | contig 11127 bp, 6 predicted proteins | sample 1598121 | NCBI WGS metagenome assembly OJOL01 (sample SAMN01915219, study PRJEB22387) | human gut metagenome | isolation source: stool | host: Homo sapiens | place: USA
TTATCGAGCATTTTGGCAACGCAGATGCCGTGCCGCAGCCGCCGGAGCGGCGCTTAAGCCGTCAGGCGGGAATTGTGCGGTGTTGCCTTCACTTTTTCCCTGTCGTTACGCGGTCTGCATTCCTGTTTTTGCCCACAAACTGCCCTTGTTCACGCAAAGTTTACCGGAATTTCCAGCTATTTCATGCCTTGTTCATCCGCAGTTCATTTTTATTCTTCATGATAGAATCTATCGGGGGCCCCTATTACCGCCCCCAACTGGAGGAATTGTTATGCACGAAACCCAACAGCCGCGCGACCCCAAAAAGACGACCGGCATTGTATATGCCGTGATCCTTGTGGTGTTGCTGCTGCTCAATTTCTGGGCCTTCCCCGCCATGATGAAAGGCCAGGTCAAACAGGTCGATTACGGCACCTTCCTGAACATGCTCGAAAGCGGCGAACTGAGCACCGTTGAAATTCAGGATCAGCAGATCTATTTTGTGGACAAAAACGATACCACCTACTGCACCAACTCCATTGCGCAGGACCTGCAGCTGGTCAACCGGTTGGAAAGCGCCGGCGTTTCCTTTGGCAAGGTGTACAACCAGACCACCTGGGTGGATACCCTGCTGGGCTGGGTCATCTCGCTGCTGCCCATGATCATCCTGATCGTCTGGTTCAACCGCATGATGCGCAAGCGGGTCGGTGAAATGACCGGCGGCGCCAACAGCATGATTTTTGGCGGCGGCAAATCCGGTGCCAAACAGTATGTCGTTGAAGATGGCAAGTCCATCAAATTTGCCGATGTTGCCGGTGAGGACGAAGCCAAAGAGAGCCTGCAGGAAATCGTTGACTTCCTGCATAACCCCAAGCGTTACGAGGATATCGGTGCCAAAATGCCCAAGGGCGTTCTGCTTGTCGGCCCCCCGGGCACCGGTAAAACCCTGCTGGCCCGCGCTGTTGCCGGCGAAGCCGGTGTTCCCTTCTTCTCCATTGCGGGTTCTGAATTTGTCGAGATGTTCGTCGGCATGGGCGCTTCCAAGGTGCGTGACCTCTTCAAACAGGCCAACGAAAAAGCCCCCTGCATTATCTTTATTGATGAGATCGATACCATTGGCAAAAAGCGTGACGGTGCTTCCGGTATGGGCGGCAACGATGAACGCGAGCAGACCCTGAACCAGCTGCTGACCGAAATGGACGGGTTTGACGCCGCCAAGGGTGTTATCATTCTGGCCGCCACCAACCGTCCTGAATCCCTTGACCCTGCTTTGACCCGCCCCGGCCGTTTTGACCGTCGTGTGCCCGTGGAGCTGCCCGACCTGAAAGGCCGCGAAAGCATCCTGCGCCTGCACGCTCAAAAGGTCAAAATCGGCCCCGACTGTGACTTTGCCGTGGTTGCCCGCATGACTCCCGGTGCTTCCGGTGCCGAGCTGGCCAATATCATCAACGAAGCCGCCCTGGGCGCTGTGCGCCACCACCGCATGGCCGTTACCCAGTACGACCTGCAGGAAGCCGTGGATACCATCCTGGCCGGTGCCCAGAAAAAGAATAAGATCCTGAGCGACAAAGAAAAGTGCATCGTGGCCTACCACGAAGTCGGCCATGCCATGGTTGCCGCCCTGCAGAACCATTCCGCCCCCGTGCAGAAAATCACCATTGTGCCGCGCACTTCCGGCGCGCTGGGTTTCACCATGCAGGTAGAGGACGGCGACCACACCCTGATGACCAAGGAAGAGATCCTGGCCAAAATTGCCACCATGACCGGTGGCCGTGCCGCCGAAGAAGTGGTGTTCAACTCCATCACCACCGGCGCATCCAACGATATCGAGCAGGCCACCAAGATGGCCCGCGCCATGATTACCCGCTACGGCATGACCGACGACTTTGACATGGTTGCCCTGGAAACCGTGAACAACGCCTACCTGGGCGGTGATGCCAGCCTGGCCTGCAGTGAGCGCACAGCCGCCACAGTGGACGATAAGGTCGTGGAAGTCGTCAAGCAGCAGCATGAAAAAGCCAAACAGATGCTGATTGAAAACCGCGGCAAGCTGGACGAGATCGCCAAGTACCTGTACGAGAAAGAAACCATCACCGGCGAAGAGTTCATGCGCATCCTGACCGCTGTTCCCCAGCTGCCCACCGGTGCCGTGGAACAGTAAAGGCAACACCGCACAATTCCCGCCTGACGGCTCAAGCACCGCTCCGGCGGCTGCGGCACTTAGAATTGTGCGGTATTGCCTAAAATCTCCGCTCTGCGCGTTTTCTTTGTAAAATAACGGTGCCCCCGCCCTATGCAGTTCATTTACCGCACGGGCGGGGGTGTTTTGTTGTAATTCCGTAGGGGTGCACACCATGTAATAGCGCCATTTTATGGCCAGCCGTTACCCATTTGTAGGGGCCGCTGCTCACCTCTTTCCGAAAAACGCAATAAAAATGCTGTCTTTCTCCACATCAGGGAAAGGCAGCATTCTTCTTTATCCGTTCAGATCTTCGCCGTTGCTGGCAATCACATTTTTATACCATCCAAAGGACTTTTTCCTGTACCATGCCGCCGCCCTGTTCGAGTACCGGGAAAAGCGCCGGTGATCCTGCCGGGCTTTATTTTGCCTGTGCGCCCTCTGGGAAGATGATCTTGTTCACAAAGAAGAAGATCACCATGGAAATGCCGCCATTGAGCACGGTGGTGCCAATGTTGTAGATGAAATCCGGCACCAGCAGGCCCGCAACCGCCACCCACACGCAGTTGATGGAGTTGACGATGCAGGTGATCAAGCAGAACGCCACCACATACCAGGCGATCTGCTTGACCAGGTTGCCCTTGCTGCGGAACACAAAGTTGCGCTGGATGGGGAAGTTTATGCATTCTCCCACCACCATGGCAACCATGTAGGCGCAAAAGTACGGCAGACCGCCATGGGCGGAATCATACCCCAGGATGTTCCACTGGAAAGTTTCGCCAAACAGCGTGACCGGGATGCCCGGCCAGCCAAAATCCACCACCGGCAGGCTGCTGAACGCCGCCGGCAAAAATTGCAGCAGCAGGTATTTGAACACCGTAACCAGGTTGGATACGATCACAAACAGTCCGCCTTCGCGCACCCACTTGGCTGCGGCGGGGTGTTTTGCCGCAAAATTATTCCATAGCTGCATAAATAGCCCCTCTCTTTCCTCAGCTGTTGCGCAGGCGCTGTTCCAGCTGTGCGTTCAGTACCAGGTTTTTCACGGCTTCTATGATCACCCGCACAAGGCCGATGATCCAGAATCCCTGTAATTCCATCACAATGCCATCCACCATGCCCATGCTGATGGCACCGCTGGTCATTTTGGCCAGGGCACGCAGCGGCATGTTGTACTGGAACAGCACATTCAGGTCCGGCTTGCCGCGCTTGTAGCTGGCGTTCAGCAGTGCGGTAAGCACCAGCCAGATCAGCCAGCCCAGCGGGCTGCGGCTGTGGTTCAGCTCGCCCAGGGTCATGTTGCGGTCAATTTTAACTTTTCCCTGCTGCACCGGGCGGCCCAGCAGGGTGGCCCATTCGTCATCCGGCACGCTCTGCACCTTGCCGCTGGTATAGTGCGGCAGATGCTTGCCCGCATAGGGGTTGGGTGCGCCGGTACCGGCCACTTCCACCACGGCGGTCAGGCGAATGTCCGCACTGGACGCGCCGACCCGCAGCTCATAGCTGCCGCCTTCCACTTCCCAGCTGTCGGTCTTGGTGTTCCAGTAGCGGAATGTCTTGTCGTCCAGCGGGATGGTCACGGTCTTGCTTTCGCCGGGCTGCAGCTGCACCTTGGCAAAGCCTTTCAGCTCCTGTGCGGGGCGGAACACTTCTGCCCCGGGTTTTGCCACATACAGCTGCACGATCTCTGCTCCGGCGCGCTTGCCGGTGTTGGTTACGGTCAGGGTCACGCCATTGGAAGCGGCCTGCAAATTGCTGTAGGCAAAGCTGGTGTAGCTTAACCCATAGCCAAAGGGGAATGCCACCGGCACACCGGCGGTCTGGTAATAGCGGTAGCCGACATACAGCCCCTCGCGGTACTGCACCATACGGCCCGGCCCGGCAAAGTTATCCTTGGCGGGGGTATCCGCATAGGCGTTGACCCAGGTTTCGGCCAGCTTGCCGCTGGGGTTCACTTTGCCGGTCAGCACATCCAGCATGGCGCCCGCCCCCGCCTGGCCGCCCAGCGCACCATACACCAGGGTACGGCAGTGTTTGAGCCACGGGGTTTCCAGCGAAGCCCCTGCGCTGAGCACCACAACGGTGTTGGGGTTGGCCTGCTGCACGGCCTTTAACAGTTCGATCTGGTTGTCCGCAAGGCGCATATCGCCGCGGTCCAGACCCTCACTTTCCTTGATTTCATCCAGCCCCAGGCAGAGCAGCACCACTTCGGCCTTTTGGGCCAGGGCTACAGCCTCGGCCTGTTTGGCGGCATCCGGTTTGCCCTGGCGGTCAAAGCCGGGGGCAAAGCCCACGCTGGCCAGGCTGCTCTCTTTCAGGCATTCCAGGAAGGTATCCACCTTGATGGAGTTGACCGCGCTGGAGCCAGCGCCCTGGTACCGCGGTGTCTGGGCAAAGTCGCCGATCACGGCAACTTTTGCGCCCTCGGCCAGCGGCAGCAGGTCGTTCTCGTTTTTCAGCAGCACAATGCTTTCGGCTGCGGCGCGGCGGGCCAGGGCGTGGTGAGCGTCCGCATCAAAGGTGCGGCTGTGGGACTGCACGGCGGCATGGGTATCAAACACCAGCGTCAGCAGCTCGTCCAGCCGGGCGTCCACATCCGCTTCGGTAATTTTGCCGCTCTGCACAGCCTGCATCAGCTCGCGCACCGCGTCCCCGCCGGGGGCGGGCATTTCCAGCGTGGAGCCGTTCTGCACGCCCAGGGCATGGTCATTGCTGCCGCCCCAGTCCGTTACCACAGCGCCGTCAAAGCCCCACTCCCCGCGCAGGATGTCCATTAACAGGTGGCGGTTCTCGTTGGCGTAAGTTCCGTTGATGAGGTTATAGCTGCTCATGATGGTCTTGGGCTTTGCTTCCTTGACCACGATCTCAAACCCGGTCAGGTACAGTTCCCGCAGCGTGCGTTCATCCACCACGGAATCCGACGCCATGCGGCGCAGTTCCTGGCTGTTGACGGCAAAGTGCTTGGGGCAGGCCGAAATACCGTTGGACTGGATGCCCCGCACATAGCTCGCGGCCATTTTGCCGGAAAGATACGGATCCTCGGAGAAATACTCAAAGTTGCGGCCGCACAAGGGGCTGCGCTTGGTGTTCAGACCCGGCCCCAGCAGCACGGCAACTTCCTGCGCGGCGGCTTCTTCGCCCATGGCCTGGCCGATCTGCTCGCCCAGGGCGGGGTCCCAGCTGCACGCCACAGTGGCTGCCGTGGGGAAGCAGGTGGCCGGAACACTGGGGTTTAACCCCAGGTGGTCCGCCGCGCCCGCCTGCTTGCGCACGCCGTTGGGGCCATCGGATAGGGTGATGGACGGGATATTATTTTTCGGCAGTGCACGGGTTCCAAAGGTAGTAGCGCCCGAAAGCAGCGCACATTTTTGTTCAAGCGTCAAAGCTTGCAGTTGTTTCTTTTGCATAAGGTGGTTCCTTTTCTTAAAAACAGCCTTGCGGCCCACCGCACAACCGCGCAAAGTCGGCGGCGATGGACCGCAGGGCAGCTGCACAGCTTACAAATTACACTTTACTGTGCCTTTTTCTTCTTGTAGCTTTTGAAAGTGAGAACTTCCAGCACGACCAGCAGTACAGCCAGCAGCACGTTGACCACGATCATAGCGGTACGCCAGATGGGGGTGGAAACAGTGTTGGCGGGGTCGTAAACGCGGGAGTTGACCACGGTGTACATGATGTTCTTGCAGGCCTGACGCATAGCCTTAACGCTGGTAGCACTGGTGGTATCGGTCAGGTGGTTGGTGGCAACATCGTAGTTCTTCAGCATCAGGTCGCAGCCGTTGCGGATGGCAATATCTGAATCCATGTAGTCAGTGAAGTGGAAGCCGTCGGTGATGACCATACCGCGGAAGCCCCACTCGCCGCGCAGCACGCCGTTCAGCAGTGCATTGCAGGCACCGGCCCACTGGTTGCCAATATAGTTCCAGCTGGACATGACGGCCTTGCAGCCGCCCACCTTGGCGCTGATCTCGAAGGGACGCAGGTAGATCTCGCGGATAGCCTGCTCGTCAGCCCAGGTGCAGAGCAGCTTGCTCTGGTTGATCTGCTGGTCGTTCAGGGCAAAGTGCTTCATGTAAGCGTAGACGCCGTAGCTCTGGGCACCGGCAATGGAGCTGGCACCGATGTAACCGGCGAGGACGCTGTCCTCAGAGTAATATTCGAAGTTACGGCCGTCAAAGGCGGAACGGTGGCCGTTCATGGCGGGGGCGTACCAGCCGGTGACGTTCATCTCGCTGGCCATGCGGCCGATGCTCTCGCCGTAGCGGCGGGCCAGGTCGGTGTTGAAGGTGGAAGCGATGATGATCTCGGACGGGAAGCCAATGGAAGAAACGCCGGTAAAGTTGTTGTTGATGGCAGCGGGTCCGTCGCAGTCGATGGTCGCGTACTTGTCAACGCTGGCCTCGGCCTTGGTCTGGTAGCCGCCCAGTGCGATCAGGTCGTCCATCTCGGTGACGGTCATCTGGTCGAGCAGGGTATCCCAACGCTCGTCGTCGTAGTCAGCACCGCGCAGGTCAGCCAGCTTCAGGCCGTTGTTGGCACCGGTAACGGGCATCTCATCGTTGGGGTCGTTGAAGTCCTCAGGGGTCCAGTTGTGGTCGTTGTACAGGGTGCTCATGCTTTCCTCAGACATGGTGTAGTCAGAGGGAGCAGCAACAGCTTCGGCATAGTTGGCGAAGTGATCAGCACGGGACAGGGTGACGAGCTTGTCGTCAGCGAAGTCGAACTTGGTGGTAGCAGCCTCGGCGTCGGTGCTGCGGGGGTTGGACTCGTCATAGACGATGGTGGAAGCGACATTGTAGGTCTTGGAATCCAGCACCGTGTGGGAATCCTCGTTGATGCTGATGATATAGTCGCCCTCTTCCAGCACGTAGCAGCCCTTGTCCTTGCTGTCAAAGCTGGCCATGTCCTCGGTGTTGAAGGTCAGGGTCAAGGTCTGGGAAGCGCCCGGCTCAATGGAGTCGGTCTTGCCGAAGGTGACGAGGTTGGCGGAAGCCTTCTCAATGCCGCCATCGGTGTACGGCGGGTTGAAGTAGACCTGCACGGCGTCCTTACCGGCCACACTGCCGGTGTTGGTGACGGTGACATCCAGAGTGATGGTGCCGTCAGCCTCGGTCATGGAGTCGATTTTCTGGGTAAAGGTGGTGTAGGACAGGCCGTGGCCGAAGGGGTACTGAACGGTTTTGTCATAGTCGATCAGGCCCTCGGCAGCTGCAGTCTCGTAGAACTTGTAGCCGACGTAGATGCCCTCAACATAGTTGACGAAGTGCGGGGGAACCAGCTTTGCATCACCGCCAGCCTGGCTGGCAACGGTGTAACCAACGGAATCCGCATTGGTGTAAGCAAAGTCGCCGATGTTGTTGAAGTAAGGAGCTGCGGTCAGGTCATAGACAAAGGTGTCAGCAGAGTGGCCGGAGGGGTTGACCTCACCGGCAACAATCTCGCCCAGAGCGTTGAAGCCAGTCTGACCGGTGCCGGGGCACCAAATGACGCTCTTGATCTGGGGGTAATCATTCACGAAGCCCATTTCCAAAGTATTGGCACCATTGTAAACCAGCACAACATTAGCAAAGTTTTTGGTGACCATATCAATCATGTTCTTTTCTGTTTTGGTCAGAGAAAGATAATGCTGGCCGGGTTCGAAATCATTATACTCGGTAGAGTTTTCAGTGTAGTTGAGTCCATCCATGTTAGTGGGCAGGTCAGCCATTTCGCCACCAACGCGGCTGATGACGACCATCGCAGTGTCAGAGAAAGACTTGGCGTTGTCGATCAGCTCCTGGGTGTAGCTGGCGGCGGTGGGCTCGGGCAGGGTCCAGTTATGGTTGCTGTAACCCAGCGCCGGGCGCTCGGCGCAGTAAGCGGTGTAGAAATCGCTCAGCTCGGTGTTGGTGTTGATGCCCGCGTTGTGCAGGCCATCCAGCAGGCTGACGGTGGGACGGTCGGCAGAGATCGCGCCGGCGCCGGTGCCGCCGTAGACAGGGCCGACAGAAGCCCAGCCAAAGACGTTCAGGTTGCTGCCGGACGCGAGGGGCAGTTCGTTGTCATCGTTCTGCAGCAGGACGATGCCTTCCTCGGCAATCTCGGTGCACAGGGCGTTGGCCTCTGCACCAGATTCTTCGGTGATAGTGCCGTTGCCGGTGACCAGGTCGAGCATGGTGCTCATGGGGCCAAAGGCAACCAGGTTGAGCATGATGCCGAAAGCCAGCAGCACGGCCAGGCCGGACTGGGCGCGCACCATGAATTTGGTGGGCTTGGCCAGTTTCTTGTTGACCGCCATAGCGATCAGTACGATAATGGCGGCGGCAACCACAACGCCAAAGAAGATGAGCTGCGGGATGCAGTTATTGACCACATCGGCAACGTCGTCCAGGTTGACGCCCATGTTTGCCAGGGTAAGAAGCAGGGTGTTCATTGTTTTCCTCCTTTTATTGTGCCGCCCTCCGGATGGCGGCTGACGGGATTTCCGCTTTTATTGATGATATTGTACCAAAACAATTTTCTTTCGGCTCATTTTTTGCACAAACTGTTGTTTCCGTTGCATGTTTTGCAAAAGTTTCAAAAACATTTCATTTTTTGTTGTGCATCTCTCACAAAGCATCTCGACCCTGTTTTGTGCACCCCGCCCAAACACCAAAAATGGCCGGGTGCCTTATCCTAGACCCCCAGCCATCCATTCAGCTTTTCTGCGGCAGCAGCACCCGCAGCGTAAACCACTCGTTTTCCCAGTGCAGCGTCATAGTTCCGCCGCGCTTTTCGGCGGCGGCGCGCACACTGCGCAGGTCGCTGCCGCCATGGGTGTTGCGGCGCGGCAGGCCGTCCGCGCCCAGCTCCACTTCCTGCGCGCAGTAGTTTTCAAACCGCAGCATCACAAAGCCGTTCTGGGCGTACACCGCCACCCGGATCAGCCGCTTTTCGTGGTCGGGCTCGGTCTCTACGCTCTCGGTCGCATTGTCCAGCGCCGTACCCACAATCGTGCAGATTTCCCCTGTTTCCAAAAAATCCAGCAAATGCCCGTCCGCCACGCAGGTCATCGTGATGTGGTGCTGCTGGCAGTACAGGCTTTTGGCCGTCAGCAGGGTGTCCAGCACCGGGTTGCCGGTCTTGTTCTCCGCCTCGTACTGGCGGATGCCGCTTTCCATGGCCGCCAGCGCCACATCCTGCTTGGCGTGGTCCCGCTCCGCCCGGATGGCCGCAATCTGCATTTTCAGCTCGTGGTAGCGCCGGTTGATCAGGCGGATGTTCTCCTTGCTCTGCTTGTACTGCTCGTACTGGCGGTGCAAAACGCCGTCCAGCTCCGCCAGCTCGCTGTGCAGGGCGGCTTCGCGCAGCTGCTCGTGCTGCACCGTCAAAATCAGCACCCCGGCCAGGTCCACCAGCGTGCGGATGTAAAACATGTTCATGTTGGCTTCGCTGCCGTTGGCAAAGCTCAAATTGCTCACGGCAAATGCGGTCAGCGCCATGACCACCGCCACAAAAGTTCCTGCGGGCGTTATTTTCATCTTCCCGGCCGGGCCGGGGCGGCGGTTCTCCACAAAAAGCATCGCGGCAAAAATGCCGCCGTACACCACCGCCAACAGCAGCAGCGAAAGCGGCTCCGCCCCGCCGCGCTGCGGCCACAGCACGCAGTGCAGCTGCCATTCCACGCTGGCCGCCAGCTCCGCCAAAATAAAGGCCCGCGCGCACACATAACCCGCTTCCAGCAGCGTAATGCTGCGTATGACCCACAAAAACAGCAGCATGGAAAGAATCGCCATTGCCATGCAGGGGATCCACCACGCCAGCGGAACTTCCCCCGTGGCCTGCAAAAACGCCCCCAGCAGCACCGCCCAACCGGCTTCCACGCCCCAGATCACGCGCTGGTCCATCCGCGGCGGCAGCCTGTGCGCATACAGCAGCGCCGCCAGCACTTCCGCCAAAGCGGTGTACAGGCGGGGGATATCCGGCAGTGTCGTCATTGGCCCGCACCCCCAATATAATCCGCCAGCCCCGCCATAAAGGCCTTGCGCCGCGGGCGGCTGATCTGCAGCGCATACGGACCAACCTGCACCATATCCTGCTGCACGCCGGAAACCTGCGCCAGATTGACCAGATACCCGCTGTTGCACCGTGCAAACGCCCGGCCCACCAGCTTTTCCTCATAGTTTTTCAGGGTGCCCGGCACCACAAAATCTTCTTTTTCGGTGTAAAAATGCACCTTGTGGCCTTCGCTTTCCAGGTAATAAATTTCCGCCGCGTCCAGCCGCCGCATGCCGCCGTCCACCGCCACAGCCAGATAATGCCGCTTCCGCTTTTCCAGCTGTCCCAGCGCCTTTTGCAGCTGCTGCGAAAACGCAAAGTAGGGCACCGGTTTCAGCACATAATCCAGCGCCCCAACAGCATATCCGCGGATGGCATACTGCGCCATGTTGGTAATGAACACGATCAGCACCCCGCCGTCCCGCTCCCGGATGCGGCGGGCGGTCTCCATGCCGTCCAGGTGCTTCATCTCCACATCCAGAAAGATGATGTCGAACTGCGGGCGGTAATCCTCCAAAATTTCCATCCCATCCGCAAACTCCGTTACCTCAAACGGCGTGCCGTACTGCCGGGTGTACCGCTGCACATACCCCGCCAGCTGTTCCCGCACCGCCGCCTCGTCCTCCACAATCGCAATCCGGGTCATCTGCTGTTCCCCTTTCTCAACACCACACTGCGGCCCCGCACAGTCCACATCTGGTGCGGCTTCTTAAGGTGGATCTGAAAACAAAGAAAATGACGGATATTTCACAAGCGCAAGACGGATTTAAGGCAAAGAGCCGCGGGAATCCTTTGTGGATTCCAAGGACTTTTAACGCAAAATCCCGCTGCGTTTGTAGAAATAGACGATATTTTCGACTTTTCAGCTGCACCATCGATTGTTTTTAGGCAATACCGTATAATTCTAAGTGCCGATACGGCGAGCGAGGTGCGGCAGATGCCAAGCCAAAAGC
>OJOL01002146.1_pt1 | contig 11046 bp, 8 predicted proteins | sample 1598121 | NCBI WGS metagenome assembly OJOL01 (sample SAMN01915219, study PRJEB22387) | human gut metagenome | isolation source: stool | host: Homo sapiens | place: USA
TCGCATTCTCTAAACAGATCCTGGTTGAAGAGTCATTGAAAGGTTGGAAAGAAATTGAATTCGAAGTAATCCGCGATGCTAATGATCATTGTTTCACAGTAGCAAGCATGGAAAACTTCGACCCGCTGGGTATCCACACCGGTGAGTCTATCGTGGTAGCTCCTACTTGCTCTCTGACAGAAGAACAAGTCACCATGCTGCAAGAACTGTCTACAAAATGTATCCGCCACTTGGGTATTGTGGGTGAATGTAACATCCAATATGCTTTCAATGCAGATACCAACGACTACCGTGTCATCGAAGTAAACGCGCGTCTGAGCCGTTCTTCCGCACTGGCTTCCAAGGCCACCGGTTTCCCCTTGGCATTCGTTGCCGCTAAAATCGCTTTGGGCTACACATTAGACCAGATTGGCGAGATGGGTACTCCTAACTCAGCATACGAAGCTCCCCAATTGGATTACCTGATTTGTAAAATTCCCCGTTGGGATTTAACAAAATTTGCCGGTGTATCACGTCAGATCGGTTCCAGCATGAAGTCGGTAGGTGAAATCATGTCTATCGGACGTTCTTTCGAGGAAATCATTCAGAAAGGTCTTCGTATGATCGGTCAGGGCATGCACGGTTTCGTGGGTAACGACCATACTAAATTCGAGAATCTGGATGAGGAACTGGCTAACCCGACAGACCTCCGCATCTTCTCCATCGCTTCTGCATTGGAAGAAGGATACAGCATTGAACGTATCCATGAACTGACCAAGATTGACCCGTGGTTCTTGGGCAAACTGAAAAATATCGTTGACTACAAAATCAAACTTTCCACTTATAATAAGATTGAGGATCTGCCCGAAGATGTACTTCGCCAAGCTAAAGTGTTAGGGTTCTCCGACTTCCAGATTGCACGTTTCGTACTGAAATCCAATGGCAACATGGAAAAAGAGAATCTGGCCGTACGAGCTCATCGTAAAGCATTAGGTATTCTTCCGGCTGTGAAACGTATCAATACCGTCGCATCCGAACATCCCGAACTGACCAATTACCTGTATATGACATACGCTACCACAGGTTATGATGTCAATTATTATAAGAACGAAAAATCAGTGGTTGTATTAGGCTCGGGTGCTTACCGCATCGGTTCATCTGTAGAATTTGACTGGTGTTCTGTAAACGCTGTACAGACAGCACGTAAATTGGGTTACAAATCAATTATGATTAACTATAACCCTGAAACGGTTTCTACCGACTATGACATGTGTGACCGTCTGTACTTTGACGAACTTTCATTCGAACGTGTACTTGACGTGATTGACCTGGAACAACCGGGTGGTGTCATTGTATCGGTAGGCGGACAGATTCCTAACAACCTGGCTATGAAATTACATCGTCAGTCAGTACCTGTATTGGGAACTTCACCTCTTTCTATCGACCGTGCTGAAAACCGTCATAAATTCTCGGCTATGCTCGACCAACTGGGCATTGACCAACCGGCTTGGAAGGAATTGACCAGCCTGGAAGAGATGGAAGAGTTCGTCAACAAAGTAGGTTATCCGGTGTTGGTTCGTCCTTCATACGTACTCTCGGGCGCTGCCATGAATGTATGCTATAACGAAGACGAATTAAAAGAATTCTTGCAGATGGCCAAGGAAGTTTCTAAAGAATATCCGGTAGTCGTATCACAGTTCATGCAAGACACCAAAGAAATAGAATTTGACGCTGTAGCCCAAAACGGTGAGGTAGTGGAATATGCCATATCAGAACATATTGAATACGCAGGTGTACACTCGGGTGATGCAACCTTGGTATTCCCGGCTCAGAAGATTTATTTCGAAACAGCCCGCCGCATTAAGAAAATCGGTCGCCGCATAGCCAAAGAATTGAATATTTCCGGTCCGTTCAATATGCAGTTCCTGGCTAAGAACAATGAAGTAAAAGTGATTGAATGTAACCTGCGTGCCTCACGTTCATTCCCATTCGTTTCCAAGGTATTGAAACGTAACTTTATTGAAACAGCCACCCGCATCATGCTGGATGCTCCATACAGCAAACCGGACAAGTCGGCATTCGACATTGACTGGATTGGTGTAAAAGCTTCTCAGTTCTCATTCTCACGCTTGCACAAGGCAGACCCGGTATTGGGTGTAGATATGTCTTCAACCGGTGAAGTAGGTTGTATCGGTGATGACTTCCATGAAGCCTTGCTGAATTCACTGATTGCTGTAGGATTTAAAATTCCTACAAAATCAGTTATGTTCTCGTCGGGTGCTACCAAGTCTAAAGTAGATTTGCTGGAAGCCAGCCGTATGTTGGCAAATAAGGGATACGAGATTTATGCAACTGCCGGAACTGCTACTTTCCTGAATGCACACGGAGTAAACACTATTCCTGTTTACTGGCCTGATGAACGTCCCGATGCAGAAAATAATGTAATGAAGATGATTGCCGAACACAAGTTCGACCTGATTGTCAATATTCCGAAGAACCATTCTAAACGTGAGTTGACTAACGGTTATAAGATTCGTCGCGGAGCAATCGACCACAATATTCCTTTGATTACCAACGCCCGCCTGGCAAGTGCTTTCATTGAAGCATTCTGCGAAATGAGCGAAAAGGATATTCAAATCAAGAGCTGGCAGGATTACAAATAATCCTTTCCGATAAATATAAATGAGGGTGTATCTTCAGTCTGAAGTGCACCCTCTTTTTTTTGATAAGCCACTGCTATGGGGCTAATATGGGAGTACGTTAAAAATGAAATTTGTTAACCAACAAAATCCGATTTCCATCATTCAGCGCATTTCTTATAGTGTCAGGTAGTGATTCATAATCTCTGCACATATTTTCCAGTTCTTGGCTGATAAGACTTACAATAGTTCCTTTACCATCTGAGGACATAGGTTCTATAATATCATATACAGAAGATGATTTTGTAAACTTTCTACATCCACATTTATTATTGAAAGGATTGAATATAATAGTATATTGACTATTCCCATCTTCAATAAGTCCTATCCAAGTACTATCAGAAACGACGATAGGACTGTTTACCAACCTTAAGTAATCGGCAGAAGGCTTACTTCGACGAAAGGCTAAATAATCTGTTTTTGCTTTTTGAGAGATAGCTTTATCTAAAAAATCAAAAACAATGAAGGTGTGTACCTTCCCATCTTCATCCAATATTGCCAAAGAATCTGAAGGCGAACGATAATAACATAATCCTGAATTGTTATTCCTGAAAATTTCGTTTGTCGTACATCCTCCTATATAACCTTCTTGATAAGGCATTGAGCGCGCAATAGGATTCATTAACGAATCCGTATAAATCAGAGCCGGCATTTGTGTTCCGTCAGGTGTCGTGTTAAATATAAAATTGCCATTCTTCAGACGTTTGAAGGCATCTGCAAAAAAAGGAATTTTCTGTTCACTTAAGAAAGTCCCGGATTCAGTGTAATGAATGATTTTTTTGGAATTTGTATCTAATACGTACACTCCGGTTTCGTCTACATGCATATCCCAAGGAAAAACATATTCTCCCGGGCCCTGTCCTACACGACCATATTTAATATCAGATGTACCATCCTTTTTAAAGGATACAACAGTTCGTAATGCGCTTTGGTCTAGAATATAATATTTGTTATTGTATTCTATTATTTTGTCAGCACAAGAGAACATGATGTTGTTTCCTTCGTTCAGAACAACGAATGAAGTATTTGCGATATGACTCAAGCTTCATCATAGCTCATGCCCTACGCTTCGGCCAACCCATGCAGGTCATCCTCAAAACAGCGGTCAACTCCCCGCCTGTGATGCCACAGATGTCAATGTAATCGCGCCGCATGAAAATATCCTTCAAGTTGTTCAAGTCACTGAATACACTCACCTTGCCGAAACGATGGGGCGACTGAGAAAGTAATAGCGACCGGCAGTCACCCGACGGTGAACGATTGCGGTCTTGTCCACATATACATAACCGTCTTGGCGAAGGCTCTCGAAATTCTGTATGCCGATGGAATAAATACTCTGCTCTATACTGATTACCTTTAGGATTCTGCAAAAGTAAAGACAGCTATTTCTTCTTGAGATAAATCCGAATCAACCTAATTATTTTCCCTTTTTCACTTATAGTTATAAGAAAAAATCCATAACTTTGCCACGAGTTAACCAAAACAAACATAACGTTGACATTTTGATTCAACAAAACAACAAACATCAAAAGCTATGAATAACTTTTTCTTAGAAACGCATCAAGTGGTCAAACGCTTTGCCAACCACACTGCGCTGAATGGTGTCAGCATTCAGGTCCCCGAAGGACAAATCTTTGGATTGCTGGGGCCGAACGGTGCCGGCAAAACCACACTCATCCGCATCATCAACCGCATCACGGCCCCCGATTCGGGAGAAGTACGCTTCAACGGAACCTGTCGCAAGCCGAAGATATTTATCATATCGGTTATCTACCCGAAGAACGCGGATTATACAAGAAGATGAAAGTGGGCGAACAGGCTATCTACCTGGCTCAATTGAAAGGTCTCAGCAAAGCAGAAGCCACTTCACGACTGAAGCTATGGTTTGAAAAGTTTGAAATCACTCCGTGGTGGAACAAGAAATTGGAAGAGCTGTCCAAAGGGATGCAGCAAAAAGTACAATTTATCATCACTATACTGCATAAACCTCAATTACTGATATTCGACGAACCTTTCTCCGGCTTCGACCCTGTGAACGCCGAACTGCTGAAGCGTGAAATACTGGAGCTGAAGAAAGAAGGACATACCATCATCTTCTCCACGCACAACATGGCTTCGGTGGAAGAGATATGTGACAATATTGCACTCATCAACCATTCTGAAGTGGTGTTGCAAGGGAATGTGAAAGAGGTGCGTTCTCGTTTCAAAGCCAATACCTATATCTTAAGCACTCCGAAAGGACAACCCTTGAAAGAATCCCCTCTGTTTGAGATTGTAGACAGTCAGCCCACCGAAGAGGAAATCCGATATACCCTACAAAAGCAACAGGATATGTCCAACTCGGCATTACTGACCCAAATAGCCCAACAAACCGAAATAATCTCCTTTACCGAATGCCTGCCCTCCATGAATGAAATATTCATCCGTACGGTAGAAGGTTTGGATAAACACTAAATGCCCAAAGCCATGAACAAGATATTAATCATTATACAGCGTGAATTTCTGAACCGAGTAAGTAAGAAATCATTTATTCTTCTTACCATCCTGATGCCGTTCATCTTTGCAGCTCTCATTTTTGTTCCTGCACTGCTGTCGACGGTGAAAAGCGATGAAGTTAAACAAGTAGTAATCATTGACCACACACAAAAGTACATCGGACAATTCAAGGATGATGAATCTTATCATTTCATCGCCGGACAAGAAATGTTGCCCGAATACCGAAGTGATACTACCCGCATAGACGCCGTAGTGGAAATTACCGAAGACCTGATTCAAAATCCCACAGCAGCCGCCATCTATTCGCGCAAAGAAGTGACTAAGGGTTTGTTGTCATTGGTAAACAATACGCTGAATGAACAAATCAGACACGATAAACTGACAAGTTACAATATCCCCGAATTACAAAATATCATGCAGGATTTTGATAAGAGATACAGTGCACGTACCATCAAATGGAGTGAAGACGGCAGTGCAAACGAATCAAATGCCGGCATTGCGGTAGCCGTTGGTATGATACTTACCTTCCTTATCTATATGTTCGTTATGTCTTATGGAGGTATGGTGATGCAGAGTGTCATGGAAGAAAAGACAAGCCGCATTGTCGAGTTAATGGTATCATCGGTCAAGCCGCTTCAACTGATGCTTGGCAAGATTATCGGTATCGGTCTGGTAGGCATTACCCAACTGCTGATATGGGGTATTCTGCTTGTTGTACTTTTGGGTATCGCCGACAATACTTTCGGTGGAGATACAGCCATTCTAAAAGGTGCCGAAGGCATGATTAGTGCCTTACAAAACCTGAATCTGCTGAAACTCGGAACCCTCTTTACCCTGAATTTCATCGGCGGATTCCTGATTTATGCCTCCATCTTTGCTGCTATCGGAGCCTCTATCAATGCCATGGAAGATTCACAACAGTTTATGACTCCCATTATGATACTGATGGTGTTCTCCCTTTACGCCGGTATCTATAGTGGCGACAACCCGGACGGTCCGCTGGCTTTCTGGTGTTCTCTCATCCCATTTACCTCGCCTATCGTCATGATGGTACGTGTTCCGCTGGATGCACCGACCTGGCAAATTATTCTTTCGCTTTGCCTGCTCTATGCCTCAGCACTTGCACTCATCTGGATTTCAGGAAAAATATATCGTGTAGGTATCCTGATGTATGGCAAAAAGCCGACACTAAAAGAGATGATTAAATGGATTTCTTATAAATAGATATAATTCACTCTAGCCCTATCGGGCACTCTCACAAGAAACGGGGGTGTGTCAAAACTAAACCGGTCTATCAAACCTCAACTGTAGGGGCAAGGTTTACCTGCCCGAACCAACGGTCACAACCTTGGAAGTAATACACCAAGCAAACTGTTTTCGGGCGAACGAACCTCGCTCCTACTAGCCAAATGACAGCATCATCAACGTTTAGACACAACCCCACTTTTTTATTACTTCCACTCACCCAATTGAATACCCAGCTTTTCCCAATGCCCGATAAATGAATTCAACGAGTTACGGAAACGATCAAAATCCTTATTGGATGGATTTGTCCAACCCACTTCGGCATATGCAGCAAGACGCGGATAAATCTTTTTATTCATACTTTCAACTGTAGGAATAAATTCACCCCACATTTGGCAACCGATACCCAACACTTTACTTTGCTGAGCCTCTGTCAGTCCCTCAGGAATCGGATTGAATTCATACGATTTTTGCAAAGGAATAGATTCATAATCATAGTCCAGATAAGTATATATATGATAAGAGTTAACGATATCATATCCTTTCTCAATAGTTTCTTTAATCAATTCAGGCTCCCCTTTCCAGAAATGAACAATTGTGCCAGGAGCCAATTGCTGTTGTGAAGCACCACTTCCGTCTCTTTGATAATCATTTACCTGAGCTCCCGTAATTTCATTCCATCCCATCATGTGACGGTTTTTAGAAGCCAAGAAATTAGAAATGTTATTTGTAAAAAAGACCTGCAAGCCACCCGGTGAAGTTATCTTGTTCTGCTTCATATAATTGCGTACCATCGGTGATTCCTTCCAAGCATTATATCGTAATTCATCTCCACCGATATGAATAACCGGAGAAGGGAATAATGCAATTACTTCCTCCAATACATCTTCCTGAAATTGGATAACACGAGGATCAGCCACATTATAAGCATTGTAATGTACCCCAAAGTTACAAGGCACCTTAATCTGCTTTCCGGTAGTTCCCAACCATGGATAAGAAGCAATAGCAGCACTGGCATGTCCCGGCATCTCTATTTCAGGAACAATCATAATATGGCGTTTGGCAGCATAATCCACTACCTCTTTGATATCATCCTGAGTATAAAAACCACCATGAGGCTTGCCATCAAACACATTGCTGTGGAAATGGTTAATCTCTGAAGAGTCACGGAAAGCACCGACCTCTGTCAATTTCGGATATTTCTTGATTTCAATACGCCATCCCTGATCATCTGTCAAATGCCAATGAAATACGTTCATCTTCAGTTCTGCCATTCTATCCAACAGATTGAGGACAACTTCTTTACCTTTGAAATACCGACCTTCATCCAACATGAAAGCACGCCAGGAAAAAGCCGGATAATCCGTCACCAAAGCTTTTTGAACTGTCAGGCGTCCTTCTCTTTCTTTAATAATCTGGCGCAAAGTCTGCACACCGTTAAACACTCCTTCGGGAGTAGAAGCCTTAATTGTAATCTGGCTTCCGGCAGCTTCCAATACATATCCACCTTTTTTATCAGGTAAAACGGTCGAATCCAATAAAAGAATAACATCTCCTTTGTCTTTCCCTTCCTCCAAAGTGACTTCCACTGCAAAATCATTTTTCAAATAGGAAGCCAGCAACAAAGCCTCATTAGACAATTCATTAGAATAAACAACCATCGGCTTATCCTTCAACTTCACAAAGCCCTGAACATAATTAATCTCTTGCGGCTGAGGAAGCACGGCATACGCTTCTATCGGCGGCTGTTCACAGGAGCTACACACAACAATGCACAACAAAACGACAATAAGTGATTTGAGTTTCATAAGTATTAGAATTAAAATTAGTTTCAATAATAGCTTTTGACTACTTCAACGCTTCTTCAATGGTATTCATCAAATGATTAAACTCCTCTTTTTCATATCCAATAGAAGTATAGATTGCTTCTCCTTCCTTATTAAACAAATACGTACGAGGGATAGATTTTTCTGCAAAAAGTGAAAAAACTTCCCGTTTAGGGTCAGGATACAACGGGAAAGTAAACTTCTTACGCTCATTATAAGCCTTCAGTTGTTCATCCGTATGTTCGCGACCAATCACCAACAATACAAAGTCTTTATTATCTTTATATTTAGGCCAAAGCATCTTTTGTACTTCTGCAAGTTCCAACTGGCATGGGCCGCACCAAGTGGCAAATAAACTGACCAATACCACCTTACCCTTTAAATCGGCAGATGAAACATCTCCATAGACTGATGATTTCAACTGAAAATCCGGTAACTTATCTCCCTTCTTCAATTCCTGTGCATGCATTGCAAAACTGGTGCATAACAACATCAATAATAATCCTAACTTTTTCATTTTCATAATTCTGAATATTTAATTTACGATATAATGAAGACAAATATATCTGTTTTTCCTATATTTGCCGACTGAAATATCATTTTTTAGCCTATGATGACTTTTATTTCGTGTGCCAAGACAATGACGGATCATTCTAAAGTAGAAGTCCCTACCACCGGCACACCACAATTTCAAGCTGAAGCCATTCAGCACGCACTTGGTATGTCCAGGTTCTCTGCCGAAGAACTAGAACGCCTGTTACGGGTAAACAGTAAAATAGCAGCCGAAAATTATCTCCGGTTTCAAGATTTCTGTTCGGAAGCAAACAAAGCTCTTCCTGCCTTGTTAGCCTATACAGGCATAGTATTCAAACGTATCTGTCCTCAAGACTTTACAGCAGAAGATTTTCAATACGTACAAGATCATCTGCGTATCACTTCCTTTTTATATGGATTACTTCGTCCGCTTGACCTGATAAAGAATTATAGATTGGAAGGAGATGTCAGACTGCCAGAACATGAAGGAATATCTATGTTTGATTATTGGAAACCAATATTGACGGATGAGTTCATCAAATCCATCAAAGCACAAGGAGGCACATTGGTCAACCTTGCCAGCAACGAAATGAAAGACCTTTTCGACTGGAAACGTATAGAACAACAGGTACGCGTAATTACACCCGAATTTCAGGTTTGGAAAAAAGGGAAATTAACGACTGTCGTTATTTATACTAAAATGTGTAGAGGAGAAATGACACGCTATATCATCAAAAACCGCATTGAAAAGCCTGAAGAGCTAAAAAGCTTCAACTGGGAAGGATTCTGCTTTGATGCAGAACACAGCACTGAATCGCAGTACCTTTTTAGCCTTCTTTCATAAAAAAATATTAAATATTCAAGCTGCACAAACTTTTTTTCAACGCTCATGTTATTTAGTTGAAATTGGGAAGATATACCTAAACAATAATTTAACTAATAGAAATGAGTATGAAAAAATTAATGTTTGCACTGGCAATTGCCAGTATCAGTTCTGCAACGTTCGCGCAGCAGAGCAACAAATCACAAAATGCTATCGTCAGCGAAAGCGTAGATGTTATGGAGGTTCCGGTAGATAAGTACAAAGTAGAAACCAATCGTTTTTTTGATAATTGGTTCTTCTCTGTAGGAGGCGGTGCACAAGTATTATTCGGTGACCAATCCGACCTGGGCAAATTCGGCAAACGTATCGCTCCCGCTCTGAATGTGTCTATTGGCAAATGGTTCACTCCCGGACTAGGATTGCGTCTGCAGTATAGCGGTTTGCAGTCAAAGAGTTTTTCAAGCGAACCTTCTGCATACTCCAAGCCTCATATGCTGAGCGAAGGATACTATCAGGATAAGTTCAACTATATGAACTTACATGGTGATATCTTGTTCAACATCAGCAATATGCTTGCCGGTTATAATCCTGACCGTATATATGATGCCGTCCCATTCGTAGGTTTCGGTTTCGCTCATTCTTATGACAAACCTCACCTTAATTCATTGGCATTCAACTTCGGTTTGATTAATACCTTCCATGTAGCAGATGCATGGGATTTAAACTTGGAGCTTTATGGTATGGGAGCTGAAAACAAGTTTGATGGCAAAACTCTGAACAAAGGATTGGACGTTATGTTGGGGGCATCAGTCGGTGTGACCTATAAGTTTCCGCAAAGAGGTTTCAAACCTGCTCCTGACGTGGATGCAATGATGGCCCTTACAGCATCCCAAATGGATGCTATCAATGCAGCTTTGGCTCAACAAATCGAACAAAACCGTCAGTTGAAGGCTCAACTTGCAAATACTCCTAACGAAGTTGTTACAGAACAAGTTACCGTCAACCAGCTGACTCCGGTTCCGCAGTCTGTATTCTTCCAAATTGGTTCTGCTACTCTGCCTCAAAACAGCACAGTCAACTTGCAACAGATTGCCAACTTAGTAAAAGACAATCCGGGCATCAAACTGAAAGTAACCGGTTATGCCGACAGCGACACAGGTAGTGCATCATGGAATAAACAATTGAGTGAAGACCGTGCAAATACAGTTGCAAACGAATTGGTTAAACTTGGTGTAAACAAGAGTAACATGATTATTAGCGGTATGGGCGGTGTTAATACATTGACTCCTCCGGCATTCAACCGTCGTGTAATTATCGAAGCCCAATAATACTCTGCCTTAAAAAAGGTAAGCCAAAGAGGGGGTGCCAAAACGTGGATGATACTGTCATTTTAGGGATATTCAGTAAATGTCTCTAAAAAATAAGATGGCATATGAAGATGATA
>OJOL01002165.1_pt1 | contig 10985 bp, 5 predicted proteins | sample 1598121 | NCBI WGS metagenome assembly OJOL01 (sample SAMN01915219, study PRJEB22387) | human gut metagenome | isolation source: stool | host: Homo sapiens | place: USA
TGAAAGAGCAAGTAAAACCTTTCCACTGCCAACCTTCTCTCGGATTTCCTTAATTGTATTCTCAACAAATGCATCCATCTTCCATGTTCCGGCACATCCGCATACTCCACGAACAAAGTTGTGAAGCATCTTGGTTCCTTCCTGAGTATGAAGAACCTCTGGGTGGAACTGGATTGCATAAAGATTCTTCTCTGTACACTCTGCTGCTGCAACTGGGCAGTCTGCTGTGTGGGCAACAATCTTGAATCCTGGTGCAATCTGTGAGATGTAATCAAAATGGCTCATCCACACAATAGTTTTCTCTGAGACATCTGAGAATAAAGCGCTGCTCTTATCTACAAATGTTTCTGTCTTTCCATACTCTCTTACTGGTGCCTTCTCAACCTTGCCACCAAGCACATGCTGCATAAGCTGTGCGCCATAGCAAAGACCAAGTACAGGTACACCAAGTTCGAAAAGTTCTTTAGTACATGTTGGCGCGCCATCTTCATAACAGCTGTTAGGACCACCCGTAAGGATAATTCCTTTAGGGTTCATGGCCTTAATCTGCGCCAGGTCTGTCTTGTAAGAATAGATCTCACAATATACATTACATTCACGGACACGGCGCGCAACCAGCTGGTTGTACTGACCACCGAAGTCAATGACAATAACTTTCTCCTGATCCATGATCAATCTCCAATCTTGTGTATTTATATATACATTATAGTTAAACTTGCCACTTATGACAAGCCTTAATTCTCCCCAATTCTCTTCTTCACATAAGAATCCATCTTCTCTCTGACCATCGCCATCTTTCTGTTGGTCTCCTCATTATCAGAATGAAAATGCATAAGCTTTGCAAGATAGCCCTGTTCCACAGTAATCCGCACGCTCTCATCATACACAAGCTCATAAGCAAGTGATACATGACCAATAACAGTATCAGCCGGTGTGCGTCTTATTGCTTTGAGTATACAGTGTTCCTCATCAAACGCTTCTAACACTTCATCTGTAATATCACTCTTCATGAGTTCTTCAGTCGTAGTGTTATATATTTCTTCAAGCGGAGTATCAATATTAACCTTAAATATATCAACCTTATCAGCGTCACGAAGCACATTGCAGAATGCCTGCTCGCGGCTATTAAGTCCCTGCGGAATTCTGTACATATTGTGACACCTTATTGCAAGTTCAAGCATTTCCATGTCCGATTTATTCAATCTGTCATACAGAAATACTCCATCAGAACTATATCGATTCTCTAATGCTCCTGGCTTGTAGCCTGTACATTTGACCATTCCATTAAGAAAAGTACTGATAAGACCATCTTTGAACAACAGGTCTGCACCGAATTTTGCATGGTCAACAGAGTCCGCATCTGAAAATGTGTTATAACGCTTTATCTGTTCAAATCTTCCAACATCATGAAGCATTCCGGATAACCATGCCAGCTCAACATCATAAGCACACATTCCAGCTGCCTTTGCAATTCTTTCGCACAAAGCTGCAACTCTGTAAGTGTGGTCAATTTTTAATTTAATCTTAGTGTCATCTGCATTATAAGCTGCTGTGTATTCTGCAAATGCTTTCTTAACATGCACTCTGTCAACATACACACGGTTTATCTTGGCATTTTCATAATAACCTTCAACATCAGCCACCTTTCCCTCATTCCATGTGTCTATAATATCAGGCACATCAGATAAAGAATGGCACACAACTGAAGTCAGTCTTCGGATGTCATCGTTAATCTCAATAGTATCAGGTATATGAATCACCTTCATGCCTGCTGCATATCCTGCTTTAATGCCATTAATACTGTCCTCAATGACTACACATTCTGACGGTTCACATCCGATAAAGCCTGCTGCCCTTAAGAATATGTCCGGCTCAGGCTTTCCATGCTCAACCTCATCTCCATATACAACACCAGAAAGATAATCCCATGCTCCTATTCTGTGAAGACTCTTTTCAGCACTTGATTTCTGTGTTGAAGTTGCAACAGCACATTTGAGTCCATTATCCTTAATATAATCAAGCAGCATATGAAGCCCCGGCTTAACCGGAACTTCCTCTGTCTCCCTGATTTTGTAAACATGGTCTGTGCGCATTGTCCGCATTTCCCAGTAATCCTGCTCTCCATGATAATAATCATCAAAAAAGCTCTGACTAAGCTTTGCCGGTGCACCTTTAAAACTGTCGATAAGCCATAATGGCATCTCTACATTTTTCTGGGAAGCTGCCCACAGCCAGCCAAGATTAGACTGATTTTCCGTATCAATCATAACTCCGTCCATATCAAAGATAATCCCTTTTATCATAACTGCCTCCATTATACTCCCCAAAATATCAAACCGACATCCCTTGCATACACTTCCCAGATATACGTTCATTCACTTCTTAATCTTACTTCTCTTCCAGATACTTCTTAACATACTGTCCGGTATAAGACTTCTTAACCTTAACAATCTCCTCAGGCGTTCCCTTGGCAATAACAGTTCCGCCGCGGTCGCCCCCCTCTGGTCCCATATCTATAATATAATCTGCTGTCTTAATAACATCAAGATTATGTTCAATAACAACTACAGTGTTGCCACCCTCTGCAAGCCTGTGAAGGATATTGACAAGCTTGTGGACATCGGCAAAATGCAGTCCGGTTGTAGGCTCATCAAGAATATATATAGTCTTTCCTGTGCTTCTTCTTGAAAGCTCTGTTGCAAGCTTGATTCTCTGTGCCTCACCACCTGAAAGCTCAGTTGATGGCTGTCCAAGCTTGACGTAAGACAAGCCAACCTCGTTGAGAGTCTCAATCTTTCTTCTTATACTTGGCACATTTTCAAAGAAATCAACTGCATCCTCAATAGTCATGTCAAGAACATCATATATGCTCTTATCCTTGTATTTTACTTCAAGAGTTTCTCTGTTGTAACGCTTACCCTCGCAGACTTCACAAGGAACATACACATCCGGCAGGAAATGCATCTCTATCTTGATAATACCGTCGCCTGAACATGCCTCACATCTTCCGCCTTTAACATTAAAGCTGAACCTGCCTTTCGTATATCCTCGCTCCTTCGCGTCCTTAGTCGTTGCAAACAGGTCTCTTATCATGTCAAATACACCTGTGTAGGTTGCCGGATTAGACCTTGGTGTTCGTCCAATTGGTGACTGGTCAATATTAATGACCTTATCAAGCTGCTCTATTCCGTCAATTCCATCATGGTCGCCTGCAATACATCTCGCCCTGTTAAGCGACTTTGCAAGGTGCTTGTAAAGAATCTCATTAACAAGTGAACTCTTGCCTGAGCCTGACACACCTGTTACGCATGTGACAACTCCAAGCGGAATATCTACATCAATATTCTTAAGATTATTCTCCCTTGCGCCTCTTACCTTAATCCAGCCAGCAGGCTTTCTACGCTCTGCCGGTACAGGTATCTTGATTCTTCCTGACAGATATGCGCCTGTAAGTGAGTCCTTGCACGCCATAATGTCCGCAGCAGTTCCTGTTGCGACAACTTCTCCACCATTTCTTCCTGCGCCTGGTCCGATATCCACAATATAATCGGCTGCAAACATAGTATCCTCATCATGTTCAACGACAATAACTGAGTTACCAAGATCGCGCAAATGTGTCAGAGTTCCTAGTAGCTTGTCATTATCCCTCTGGTGAAGTCCGATACTTGGCTCATCAAGAATATAAGCAACTCCTACAAGACCTGAACCAATCTGTGTAGCAAGCCTGATTCTCTGTGCTTCACCGCCTGACAGAGTTCCTGTGGCACGCGAAAGTGCCAGATAATCAAGTCCTACATCTACAAGGAACTTAATTCTTGCCTTGATTTCCTTAAGAATCTCTGCCCCAATAAACAACTGTCTCTCTGAAAGCTTCATATTCTCAAGGAATTCCTGAAGCTTTATAATAGACATGTTAGTAATCTCATATATGTTCTTATCTGCAATAGTAACAGCAAGTGAAGACGGTTTAAGTCTCTGTCCGTGACAGGCCGAACAAGGTCTGATTCTCATAAACTCCTCATACTGCTGCTTAGTATTATCAGAATATGTCTCTCTGTATCTTCTCTCCATATTCTTAATAAGACCTTCAAATGCGACATCATATACACCCTCTCCGCGCTGGCCTTTATATTTAACCTTTACAGAATGTCCCTTAGTACCATTGATAATAATATCCTTAATATCATCAGGATAATCCTTGAATGGTGTCTTTAATGAAAATCCATATTCCTCTGCAAGTGCATCAAGAATCGCCCTGCTAAAGCTGCCCTCGTCCTTAGATGACTGCCATCCCATTCCGACAATAGCACCTTCATCAATGCTGAGACTCTCATCCGGTATAAGCAGCTCTGCATCAAACTTCATTGTATAACCAAGTCCGAAACAGTCCGGGCATGCGCCAAATGGATTGTTGAACGAAAAGCTTCTTGGCTCAACCTCATCAATACTTATACCACAGTCTGGGCAGGAAAAGCTCTGGCTGAAATTAAGTGTCTCACCATCAATAACATCTACTGTCATAAGACCTTCGGCAAGCTTAAGAGCTGTCTCAATAGAATCTGTAAGTCGTTTCTGGATTCCGTCTCTTACAGAAAGTCTGTCTACAACAATCTCAATATTATGCTTCTTATTCTTATCAAGCTTAATCTCGTCTGTAAGCTCATACATACTTCCATCAGCAATAACACGCACAAATCCGCTCTTCTTTGCCTGTTCAAATAGCTTTACATGTTCACCCTTTCGTCCACTGACAACAGGTGCAAGAATCTGAATCTTAGTTCTTTCAGGAAGTGCCATAATAACATCAACCATCTGGTCAACTGTCTGTTTGTTGATTTCGCGTCCACATTTTGGACAATGCGGAATACCAATTCTTGCATAGAGAAGTCGGAAATAATCATATATTTCTGTAACAGTTCCTACTGTAGAACGCGGATTTCTGTTAGTTGACTTCTGGTCTATAGATATAGCCGGTGAAAGTCCTTCAATACTGTCAACATCCGGCTTTTCCATCTGTCCCAAGAACTGTCTTGCATATGAAGACAGTGATTCCATATATCTTCTCTGACCTTCTGCATATATTGTATCAAATGCAAGACTCGACTTTCCCGAACCTGAAAGTCCTGTAAGCACAACAAGCTTATCTCTTGGAATATCAACATCTATTCCTTTAAGATTATGCTCTCTTGCACCCTTTATCCTTATGCAGTTCCTGTAACTGCCTCTTTCTATCTCTTTCTTTAACTTACTATCAGCCATGTTTTTTTCCTTCATAAATATATTTATTAATCTCAATCATCTTGTCACGAAGCTGTGCAGCCTCCTCAAAGTTAAGCTCTGCTGCTGCCTTACGCATGTTCTTCTCAACCTGCGTCTTAACCTTCTCAAGCTCTTTGATGCTCATAGATTCATAATCAACCTTAAGCTTTCCGGAAGCATCACCCGGTTCCGCTGCCTTGCTTATACTTATCAGATCTCTTACTGCCTTCTTGATTGTCTGTGGAGTAATTCCATGCTCATCATTATACTCCTGCTGAATCTTTCTTCTTCGTTCTGTCTCTGAAATAGCCTTTTCCATAGATTCAGTAATCTTGTCTGCATACATGATAACATGTCCCTCTGCATTTCTTGCAGCTCGACCAATCGTCTGTATAAGCGATGTCTCTGTTCTTAAGAAGCCTTCCTTATCAGCATCAAGTATTGCAACAAGGCTGATTTCAGGAATATCCAGACCTTCTCGCAACAGGTTGATTCCAACAAGAACATCAAATCCATCAAGACGCATATCTCTTATAATCTTCTGACGCTCAAGCGTATCAATATCTGCATGAAGATACTTAACCCTGATTCCTGCCTCTTTAAGATAATCAGTAAGGTCCTCCGCCATTCTCTTGGTAAGTGTAGTAACAAGCACTTTGTTCTTCTTGGCAGTTTCCTTGTTAATCTCAGATATAAGGTCATCAATCTGTCCTTCAATCGGCTTAACAGTTATCTCCGGGTCAAGAAGTCCGGTAGGTCTGATAACCTGCTCTGTTCTCATAAGCTCATGCTCTGCCTCGTATGTGCTTGGTGTTGCTGATACAAAAAGCATCTGTGAAATCTTGCTCTCAAACTCGCTGAAATTAAGCGGTCTGTTGTCCTTCGCAGATGGCAGTCTGAAGCCATAATCTACAAGCGTAGTCTTTCTTGACTGGTCACCGGCATACATGCCTCGAATCTGCGGAATAGTGATATGCGACTCATCCACAATAATAAGAAAATCATCTGGAAAATAATCCATCAGCGTATACGGAGGACACCCTGCCGGAAGTCCTGCCAGATGTCTTGAATAATTCTCTATTCCTGAACAAAAGCCTGTCTCCTGCATCATTTCTATATCAAAATTCGTCCTCTCTTCAATTCTCTGTGCCTCTAGAAGCTTATCCTCACTCTTGAAATACTTCACTCTCTCGGCAAGCTCTGCCTTGATATTCTCAATCGCAGCGTCCATCTTCTCCTTCTCAACAACATAATGTGAGTTAGGGAATATCGCAATATGTTCAAGAACGCCTTTAACTTCGCCTGTAAGGGAATCTATCTCACTTATTCTGTCCACTTCATCACCAAAGAATTCAACTCTTATGGCATCACCTGATGATGATGATGGATACACTTCAACAACATCGCCTCTTACTCTGAAGGTTCCTCGCTTAAAATCCTGGTCGTTCCTTACATACTGGATATCAATAAGCTTTCTTATGCAATCATCCCTGTCCTTCTCCATTCCCGGACGAAGCGAAATAACCATGTTCTTATAATCAACCGGCGCACCTAATCCATATATACATGAAACCGAAGCAACGATAATAACATCATTTCTTTCAGAAAGTGCCGCTGTTGCCGAATGTCTTAATTTATCAATTTCATCATTAATAGATGAATCCTTCGCAATATAAGTGTCACTCTGAGGTACATAGGCCTCTGGCTGGTAATAATCATAATAGGAGACAAAGTACTCAACCGCATTCTCTGGAAAGAACTCCTTCATCTCCCCATACAACTGCGCTGCCAGTGTCTTATTATGGCTTATAATAAGTGTAGGTTTCTGAACATTCTGTATAATGTTCGCCATTGTAAATGTTTTACCAGAACCAGTTACACCAACTAGAGTCTCAAACTGATTGCCTTCCTCAAAGCCCTTTGTAAGTGCTTCAATAGCCTGCGGCTGGTCGCCCATCGGCTTAAAATCCGAATGTAATACAAATCTGTCCATAAAGCCCTCCCTATTTTGCGAAGCAAAATCCGAACCCCTTGGTGAGGAGAGGGATTTTGCCCTCCTTGTTTTCCAGCATTTTTCTCATTATACAATATAACAGCCAAAAAGTACAGAACAAACATTCGATTTGCCCTGTACTTTATTCCATACCTCTATATTCGTTATTCTGCCGCGCTGACACTCATTTTTCCATTGAGATACTCTACTGCTGCCTTCAACTGCACATCTTCAGTCGCATCATCCGGAAGCTCCACAATACTGTCAGGTGTCACTCCCTTGCCGTGAATATCCTGTCCCTTAGGAGTAAAATATTTGGCAATTGTATACTTAACCGCACTTCCATCAGTAAGCGGACGGATTGTCTGCACAATGCCCTTACCAAATGTCTGTGTTCCGATTATCTGTGCCTTATCATAATCCTGCATTGCACCGGCAAATATCTCAGATGCACTTGCACTATTGCCATTTACTAAAACTGCCATCGGAATATTAAGCTCATGATTATCAGAACCTGAATATTCCTGTCTCTTACCAGACTTAGTCTCTGTATACACGATAAGTCCGTTCGGAAGAATATAATCTAGCATATCAGCCACAGTCTTAAGAACTCCACCAGGATTATTTCTTATATCAATTACAAGTCCTGTAATTCCCTGCTTCTGAAGGTCATCAACAGCCGATTTAAACTGCTCTGTTGTAACATCATCAAACTGTGAAATATAAATATAACCTATATTATTCTCAAGCACCTCTGATGAAACAGTCTTAATATCAATCTTGTCTCTTGTAACTGTGAAACTCAGCTTCTCGCCATTTCTCATAACAGTAAGGTTAACATCTGTACCCTTCTCGCCCTTAATAAGGGCAACTGCTACAGAAAGGTCCATTCCTTTAATATCCTCACCATTAACCTCTGTTACCTTATCTCCATTTCTGATACCAGCCTTATATGCCGGTGCATCCTCATATGCCTCAGATATAAGTATTGAACCATCATCAGCCTTCTGGCATACCGCACCAATTCCATAGAAAGAACCTGATGTTGACTCCATCATTGACTTATATTCTTCAGGCGTATAATAAACAGTATATTTATCACCATATGCAGCAAGATATGCCTTAAAAATGTTGTCTGCAGCCTTTTCATCATCTACATCATCAAAGTAGAATCCATCTCCAAGCAGCGAATCAAGAGCATTCAGCTTACCTTCAACCTTAGTTCCGATTCCTTCATTATCACTTGTTCCAACATCCTGGACATATATACGTCCGTCAATTCCAATATGAAGATTACCACTTCTTATAAGTCCCATGAATACGCATGACAACGCCAGTATCACAACCAGCAGTGTTGCCACAACACCAATAATAACGCCTTTGCCTAAAGCATGTTTTCTCTTTCGTTCCTGTGCGGCCCCTTCCGAAGAAAAAGGTCTGTTATTATCATATTCCATTGAGTCCTCCTGTTAAGTTGAATTATTTATTAAAATATGGCATAGGATTAACATATGAACCATTGAGCATTACATCAAAATGCAGATGCGCGCCAAATGAATTACCCGTATTACCCATAACACCAAGCTTCTGTCCTTTCGTCACCTGGGCTCCTACTGATACATTTAAACTATCAAGATGCAGGTATCTCGTATACAGTCCATTACCATGATAAATCATCACATAATTACCCGCTGTTGAGTAATACTCACTCTGCCTGTGTGCAATAACAACTTTACCGTCATAAGCTGCATATACAGGATCACCTGAAACTCCTGCCCTGACCGCTCCAATATCCACACCTTTATGCGGTGAAGTTCTGTCAGATGTATCTCCGTATGGAGAAGTTATTCTTGTACTTGTTGTTGGCCATTTGAAAGTTCCGCCATCATATCTGTTAGACGGAGTAACTCCGCTTGCTTCCTCTGCCTTAATCTTGGCTGTTATAGAAGCAATCTCTGCATCGAGCTTCTTCTCGTCAGCTTCGAGCTGTTTCTTATAAGCCACCTGATCAGCCGTATTCTTACTCAAAGCATTAAGCTGGGCAGTCTTCTCATTCTGGACAACCTCAAGTGCATCAACCTGTGCCTGAAGTGCCTCCTGACTGGCAGTCAGAGTCTCTTTATCTTCTTCAAGCTTTACTTTAGAAGATGATATAAGATTAATCGTTGACTGATATTCCTCAAGCATCTTTCTGTCATACTCTGATATCTTATTAATATACTCAAATTTATTAAGCATATCCGCCATACTCTGTGATGATAAAAGCACCTCAACATATGTATAATCATTATGCTCATACATAAACTGGATTCGAAGCTTCATAGCCTCATACTGGCTTTCCTTATCAGCCTCAGCCTGCTCAAGCTGTGCCTGTGTCTCCTCAATCTCAGCCTCTAATGTTGCAATCTGGGTATTAATATCATCTAATGACGCTGACAATTCTCCCATCTGGGCATCCAGTCCCTGAATAAGAGATGTAAGGTCTGAACTCTGCGCCTTAAGCTGAGCAATCTTGTCTTCTGTTTCTTTCTTTTTATTCTGTATATCATTCTGCTGGTTCTGGGCATTCTTCAGATCCGACTTATTATCTCCAAATGTAACCTGTGCAAAACAATACGGTATAAGCAGCATTACAATCATGAGTGCCGCTGTTATTTTCTTTATTAAATTGTTACAAAACAGTGCTTTCTCCATACAGCCACTCCTTTACCATAATTAAAATGTTTTCTAAAAACAAACAGGGACTTCTGCATCCGTTTGCAAAAGCCCCCAAAAACTATCCGAAACTATACATCGGCATGCTTTCTTACAGCGAAGAAACTTCCTATAAGACCAATACCAATTCCAAGAATAACTGCTACCGGAATAAGTACCTCAAATACTTCTGATGCTGGCATAAATGCTAATATATTCTGTAAAACAGAGAATTTTCCAAGAACAAAATTAACAACTCCACCATAAATATACCTCAATATTGCTACCGGAATAATAGCACCTATAAGTCCTATAACGATACCTTCTACGAAGAATGGTGCATTAACAAATGCATCCGTAGCTCCTATATATTTCATGATTGATATCTCATCTTTTCGTACTGTAATACCAATTACAATTGTATTAGTAATAAGGAATATAGATACCGCAAGAAGAACAACAATTACTGCAACTGCAACATAACTTACAAGTCTTGCTGCACTGGCAAGTCCGCTTGCTGTAACCTCTGAACGGTTAACCTGTCTTATTCCATCCTTATTCTCAAGGTACTTAACCAGTGTACCCTGATTACTTGCATCCTTAAGATATACTTCATAAGAAGAAGAATTAGCTAAAGGATTATCATCCTTGAAGCCTTCTGCAAGTTCAGGATATGCGGCGAAATACTCACCCTTGAAGCTTTCCCATGCATCATCAGCTGATACATACTGAACTCTTGATACTTCTTCTCTTTTGCTGATTTCATCTCCAAGCTTCTTAATATCCGTCTCACTGAGATTTTCGTCAAAGAAAACTGTTACACAGACCTCTGTCTCAGCCTTCTTAATCATATACTGAAAATTAACCACTATAGAATAGAATACTCCAAAAAGGAATATACATGCTGTAATTGTTGCTATTGATGCCAGTGAGAACATCTTATTACGATGGATATTCTTAAATCCATCTTTAATATGATATGCTAATGACCTAATCTTCATAGAAATAACCACCCTTTTCCTGATCGCTGATAATCTTT
>OJOL01002195.1_pt1 | contig 10863 bp, 10 predicted proteins | sample 1598121 | NCBI WGS metagenome assembly OJOL01 (sample SAMN01915219, study PRJEB22387) | human gut metagenome | isolation source: stool | host: Homo sapiens | place: USA
ACCCAGGACCCCAACATTAAAAGTGTTGTGCTCTACCTGCTGAGCTAGCGAATCAGACCTTATTGCTGTTAAGCGGGTGCAAAGATAGCTACTTTTGTTTAAAAAACAAATGGATTAAGGGAAAAAGTTTTGGGAACGACTTCTGCTTTTACTCTTCTTGTTGATTATCAGTCTGTTCAAACTTATGAATTTTTTCTCTGTTTATGATGAAACGTTGATAGTAGGAGAGCATAAGGGTGGTAAGCGGAAGTGCTATAATCATACCCAGCATACCCATCAATGAACCCCAAATTGATAAAGACAGTAGGATGATGGCAGGGTTCAGGCCCGTAATCTTCCCCATGACACGCGGTACGATGAATCCGTCTTGAATGGCTTGTACTATGATGAATACCGCAAGGGCCGATGCAATGATAATCCAGAAGTTTCCTCCCGTATCCGCTGCTTTCAGTATGGCCAGCACGATGGTAGGTATAAAGCCGATAATCTGCAAATAAGGTACTAGGTTTAAAGCGCCGATGAATAAGCCGAGTCCAATGGCCAGTGGGAAATCAATAATCAGAAAGCCTATACTGAACAGAATACCGACACACAATGCCACGAATGCTTGTCCGCGGAAGTATCTGTTCATGCCGTCTTTCACATCGTTCATTACATTGATTACGAAGGGCCGGTATTTCTGTGGTACCAGGTGGGTCCACCCTTCGGAAATGCTTTCGTAATCCAGCAATATGAAAACTATATAGAGAAGAATGAGGAAGAAAGTGAAGAAACTGAACAGCAGATTGACGGATTCTGACAACAAGGACCAGAGCCGGGGAACGGTTTCCTTGATGGCGTTCAGCATATTCTCTTCCTTGAACAATTGGGTGACAAACTGGGTGTCTATGTTCTCACGAAGGAATTCAGAGAGTGTTTTGGGCACATTGCCGTCGTGGGTTCCGTTGGAAAAGTAGTCTATTACCAAATCTTTTACCCTGACGAATTCGTCCATCATGGGAGGCACAAGCAGATAGAAGGCGGTTCCTCCTACAATCAGAATACTGAACAAGGCGCAGAAGATGGATATGACCCGGTTCTTGAGCCTTAATCTGTACTGGAAGAAGGTGACCAGAGGGTATATCAGATAGGCAATGAGCCATGCGATGAAGAATGGCAGCAATACGCCGCTCAGACGCTTGAAGAGCATAAGGATGCCGATAATGATGACACCGAGTATGACACCGCGGATAAAACTGTCGAATGTAATCTTTTTGCGTTCCATAATGCTCTGTTTTTTTGTATTCGTTAATGACCGCTTTCCTTTTGGTCGGCTTGGATGGCTTGCTGATAGCACTCCCGGCATAGCGGTTCATACTCTTCGGTTTCTCCCAGCAGCACTTGCTTGTCATTCTTGACGGTGCGGTGGGAGAAAGAGGCGAGTTGGCCGCATTTCACACAGATGGCATGTACTTTGGAAACTTCGTCTGCAATGGCACACAGTCCCGGCATAGGGCCGAATGGAATACCGCGGAAGTCCATATCCAGTCCGGCTACAATGACGCGTATACCATTGTTGGCAAGCAGGTTGCATACATCAATCAGGCCACTGTCAAAGAACTGGGCTTCGTCAATGCCCACTACATCTATTTCTGAAGTGAAGAGCAGAATGCTGGCAGACGAGTCGATGGGAGTGGAGGCTATGGAATGACTGTCATGCGATACGACATCGGCTTCGGAATAACGGGTGTCTATGGCAGGCTTGAATATCTCTACGCGTTGTTTGGCAAATTTTGCCCGTTTCAGTCTCCTTATCAGCTCTTCGGTTTTGCCGGAGAACATGGAACCGCAAATGACCTCAATTCTTCCCCTGCGTTTGGTTTCCTGTATATGATCTTCTGAAAATAATACCATGTTTTTGAGTGTTATATTTAAGCGCAAAAGTAACACTTTTGTTCGCTTTCCGATATTTTTTCATTATTTATTTCTACATTTGTAGCGTTAACACGGACTGTGTAAAGGATATGCAAACCTTATTAAACGACATAGAATTAGATATTCAGGAATTGAAATGTTTGATGCAGGCCATTTCAAGTGATGCCAATCCGACATTGAAGATTGTGGCAAAACGGAATATCCAGCAGATGAAGGCACGCTTGGAGGCGTTGCAAGAACTGCTTGAGGAGGCGCCAACGGCTGTTGTGTCGCCCCTGGAGGAACCCCCTGCTGTTACTACTCCTTTGACCGAATCGGTTTCTCCGGTCGAATCGGTTATTCCTGATACAGTGAAGATGGTATGTGAGGAACCGGAAACAGTTCCTATTTTGGCAGAACGCATCAAGCCTGCCAAGGATTTGAAACATGCCATCAGTCTGAACGATTCATTCCGTTTTGTCCGCGAACTGTTCGCAGGCGATGCTGCACGGATGAATGAAGTGGTACGACGTTTGGGTGAGGCTCCTTCTTTGGACAAGGCTATGGATATTTTTGCTTCGGAAGTGCACCCGGATGAAGAAAATGAAGCCGCCGTCGATTTTATGGAACTCCTCAAAAAATATTTCAGCTAAACGACCGATAAGTATGGGAAAACTTTATGTAGTGCCTACCCCGGTAGGAAATTTGGAAGATATGACATTCCGTGCTATCCGGATTCTGAAAGAAGTGGATTTGATACTTGCTGAGGATACACGTACCTCCGGCATATTGCTGAAACACTTCGAAATAAAGAATGCGATGCAATCTCACCATAAATTTAATGAACATAAAACGGTTGAAAGTGTTGTTAATAGAATAAAGGGGGGAGAAACTGTAGCTTTGATTTCGGATGCAGGTACACCGGGTATATCCGACCCGGGCTTTCTGGTGGTCAGAGAGTGTGTGCGCAACGGCATCGAAGTGCAATGCCTGCCGGGAGCGACAGCTTTTGTGCCGGCATTAGTGGCTTCCGGATTGCCGAATGAGAAGTTCTGTTTTGAAGGTTTCCTTCCACAGAAGAAAGGAAGGATGACCCGCCTGAAGGCATTGGCCGAGGAGTGTCGTACCATGGTGTTCTATGAGTCTCCCCATAGATTGGTAAAAGCTTTGACGCAGTTTGCCGAACATTTCGGTGCCGAACGTCAGGCTTCTGTTTCGCGGGAAATCTCAAAGATGCACGAAGAAACGGTGCGTGGAACGCTTACAGAATTGATTGAACATTTCACGGCGAACGAACCGCGCGGTGAAATTGTGATTGTAGTAACAGGAATAGACGATTAAATAACTTCATTAACCAAACGTAAAACGAAAGCGTATGAAAAAGTTAGCAGTTTTAATTGTATGCGCGGCTGTAATGGCTTCGTGTGACAGCTTCTCTGGTGGCAGTAAGAACCAGCTGAAAGCTGAAAATGATTCTTTATTGATGGAACTGACTCAGCGTAATGCTGAATTGGACGAGATGATGGGCACTTTCAATGATATTTCAGAGGGATTCCGCCAGATTAATGCAGCAGAGAGCCGTGTGGATTTGCAGCGTGGTGCTGTGGCAGAAGGCTCTTTGAATGCCAAGCAGCAGATTGCGTCGGATATTGAGTTTATCCGTAAGCAGATGGAAGAGAACAAGGAGCAGATTGCCAAATTACAGTCCATGCTGAAGAACAGTAAGAATAACTCTGCCCAGTTGAAGAGGGCTGTGGAGTCCCTGACTCAGGAGTTGGTGGCAAAGACCCAGCGTATCGAGGAATTGCAGGCTGAGCTGGCTTCCAAGAATATCCGTATCCAGGAACTGGATGCTGCCGTAACCGGTTTGTCTACTGAGAAAGAAGAATTGACTGCCGAAAATGAGGCGAAGGCTCAAACCGTTGCCGAACAAGATAAGGCACTCAATACGGCTTGGTTTGTATTTGGTACGAAGAAAGAGTTGAAGGACCAGAAGATATTGACAAATACCGGACTTTTCAAAAAAGGCCAGGTGCTGAAAGATTCTGATATCAACAAGGACTACTTTACACAAGTGGATATCCGTACGACAAAAGAGATTAAACTATACTCTAAAGATGCTGATATCTTGACTACTCATCCCGCGGGCTCTTATGCGTTGGAGAAAGATGATAAAGGACAGCTGACTTTGAAGATTACAAATCCGAAAGACTTTTGGAGTGTGTCCAAGTATTTGGTAATCCAGGTAAAATAACACTGTTATAGACTGATACAGAACGGACGCAGGTTATTGGAATTGATAATCTGCGTCTATTTTTATATATCTCTTCCCTTTAAATTATGGCATCCCAATATAAGAACCTGTTTTTTGACCTGGACGATACGCTTTGGGCATTTTCCCTTAATGCACGCGATACATTCGAAGAGATGTATCACAAGTATGATTATGACCGTTTCTTTCGTTCTTTCCAGCATTTCTATACGCTTTATCAGCATCGTAATGTAGAGCTGTGGGAAGAATACGGCAGAGGGCAGGTCAGTAAGGAAGAGTTGAACCGCCAGCGTTTTCTATATCCTTTGGAGGCAGTAGGGGCGGGGGATGCTGCTTTGGCCGAGGCTTTTTCTGATGATTTCTTTTCGGTCATTCCCACAAAAAGTCGGCTGATGCCGCATGCGTATGAGGTACTGGAATATTTGGCGGGGAAATATAACCTCTATATCCTTTCCAACGGCTTCCAGGAGCTGCAATGTCATAAGATGCGTTCGGCAGGCATTGACCACTTTTTTAAGAAGATTGTTCTCTCTGATGACATCGGTATCTTGAAGCCCTGGCCCGAAATTTTTCATTTTGCCCTTTCTGCCACACAATCCGAGGTGCGTGATTCTTTGATGATAGGCGATAGTTGGGAGAATGATGTGGCAGGAGCCAAAGGAGTGGGTATGCACCAAGTGTTTTATAATGTAACGGGGAAGGAAGAACTGCCTTTCCAACCGACTTATCATATCAGTAATCTGAAAGAATTGATGCAGATTCTGTGACATTGAAATTTTTAGTTGTACTTTTGTCTACAGAAACGTATATTATACAGCTATGGACACAATCTTACCTTTCGCTTTACTTTGTTTTACCTCCTTCTTTACGTTGACAAACCCTCTTGGCACCATGCCGGTGTTTTTGACCATGACGCATGGAATGACGGACCGTGAACGGCAGTCGGTAGTATCGCGCGCCACTCTGGTTGCCTTTATTACGATTATGGTTTTTACGTTTGCGGGACAGTTTCTCTTTAAATTCTTCGGTATCTCTACCAATGGCTTCCGTATTGCCGGTGGAGTTATTATCTTTAAGATTGGCTTCGATATGCTGCAAGCCCGTTATACCCCAATGAAGCTGAAAGACGAGGAAATCAAGACTTATGCCGATGATATTTCCATTACTCCTCTTGGAATTCCGATGCTTTGTGGTCCAGGTGCCATAGCCAATGCCATTGTGCTGATGCAGGATGCCCATACCATTCAGATGAAAGGAGTTCTTATAGGAATGATTGCCTTTATTTATCTGATTACCTTTTTCATATTGCGTGCTTCCACACGGCTGGTCAAAATCTTGGGTGAGACGGGAAACAATGTGATGATGCGCCTGATGGGACTTATCTTGATGGTTATTGCCGTTGAGTGTTTTGTCAGCGGAGTGAAACCTATATTGGTGGATATATTGAAAGAAGGAGGCATACCATCACTGGCACACCTCCTCTAAACACTTTATTTATAAAAACACATTGGGAAAATTCCCAAGTTTCTTTAGGCTACTATTGATTAATAGCCTGGATTTTGTTCTATGTTCGGATTGGCATTGATTTCACCGACGGGAATCAACGGGAGCGCTTTCTTGGAGTCGCGGTTGAATGTACGCGCTTCTTCGCTCAATACGTCGTGCCATCCTCTGTCATTAACGTCCGTGTAGCGTGTAACGGTTTCACCTCGGCGCATAACATCGAAATAGCGCTGTCCCTCACCTACAAGTTCCTTGCGGCGTTCAATGTAGATGCGGTCTAATGTGATATTTCCGCTGGTTACTTGTTTGCTTTCATCCGTTGTACGGTTGGAGATGATATCATTCAGCAAGTTGGCAGCCTTGTTCTTGTCTCCGGCTTGGAAAGCTGCTTCTGCTGCTGACAAGTAAACTTCTGACAAGCGTAGCAATGGGACATTGGAGTAACGTACATCTCCGTTTACAGCAGGCATTTTGTTGATGTAAACTTTACGTTTGTCAAATCCTCCTGCTGCCGCTGCCAATAATATGTCGTTACGGATGTCTGCCGGGTCGGATGTAAGCATGTCAGAGAAGTCTTTTGTGACAATTACATCTCCATATCCGGGAGAAGCGCCAGCCTTGTCGGCATATAAATAGGCAATACCTTCACGGTCTGTCCAGTCAGTATTGTTGTTGATGGAAATCTCGAACATGATTTCTTTTGAATGATTGGCATCACTTTTGCTCCATGCTGCAACATATTCTGACGGTTCCCAAAGTTTGTAAGACGAGTTTGATATGATGTCTTCTGCTACGAATAAAGCCTTGCTCCATTCGCCTTTTGTCATATATACACGTACCTGCAAGGCTTTGGCAGCCCAAAGGTTGACATAACCCACTTCATTGGTTTTGGGCAGTGCATTTGAGTTGATTGCATCTGTCAAATCTTTTTCAATACTCTCATAACATTGAGCTACCGTGCTGCGGCTTGGCTTTTCTGTCGATTCTAGTGGGGAGGTAGCGATGGGCACACCGAGTGAGCTGCCTTGATCTACCGTATAAGGTTTACCGTAGATACGTGTAAGGTCAAACAGTGCCATGGCGCGCAGAACTTTTGCTTCTGCATCATATTGGTCAATAGTGGCTTTTGCCTCTGCCGCATCGGTCAGGTTGCCACTTTCTGCTGCCTGAATCAGACGGTTGGCGCGTGCAATGACTACATAAGGCATCTGCCATACGGCTGTTGAGGTGGTGAAATTGTCTGCAGTTGTATATTCCATATAGTAGTAGAAGTTTGCTCTTCCACTTCCCACGTTATATTCATATTGGATATCTTCCCCTCTCATGTCACCGTATACGAACATGAGGCGTCCATAATAATTAATCAGGCTACTGTTACCTTTAACGGCAGCATAAAGTCCCGTCCGCACATTGGCCAAATCATCGCTGTTCTTGATTGCGGTTTCAGCATCTATTCCGTCTGCGGGTGACTGATCCAGCCAACTGTTGAGGCATGATGAAGTGCTGACTGCCATAGCTGCGCAAAGCGTTGCTGTGTATAATGTCTTTAATATTTTCATTTTCGTATCTTTATTAGTTAGAAATTCAATTCTATTCCGAATGTATATGTTCTCAATGCCGGAGTCTCAAATGTGCATAGTCCGTCTACACGCATTTCCGGATCTACAAATAAGTCTTTAGACTTCCATGTAAGCAGATTGGAACCAGAGAAGTAGATTCTGGCTTTGCTGAGCCCAAGCTTGCTGATATAGTTTTGCGGAATGCTTACACCTAATGTGAGGTTCTTCAGACGTAGATAATCAGTAGGCATCAGCCAGCGTGAAGACAGTGAAGCAGCGCTTCCATATTCAAATTTAGGCAATGTGGCATTCGTGTCGCCCGGGCCTGTCCACATCTTTGAGATGTCATAGTATGTCGGTACGGCACCACCGTATAGATATGAACCGCCATTGGAGTGCTGCCAAGTGGAGTAGTCAAAAGCATCACCACCCAATGAATAAGTGAAAGTGAAGCCCAAGTCGATAAACTTCCATTTGAGGTTGTTGGTAAGACCGCCTTCTATACTAGCCTGATGCTTGCCTACAATAGTTTTGTTGGCTTCAGAGATATTTGTAGTTGTCTTGCGGGCATTCTCTGTTCCGTCATTCAGATAGAACATTTCTTTACCGGTCTCTGCGTCGACTCCGGCGTATTCATAAACATAGTATGAATAGTAAGGTTCGCCTACACGGTGAATCAGCGGTCCTGATACGATTTCATTCTGCTGGCCATCCAATTTGGTCAGTTTGTTGCTGTTGTGTGCCATGTTCAGAGAAGTGGTCCACGTGAAATCCTTGTTTCTGAAATTGGTTGATGTAATGGTCAACTCAAAACCGGAGTTCTTCAGTGAACCGATGTTTTGCGGGGTGGTATACCCATAATTGCCATCATAATATCCGCCGACTTGTGATACGGGGAGGTCATATATAAGGTCGCTGGTTTTACGCTGATAGTAGTCGAATGTTACAGAGATACGGTCGATGAATGAAAGGTCGAGACCGATATTCCATGTTTTGTTCTTTTCCCATTTCAGGTCCGGGTTTGCAATTCCGACGATTGACATTCCTGACTGTCCATTGTATATGATTCCGTATTTATAAAGATTCATATAAGCATAATAGTCTGATGGTTGCGTTCCGTTTACACCGTATGACACACGGAGCTTTCCATCTGTCAATACACTCTTGACAGGATTCAGGAAACTTTCGTCTATGAATCTCCATGCTCCGGAAACCGACCAGAAACTTCCCCAACGGTTTTCTCTTGCCAGACGTGAACTTCCGTCGGTACGATAGCTGAGACCGAGATAATATCTGTCTGCGTAGTTATAATTGGCACGTCCGAGGAACGAAGTCATGCGATAGCTCTGTCTGTTGGTTTCGGCACTTGTTGAACCGGCATTTGTCAATTCGTACAAATCACCCGGATAGTCTTGGCCTGCCATGTAGTTGAAAGCATATTCCGTATCTTGTGTTTCAAAACCAAGCAGGGCGTCAATATTGTGTAGACCGAAAGAGTTGATGTAAGAGAGCTGGGTTTGTGTATTCAGCTGGTCATTACGATTGACGATACGCTGCATGACACCACCGGGGGCACCATTGTTTGAGTGTCTGTCCCAAAGAACGTCATTGGTTCCTTGTGCGTAATCATAAGCAATCTTTTCACTTAAATTCAACTTGTCCCAAATATTGTAGGTCAACTTGATTGTATTGAATGCCTTCATCAGGGTATAAACGTCAGAGCTGTGTTCTCTTTCATACAAAGGATTGACTCCAAATACGCCGCAACCATTGTTTAATGTGCCGTCTTCATTATAAGGGGTTGATGAGGGGCTTTGGAAGAATGCGTAATTGGCCACAGGTCCATCATAGGAGGTAGCTTCATTAGTTTTGTTTTGTCTTACTTTTGAGAATTGGCTTGTAACCTGAACTTCAAAGTCTCCAAACTTATGAGTGAGGTTTGCATTACCAGTGAAACGTTCCAGACCTTGTTTGTAAATGATACCTTCCTGATTGGTATAAGCTACTGAGGTGTAGAACTTGGTACGGTCATTGCCACCAGATACGCTCAGCTGGTAGTTCTGATGAGAACCGTTACGGAAAAGCAGGTCTTTCCAATCCGTCCATCCGGTTGAGGGTTTTGAAGCAAAGTCCTCGATGTTCTGGTCTGCAAAAGTTGCGGCATCTGCATCGGACATGTTTCCGGTGTATAACCCGTAATTCTTGAGACCGGTCCATAAGAGTTCGCGGCGCGAGTCACCGTCAAGCATAGGACGATAATCTATTGCCATGTTTGAGAAACCCCAGTCGGAACGGAAACTTACATTTGTTTTGCCTTGTTTTCCGCTTTTCGTCGTAATGACCACAACACCGTTAGCAGCACGCGAGCCGTAAAGAGAGGCAGCAGCCGCATCTTTGATAACTGTGATAGACTCGATGTCATTGGTATTGAGTGAAGACAAAATATCAGTTCCTGCATCACTATAAGTGAACTCGGATAAGTCTCCACTTGTGACCGGTGTTCCGTCAATAACATAAAGCGGATTGTTTCCGGCATTGATGGAACCCATACCACGTACACGGATACTGCTTACAGAACCCGGATTACTTGAACTTGAGCCAAAAGTAACACCAGCGACATTACCAGAAAGTTTGTCGGCAACAGAAAGAACAGGTACATCTTCCAAGGTGGAAGTGTTTACAGTAGAAGCAGCTCCAGTAAATGATGCTTTTTTAAATGTACCGTAACCGGTAACCACAACCTCTTCAAGCAGCTCAGAATCGGATTTCAAAATTACCTTTACATGAGGTTTAATCGTTACTTCTTGGGTTTGCATACCAACAAACGAAATCACCAGAGTTTTCGCGGAACTACATTATGTCTATATTGTTGATAATAAGCAATATAAAATAAATAAAAAGAGCTCCTGAAATAAAGTATTCCTCTAGAGAAGATACTCTATACATATCCACTGTAAATGACAATCTACTTATATGATACTATTTGTAATGGTAATATCCTGATTTGAAGGTGTTTAATTCTGTACTGATGTGCTATAATCATAACGTCAGGATCTTTTTTCTCAAAAACTAGAAGGGCTTTGTCAATATCTATCATTTAGTTGCTTTTTGTCAATTATTTACTCGTGTTGTTTATTCCATCTATGAGAATGTAAACCCTTATGTAAAATACTATTGAATTTATAATGGTTACATAAACACTATCCTACCTATTTATCCATTTTATGCATAGAACACCATGTAATTGTCTCTATCTTATAAATGGAGATTATTCCAAATACAAAGTAATTGGAGTAAAGAATTCTATAGCTATGAAAAACTACTGTTTGGAGCATGTCAAAAACGTAATGAGGAAATTTTCTTGTAAGAGAATATAGTCTACATAGAATAACGAAGACTGAGTGGATATATTTTTTATTATAATTCAAGGGAATAAAGAATGTACTTTTGTAATCCGCACTGGCTCTCGTGTCGTGCAGACAATTCAGGTTTGCAGTTTATTGAAGAGAGGATATTTCTATCGTTTCAGCTCTTCTCCATAAAGTCTACGCAGTATGATACGTGCCGGTACACTTTTAATCTCTCCATTGGGCAAGCCTTGTATAATGCATTCATTGCGCAATGCTTTTTCTTCAA
>OJOL01002197.1_pt1 | contig 10855 bp, 9 predicted proteins | sample 1598121 | NCBI WGS metagenome assembly OJOL01 (sample SAMN01915219, study PRJEB22387) | human gut metagenome | isolation source: stool | host: Homo sapiens | place: USA
AACTGTGACTGGGGTTCAGACGTGTGCTCTTCCGATCTGTTATTTAGCTCCCGTGTTTGGATCAAAATAACGCTTCTGCTGTTTCTTATTCGTTGCCCAGCCCTTTGCCATAAAGCATTTGCTGGTAAAATATCTGGTCACATTCTTCTTGTCTGTAAGGAATACGCTTCTTGCAGCAGCGCCACTGCCGCTGTAGAAATAATATTTCTTATTACTGATCGTGGCCCATTTCGTTGTCATATATCCGCTGGTAGGATTAAAATAGCGGGTATTGTTCTTACTGTCTGTAAGCCAGCCTGTTGCCATATAGCCCTTGGCACCGTTGACATTATAAAAATATCGTTTGCCCTTGGAATCCTTAGCCCAACGCTTCATCTGCACGCCTGTGGATTTATTAAAAAAATATTTCTTCCCGTTCAGTGTAAGCCAGCCTTTTACCTTCTGTCCATTCTGATAATAATAGGACTTTCCTTTTTCTGTTTTAAAGCCGTTTTTGGTCGCAGCCTGTACATCTGTTGCCGTTGTATGTACAGTTGCTCCGGCTGCAAAGAACATCAGAACAAAAAAAAGTCCCCAGAGTTTCCATTTTCTGCTTAATTTTCGCATACATACCTTCCTTTGATAGATAGATCATTGATATTTACTATTTCTTAAGTCCGACTGATCGTAAACGTTACAATTTTGTTACAATTTTACGTCCATATTATATAACATTCTTTACGGTCCGTCAACTCTTTCCTTTTCTTTCAGAAAAATCATCATCCAGGTATTACCAATGTTGATTTTATGCAGAAAAAAGCCCCGAAACATCAGAAATATTCACTGATGCTCCGGGGATATGATCTTTTATGCAGTTTTGCTCCTGTCTGTTACAGATCTGTTACAGATCCTTACAGGAATTTTTTGCGAAGCTCTGCTCCGTCAAGGGCACTTAAATATGCAGGTGCAACATCAAATACGGTCTTGCAGCCCTTCTGTCCTTCCTGGTTCATGCGGTATGCAGCTCTTGCATAGGCAACGATCACAGAAGATGTGAACTCAGGATTGGAATCCAGCTTCAGGCTGTACTCGATCACATGGCTGTTCTCATTGTTCCAGCCTGTTTTTCCGCTGCGGATCACAAAACCGCCGTGCGGGATACCGCTGTGGTCACGGTCCAGCTCTTCCTGGGAAATGAAATGTACCGTTGTATCATACTCGTCAAAGTAGTTCGGCATGGTCTTGATCTCTTCCTCGATGCGTGCAAGATCAGCACCTTCCTCAGCAACTACGAAGCACTCTCTTGTATGTTTCTGGCGTGTGGTAAGCTCCGGATTTTCTCCGTTTCTTACTGCCTCAAGTGCAGCTTCTACCGGAATGGTGTACTGCTTTGCATCCTTTACGCCTTTGATGCGGCGGACTGCATCAGAATGTCCCTGGCTGACACCCTTGCCCCAGAATGTGTAGTCGTTTCCATTTGTAAGGATCGCATTTGCATACATACGGTTCAGAGAAAACATTCCTGGATCCCAGCCTACGGAAATGATTCCTACATGTCCACTCTCTGCTGCTGCCTTGTCAACATTTGCAAAATGCTCCGGGATTTTCTTATGTGTATCAAAGCTGTCCACAACATTGAAATATTTTACATACTCCGGTGTCTGAACAGGAAGATCTGTAGCACTTCCTCCACAGATGATCAGGACATCGATCTCATCCTTCAGCTTCTCCGCATCTTTTACAGAATAAACCTTTGCGGTCTCTGTAAGGATCTTTACAGTCTCTGGATCACGTCTGGTAAATACTGCAACCAGCTCTGTATCCGGATTATGCTTGATGGCGCACTCCACGCCGCGTCCCAGGTTTCCGTAACCTAAAATACCAATTCTTATACTCATAACGATTTCCTCCTCTTTTTCTCTGCAGTATGACATTTTCCGGACAGCACTGTGAATTTCTGTCAGAAAAATCCCTCTGCGATCTATATCGCAAAACGGATCTGCAGGATCCGCCTTACAAACATATGGATATGCTGCCTTATGATATCCCCGATCTCAGTTTCAGGACATCGATGACAGACCTTTTTCCTGCATCAGCAGCAGAAAAAGCCGCCCGGCCAGCACATGAAACAGGCCATGGTCCTGCAGCAGGCATCACACATATCTCCTCCTGCGGTCGGCATTCCCCCAAAGGGATCCTGCCGCTGCTGATACCAGCCGCCACCGCCTTCCATTCTCTGGAGCAGCATACGGTACTGCATATTATCCGGTTCCTGACGGACTGCTTCACGGATCTGATCCAGAGCTGTTACATTATTTCCCATTCCCATATTTGCCATAGCAGCCAGGTAATACCATTCCCCATTTTTCTGACCAAGAGAATCCAGTACATTCATAGCTTCCTGAAAATGACCGCTCTGCACATAATTGGCGGCCGCCCTTCTGCGCATACTTTCCTCATCCTGATAGGCACTGGAACCGGCATTTCCGTAATTTCCAAAACCACCGTAATTTCCGTAGCCGCCATAGCCATTCTGGGAACTACTTCCGTACTCACGCTCTTTCATGATCTGCTCGTAAGCCTGCTGCACTTCTTTGAATTTTTCTTCGGCCTGATCCTTATTCGGATTATTGATATTGGCATCCGGGTGATACTTTCGACTCAGCTTCCGGTATGCCTTTTTTATTTCATCATCAGATGCGTTTCTGGGAACTCCCAGCACGCTGTATGGATCTAACATTTTTTCTCTTTCTCCCGTTCTTCCCTGCGCTTCTGTCCGATCGCCGCAAAGCGGCACCAGACGCCGGAATATAAAATATTTCGAAGGATATCTCCGTATCGGAGGATCGGCAGCTTTTCAAATTCTCTGCAGCATTCTGCAAGCATCATCATAAGAAGCCGACGTACCTCTTCCTCGAACCCTTCTATCTTATATTTTTCAAGGAAAGGATTGTAATTTCCGTTTTCTGCATCTTTTTCCACATCGTCATAAGCATCCAGGATGTAGATAAATTTTCCGAGATAAAATCCCAGACGGCGCAGGGACGATTCCCAGACATCCTTACGGAAGGCCAGAATCTCTTCCATGATACGTCCGGAACATCCGGCTACACGGTCCACATCGGTTTCCCCCTGTTTTTCCAGGGAAGAAAGCTCCTCTAGTGCGTTTCGGATCCTTTGGATCTTCTCCGGATAAGCGGACATATGCATATTTCCGCAATTCTTCAGAATTCCTGCATATGCATAGCGCAGTGGTTTGTGTTCATCCTGCCAGTCATCCATACATTTGTAATAGGTAAGGATCACATTCATATCCGCACAGTACTCAGTTACTGTATTTTTGCGCACCGGCTGGGGCTTCAGCGGATGGACCACACACCTGGAGGTTCCCTTCTTCGTTGGCGGTTCATAAAGAGCGCTTAAAAGAAGGACCACAAATGTCATATCATAAGTCAGTGAGATCTGTCCCGGTATCCCGTATCTCTCCCGCAATTCTCTGCAAAGACCGCAGTAAAAAGAACGGTACACATCAAAATCCTTGAATTTTATTTCCGGTTTATTAACGGTCACATATCCGAACATGTCAGCTCCTTTTTACGAATTTTGTGTGGCATTTCGGACATTCGATCTCGATCTTGCCCTTTCCCTTTGGAATACGTATCTTCTGTCCGCAGCCCGGACAGCTGTAGATGTGATGGGTCTTTCTCTGCTTCATCAGATCCTTTTCTTTATTAAAGCGAAAACGGAACTTTGACGTCATCTGAAGGAATTTCTGATTTTCGGCATAACGCTGCTGGATATTTCTGGAAAAAATACGTATATATGCATATACGATCGCTGCGACCCCGAGAATGTCAAGGGTGCTGCCGACAGTTCTGCTGAATATATTAGCAAACATTGCCAGAATGATCAGAACCAGTGCGACTCCCATGGTGAACCTGGAAAGATCATCCACTCCATAACGTCCCTGCATAAATTTATTGAATTTGTCTCTCATATGATCTGCATCTCCTTTTCACTGCCAGACGGCACTGCCCAAAAATTTCCGTAAAAAAATCCGGATGGCAGTTCCTAACGGTCATTGCATACCTGGAAAATGTAGAATTTCAGATAATAGGACTCATCTGCTGACCAGAGGATCGGATGATCCGGTGCCTGTGTACGGTACTCTACCTGGCGCAGTCTCTTATGGACATTCTTCGCTGCCTGACCGATGGTCTGTGTAAACAGCTCATACGTCATAAAATGAGAGCAGGAACAGGTTGCAAGAAATCCGCCGTCCTTTACAAGACGCATTGCACGGAGATTGATCTCACGGTATCCCTTGATGGCATTTTTTACAGAGCTTCTGGATTTCGTAAATGCCGGAGGATCCAGTACCACAACATCAAATTTCTCTCCCTTCTCCTCAAGCTCGGGAAGAAGCTCAAAAACATCCTCACAGAGGAATTTCACTGTTCCGTCCAGGCCGTTCAGACTGGCGTTTCTTCTTGCCTGCAGGACTGCAGTTTCCGACGCATCCACACCGAGAACACTCTGTGCCCCTGCAATTCCCGCATTCAGGGCAAAAGAGCCGGTATGTGTAAAGCAGTCCAGAACCTTCGCCCCCTTGCAGAGCTTCTGGATAGCAAGACGGTTATATTTCTGATCCAGGAAAAATCCGGTCTTCTGCCCGTCCCTGATATCTACTTCATATTTCACACCGTTCTCTTCAATCTGAACAAGTGTCGGAAATTCTTCTCCGATAAATCCCTTGGTAAGTTCCATTCCTTCCTGGCGGCGTACCTTTGCATCACTCCGCTCATAGACTCCACGGATCCGGATCCCATCCTCAGCAAGGACTTCCTTCAGTGCATCTATGATCGTTTCTTTAAGACGGTCGATTCCCAGTGCAAGAGACTGTACAACAAGCACATCTGAAAACTTATCCACAACAAGCCCCGGAAGAAAGTCTGCTTCTCCGAAGATCACACGACAGCTTCCGGTATCTACTACCTTCTTACGATACTCCCATGCGTCGCGGACACGTTGTTTCAAAAATTCCGGACTGATCTCTGTACGCTCATCTCTGGTAAGCATACGGACTGTGATCTTGGAATTGGTGTTGATAAATCCTCTTCCCATCGGATATCCGTCAAAGTCCCGGACCAGAACGATATCTCCGTTCACAAAACTTCCCATGATGCTTGCGATCTCATTGTCATATACCCAGAGGCCTCCTGATTTCAGGAATCTGCCTTCGCCTTTTTTTAATGTTACTACTGCCAGGCTCATAAATTCTACCTTTTCCCTTTCTCGTTTCCCTATCACGGTTTGCGATGTATGAGTCCACAAAACCGATTTACGGTCAATTTTATCACAGAAAAATCCATTTTTCCAGTGCTTACACAAATCCTTGTCGTAAATCACAAAATTTTCATGATATCTTTCCGGCACGACAAAAAATACCGCAGCAGAGGTTGTTTTCTCTGCTGCGGTATTTTTTATCTCATTTTCTGTAAATCTTTTATTCTGCTGCGGATTCCTCAGAAGAGTCCGTGTTCTCGCCGTAAAGACCTGCCAGATATTTCATGGTTTCTTTATAAAGTGTCTGCTTATCTTCCTGGGGAACATCTGCAAGAATAGCTGCTGTCACGTCTGTGGCCTCTGTGTCCTCCTGGGAACTGTCAATACTGAACAGCTTCTTCAGCTTCTGATCCATCATATTCAGCTCTGTACTCTGATATTTTTCTGTACCATCTGCCTCATAGGATTCTGTACCATCCTTCAGGATATCATAATAATCCTTCTCAACAGTTTCTGCCACACTCTTCGCTGTCTGCTCATCCAGTGTTACCGTTGCCACTGTATCCTCCGTTGCAGCGAGAAGGGAATCTGCATCTCCCTCATACTCGCCTTTTACAAAGAGGACAAATTTGTCATAATTGTTCTTTGCTTCTTCGCTGAGCACGGAAGTATCGTTTTCTGCACTGTCTGCCTGGTCTGAGCCCTCTGTACTTTCTGAAGATTCTGTATCTTCTGTTGCCTCCGGGATTCCGGTCTTATCGGATGCAGCCTCGTCAGAAGCACTTTCATCTGTGCTGCTCTCGTCAGATGCACTATCCTCTGTGCTGTTCTCGTCAGAGGTACTTTCGTCTGTGCTGCTTTCGTCCGAGCTTTCCTCATTGCTATAGGTTCCGTCGTCGGTAGCATCCGGGATTCCGGTCTCATTGCTTGTATCCTGAGAATCTGCTCCTGTTTCTTCCTCAAGACCCGGATCCTCTGTGGAGCTCTGGATCACATCGTCACCAAGAATGCTGTCATTTACATTGTTGACGATATCATCAGAAGAATCTGCATCCACATCTACGGTTTCATCACTGCTCTCGCCATCCAGCGTATCATCAGAGGAAGAGGTCTGGCCTGTGGTATTGGCATCTACCTGCTCCAGTGTTTCCTTCACATCATCATAATTGTAATCCTGCTGTGAGATCTGCTTCAGAAGAGACACGATCCTGTCAATATCGTCCTGGCTTACGGAAATATTGTTCTGCTCAGCCACATTGATTACAATATTCTGAATCTCATCTGCATTCTGTACTCCGTTCTGGATCACATCCATCTTGGACTGGTTTACAACTGTTGTCGCCTCATTTTTACCAACCTTATCTGCAAGCTCACCAGTGGTTACGATCTCCTGGTTGGCAAGCTTCGTCTTGGTCTCATCCAGCTTCTCTCCGCTGGCCTTCTCATATGCCATCTGGATACCGGTAAGTGCACCTGTTCCGGATACTTCCATCGGGCAGGCAGCAACTACTTCACAATTCTTCACACCGGATGTGGAAAGTGTCGTTGCGATCATATTACCTGTCACCCAGTTCAGATTTGCTGTGCGGACCTTGATCCCGCCGGACTGTGTAGGCTTCACATAGGCACAGCTCAAAGTTCTGGAACCGATCTGGGACTGTGGTGCGATATTATCCAGGTGTTTATGCTCATCCTCATTTGTAATGGTCATCACCTGCACCTGATCGGAACTTACATTAAAATATTTCATCATTGTCTGCTTCTGGGCATCCGTAAGATCTGCTCCAAGTGTTACTACCTTCGATGCATCTGCAAATACGGGATTTACACTTCCTGCCACAAGGCATGCACTACAGAGCAGAGCTGCGATCATGTTTCTTTTTTTCATTGATCTTCCCTCCATATATTTTTTCGGATCGATTGTATCTGCTTAACTTTTGCGGTGTAAAGCGGACATTCCTCTTCGTTACTTACATCTCCACGAATGCGAGCGCTTCACGATCTGTCGTTCTTGTCATATTATAACACAGCTGCTGAAATACTTGTAATTTATATTATATAAAAAACGCTGCCGGAAATTATATCACTCATTTCTGACAGCGTTTTATTGCTTTTCTCATTTTCCCAGAGAACTTATCTGATCTGGTTTAATTTTCCGGTTTCTTTTGCTTTTTTCAACAATTCCCGGTTTTTTTCATTCATGATACCAAAATCCTTCAGCGGACAGTACACTTTTTCACATTTTCCCAGGAACTCCAGTGCTTCTTCAAAGGCAGACTCCGAAATGCATTCAAAAGGCTTCTCCGTGATCACTTTTGCAGCCAGTTCTTTTGCCACCTGATAATCTGCATCATTGGTATGGAGAACTCCGGTCACAAAAGGAATCCCCTGTCGCTGCAGCTTCCGATATACCGGAATCCCGCTTCCATTTCCTCCGATCACAAACACCTCCGGTTTTCCGGCCGGAGGTTCCATTTCCACGCAGCCGAATTCTGCATTATAGCTTCCACGGGTGATGCCATAAAGCTTCCGAATATAATCGGAAGTAAAGATTTCCTCCGGTGCACCATATTTCTCAATGTGATCTCCATGAACACAGATCACCTGGTCAGAAATCTTCTGGGCAAGATCCAGCTCATGAAGGGACATGATCACCGTCATCTGTTTTTCCAATACCATCTTCTTCAAAATGGCAAGAAGCTCCAGCTTATGCCGGATATCCAGGAAGGAGGTCGGTTCATCCAGGATAATGATCTCCGGTTCCTGGCAGATGGCGCGTGCCAGAAGGATACGCTGTCTCTGTCCGTCACTGATGGCTGTAAAATCCCGATCCTTCAGATCCCAGGCGTGAACCATCTCCATGGCACTTTTAACTTTTTCCTTGTCCTCTGCGGAAAGGATCCCGAGAGTTCCGGTATAGGGATATCGTCCGGTGGATACCACATCCTCACAGGTCATAAGCTCCGGTCGCATGCGCTCGGTAAGTACTACAGCCAGTTTTTTTGACACTTCCCTGTTGGTCATCCGGCTCATCTGTTCCTGTTCCAGATATACCGTTCCGCTGATCAGGGAAAGCTGTCTTGTGATACTCTTCAAAATAGTAGATTTTCCGGCACCGTTGGGACCGATCAGTGTCAGGATTTCTCCTTTATTCAGCTGAATATTGATTTCTTTGATCAGCGGTTTTCCATCATAGCCTACGGTCAGCTGATCTGTATAAAAAAAATATGATTTCATCGTTTATATCCTCTGCTGTCTGTGAATCATGATATAGATAACTACCGGTGCTCCGAAAACTGCTGTCACAGAACTGATGCTCAGCTCCGTCGGTGCAAATACAGTTCTTGCGATCAGGTCACAGAACAGGCAGAACACTGCACCGCCCAGAAAACAGGCCGGGATCACAAGCAGGGGTTTTGCAGTCTTCAGGAGACTTTTTGCAATATGAGGCACAGCGATCCCCACGAAGGAGATCGGCCCTGCAAAAGCGGTCACACAGGCAGAAAGAATACTGGAAAGCAGGATCAGAAGTATCCGGAAAGCCTTGATATTAACTCCCATATTCTGCGCGTAAGTCTCCCCCAGCTGATAGGCGCTGATCGGTTTTGACATAAAAAATACGATCACCATGGTAAGAAGTACCACAGCAGCCATAGTCTGCACATTCCCCCAGGTCATACCGGAAAAGCTTCCCAGTGACCAGTTGTGAAGATTGACTATGTTGGAATCATCTGCAAAGGTCACCACAAAGTCTGTGATGGCCGAACAGATATAGCCGATCATAACACCACTGATGACCAGCATGGACATGTTGTGGACTTTTTTTGCCACAAGGAGCACAAAGCCCATGGAAATCATTGAGCCTGCAAAAGCAGCCAGGATCATGGCACCGGAACCGATGGACACCGATCTGCTTAAAAAAAAGATCATCAGAAGCGCCACGATCAGCTTGGCACCGGAAGAGATTCCCAGTACAAAGGGTCCCGCGATAGGATTGTTAAAAAAGGTCTGCAGCAAAAATCCGGAAACAGAAAGTGCTCCGCCAAGGATGATAACTGCCAGTATCCTGGGAAGACGGATCTCCCAGACGATATTATAAGAAGTTTCATCTCCCTGATGCCGGAATATGATATTCAGGATCTCCTTCACAGAGAGGTGGATACTTCCTGAATTTACATTCCATATAAATAAAAAGATCAAAAGTACCGCAAGGATCACAAAAGAGATCCCGTATCGGACTGCGCGTTTTCTGTCATTCATTTTTCTGGTACACTCCTCTTCTGTTTTGTTATCCTGTCCTTTCGTTTCCTGCTCACAGGTGGAAACCGGCAAAGGAGTTAAAGCGAACACTGGAATTTATTTTAGTTTATGCATATAGGTCAGCTCATCCAGAGAATCATCGTCTGTAGTCAGCATGGTGTGGATATCCTCAATCATGGTTCCAAGTCCGGTGGTTTCCTGGAAGAGATTTTTGCCTGTGCACCAGACATTTCCGTTCTTCACTGCCTTGAAATCTGCAAGAAGCTTACTTTTGGAAAGAAGCTCATCAATGGTCTTAAGTTCCCCGTCAATCGTACTGTTATAGATGATATAGTCTGCATCCTTCGCCTTGGCATAAAACTCTTCCATCTGCATATTCATGGTGGAAAGAGCATTGTCATTTACTCCCGTATCCTCCGGAACATAATTTCCTCCTGCGAGAGAGATCATTTCCGAAACATAGTCGCCACTTTTTCTTATATTTACCGCACCTACGGAGTTGATATAAAAGAACGCTACGGTCTTGTCTGTTTTATCTGCTGTGAGAACCTTATCCAGCTTGTCCGTCTGCTCTTTGAAAACCTTTTCTGCTACATCTTCTTTTCCCAGAAGAACTGCGTAAAGCTTCATCCACTCGGTCCTTCCAAGAGGATGACTCTCATAGCTGGAACGCTCTACCATTACAGGGATCCCGAACTGCTCCAGCTTCTCCTGTACCTCCGGATTGTGATGGATCATGGTGGATTCAATGGCAAGGTCACAGCCCTCGTTCAGGATCAGCTCGTAATCCGGAGCACTGTACTTGCCGGCATAAATCATCTTTTTCTGTTCCATGGCGTCCTTTGCTTCCTGGATATACCATCCGTCTTCCTTGGTTCCGGAAAGCTTGATGCTGTCAATCCCGTCGATAGCGCGGAAAAGATCCATGGCCGAGGTTGCTACCAGATAGATATTGTTTATGGGCTGCTGCAGAACCGCAATGTCAGGATCCAGCCCCTCCGGTGCTTTCTTGCCTTCGGGAACTACAAGAAACTGTCCTTCCTGATCAATGGTGAGCAGCGCATAGCCATCGTTGTAGTAATCCACATTAAATTCCTTTGCGTAGGAAAGATCCATACTGTGGTCAAAGGTAAGGCCTGGAATATCCGCAGGCTTATGTTCTGTCTCTGCTGCCTGCACTGCAAAAGCACACCCCAGGATCAGGGTCAGCGTCAGAAATATGTATGAAATTATTTTTTTCATTTTTCTTCCTTTTTCATGCTCGAAGAATCAAAATTCAGGGTATACTCAATCTCGTGAGGAGTACTCATGGCTACAGTATCTGCAGTCA
>OJOL01002239.1_pt1 | contig 10689 bp, 8 predicted proteins | sample 1598121 | NCBI WGS metagenome assembly OJOL01 (sample SAMN01915219, study PRJEB22387) | human gut metagenome | isolation source: stool | host: Homo sapiens | place: USA
ATGAATATAAAACAAATACTAATAAAAAGGGAGGGTTCAAATGGATACATACATTGTTTTCTGGTTGGCAGCCACCGTAGTTTTTGTTTTAGTTGAGCTTATGACAGTCGGGCTCACATCCATATGGTTTGCGGCAGGCTCATTTGTAGCGTTTATAATCGCACTGCTTGGCGGCAATGTCGTGGTTCAGGGAATTGCATTTATACTCGTTTCAGTCGTGCTTTTAGCTCTCACAAAGCCATGGGCCGGGAAGTACATCAATTCCAGGACAGTGAAGACAAACGTGGACAGTCTGGTCGGAGAAAGAGCTGTGCTCACCGAGGATGCTGACAGCATGAAGCAGACAGGAAAAGCCGTTGTAAACGGTCAGGAGTGGACAGTCAGACCGCAGGACGAGACCCAGGTCATAAGAAAAGGCGAGCTTATCGAGGTAGTAAAGATAAGCGGAGTAAAACTAATTGTAAAAAGGGTAAAGGAGGCTTAACCGGAAATGGAAGGATTAATAGCACTTGCAGTGTTACTCGTAATTGTACTTATAGTACTGGTAAACTGCATCAAAATCGTGCCACAGGCACATGCAATGGTAATTGAGCGTTTGGGAGGATATCTCACCACATGGAGCGTAGGACTTCACCTCAAGGTGCCATTTATCGACAGAATAGCAAAGAGAGTCATCTTAAAGGAGCAGGTGGTAGATTTCCCGCCACAGCCTGTAATCACAAAGGATAATGTAACAATGCAGATAGACACTGTAGTATATTTCCAGATTACAGATCCAAAGCTCTACGCATACGGAGTAGAGAATCCAATCATGGCAATTGAGAACCTCACAGCCACAACACTTCGTAACATCATCGGAGACTTAGAGCTTGATGAAACACTCACCAGCCGTGAGACAATCAACACCAAGATGCGCGCAACACTCGATGTGGCAACAGATCCATGGGGTATCAAGGTAAACCGTGTCGAGCTCAAGAACATCATACCTCCAAAGGCCATCCAGGATGCCATGGAGAAGCAGATGAAGGCAGAGCGTGAGAGACGAGAGGCCATTCTTCGTGCAGAGGGTGAGAAAAAATCAACAATCCTTGTTGCAGAGGGAAATAAAGAGTCAGTCATCCTCGATGCCGAGGCTGAAAAGCAGGCAGCCATCCTTCGCGCAGAGGCAAAGAAGGAGGCAACAATCCAGGAGGCAGCAGGTCAGGCAGAGGCTATCCTCAAGATACAGCAGGCCAATGCAGACGGACTTCGCATGTTGAAGGAGGCAAATCCGGATAACGCAGTGCTCCAGATAAAGAGCTTGGAGGCATTTGCTAAGGCAGCAGACGGCAAGGCTACAAAGATAATCATCCCATCAGAGATTCAGGGGATTGCAGGTCTTACAAAGTCAATTGCAGAGATAGCTGCGGATAAGACTGAGAAGTAATTATAGTTAATTAAAATGAATACCGGAAGATGAGAGCACACAAAAAGCATCGCATGTATCGTATCAATATCAGATATATGCGGTGCTTTTTAGATTGCATAGAATTGTGCTTAGATTACACAGGATTGCCCTGAACTCCTGTAATTCCAAACTGATAAATATAGTACTAGGAATAATCCCCACAAAGTGGTATACTCTCTAGTAGGTATATCAATCGATGCGGGCTGCACAAAGGTGTGGCCGGTAACTATTAATTTGTAGTACATTCTCGAAACCGCAACCGTTGCACCGGCAGCATCAGCGCAACGCACCGGGGATAAGGAGAGTAAAATGAAGAAAAAAATAAAATTCAAGGGCAGGCTGAAAAGCTACATGTGCTGGCCGCTATATCTGACGTTTGTGTGGATATGTGCTGACGGAATAGCACTGCGCTATGACAGAAGGCTTGGCTATGGCATGGTAGGCTTTACAGTGTTTTACTTTGCGCTCGTGCTGTTTTTGTATGTCAGAAGCAAGTCAGTCGTTGCAAATGAGCTGATAAGCTTTGCAACACAGTATTCATCGGTGCAGAAGAGGCTGCTTAATGAGTTTGAGGTGCCGTATGCCCTGCTTGAGTACTCCGGCAAGATACTCTGGGTAAATGACAAATTCGCAGAGCTAATGGGTGTGGATAAAAAATATCACAAATCCATCACGACACTTTTTCCGACAGTGACCAGAGAGCTTCTCACCAAGAGTGATGCGCCGACAGACTTCAAGATAGTAAATGAGGAGGAGGACAGCATAGTCCGTCTGTCCGTCAAGCGAATATATTTCAACTCTATCGCAGAGGAAAATGAGATAATCGACACAAATGAAGCAGACGAGTTTTTGACGGCGCTGTACGTATTTGATGAGTCGGAGCTTTATCACTGCAAGAAAGAAATCACAGAGCAGAAGCAGGTCTCAGCGCTTGTATATATTGACAACTATGATGAGGCGCTCGACAGCATAGAGGACGTAAAGAGGTCACTGCTCGTTGCACTTATCGACAGGCGTGTAAACCAGTATTTTGCCAAGTATGACGGACTTGTCAGAAAGATAGAAAACGACAAATACTTCGTGGTGTTCAAGTACAAGTACCTTGACAGCATGAAGGAGGACAAATTCAAGGTGCTCGACGAGGTCAAGGCTATAAAGGTCGGCAACGAGATGGCGGTCACACTCAGTATCGGAATCGGTATAAAGAGCGATAAGTATAATGAAAACTACGTTTATGCGCGAAATGCCATAGATTTGGCCCTCGGACGAGGCGGTGATCAGGTAGTTATAAAGGATCACGATGATATCCTGTATTTTGGCGGCAAGTCAAAGCAGGTGGAGAGCAAGACAAGGGTAAAGGCGAGAGTCAAGGCACAGGCGCTTCAGGAAATCATTGAGACCTGTGAGAACGTGCTTATCATGGGACACAGCATCACAGATGTAGACTCGCTTGGAGCAGGCATAGGTATATACTGTGCAGCTAAGAATCTCGACAAAAAGGCACAGATAGTAATAAATGATCCGACAAGCTCAGTCAGACCTCTCATGGAAACATTTTCAGAGGCAAAGGGCTACCCGGCAGATATGTTTATAAACAGCGAAGAAGCTCTTGAGATGGTGAGCAAGGATACTCTTGTCATGGTGGTGGACACCAACAGGCCAAGCTACACAGAGTGCCCTGAGCTCCTCAGAAAGACAGGAAAGATAGTCGTATTTGACCACCACAGACAAAGCAGCGAGATAATAGAGAATCCTATACTCTCATATATCGAGCCGTATGCATCAAGTGCGTGTGAGATGGTTGCAGAGGTATTGCAGTACTTCAACGACGGAGTCAAGATCAATGCGACAGAGGCCGACTGCATCTACGCAGGCATCCTCATCGATACCAACAACTTTATGACAAAGACAGGCGTGCGTACATTTGAGGCGGCAGCCTTTTTGAAGCGCTCAGGCGCAGAGGTAACACGCGTCAGAAAGATGCTTAGAAATGACATGGCATGCTACAAGGCAAGAGCCGAGGCAGTACGCCATGCAGAGGTATACAGGGGCTCGTTTGCCATATCGGTATGCCCTAGCGAGAATGTGGAGAGCCCGACAATCGTCGGTGCACAGGCAGCAAATGAGCTGCTCAACATAATAGGAATCAAGGCATCATTTGTGCTCACGGAGTACAATGACAAGATTTATATCAGCTCTCGTTCAATCGACGAGATAAATGTCCAGATAATCATGGAGAAGCTGGGCGGTGGCGGACACTTAAATGTGGCAGGCGCGCAGCTGACAGGCGTTACTATCGTGCAGGCAAAGCGCATGATACAGGATACACTGGACGAAATGCTAAAAGAAGGAGACATAGAAGAATGAAAGTAATCTTATTACAGGATGTAAAACCATTAGGCAAAAAAGGCGAGATAGTAAACGTAAGTGACGGCTACGCCAGAAACAATATCATACCTAAAAAGCTCGGAGTAGAGGCTACTCCAAAGAACTTAAATGACTTAAAGCTTCAGAACCAGCACGCTGACAAGGTGGCACAGGAAAACTACGAGAGTGCACTTGCACTCGCAAAGGTCGTAGAGAGCACAAAGGTAGTAGTAAAGCTGCGCTCAGGAGAGGGCGGCAGGACCTTCGGCTCCATTTCCACCAAGGAGATTTCGGCTGCGGCAAAGGAGCAGCATGGCTTAGAGCTCGATAAGAAAAAGATGCAGCTTAACGAGTCAATCAAGGCACTCGGAAACTATGAGGTGCCTGTCAAGCTTCATCCAAAGGTAACAGCAAACCTCACAGTATCAGTAGTTGAAGGATAGGAGGAATCCCCTTGGAAGAAGCATTAATCAAACGAATAATGCCAAACAGCCTTGAGGCAGAGCAGTCCGTGGTCGGCTCCATGATTATGAGCAAGGATGCCATAGTGACCGCCAGCGAGATGCTCCTTAAGGAGGATTTTTATCATCAGCAGTACGGCATCATATTTGAGACCATGGTTGAGCTCTTTACAGAGGGTCAGCCTGTAGATCTCGTTACACTCCAGAACCGTTTAAAGGAAAAGGATGTGCCGCAGGAAATACAAAGCCTTGACTTTGTGAGAACTCTCGTCACCAGTGTGCCGACCTCTGCCAACATCAAGTACTATGCCAATATCGTAAAGGAAAATGCCATAAAGCGAAAGCTCATCCATGTGACAGAGGACATAGAGAACGAGTGCTACGCCGGCAAGGAATCGCTCGAGAGCGTGCTCGACAAGACAGAGCACGATGTATTTGAGCTGCTTTCCACAAGGCAGACAGGTGACTACGTGCCAATTCGTACTGTAGTCATGAATGCCCTCGAGAAAATCGAGAAAGCAGCACAGCAGGAGGGCACCGTAACAGGAATCCCGACAGGCTTCATAGACTTAGACTACAGGACAGCGGGACTTCAGCCGTCAGATCTCGTGCTCGTGGCAGCCCGTCCGTCAATGGGAAAGACAGCCTTCGTGCTCAACATAGCACAGCATGTGGCATTTCATGCACATCTGTGTACAGCCATATTCTCACTCGAGATGTCGAAGGAGCAGCTCGTAAACCGTCTGTTCTCACTCGAATCAAAGGTAGATGCGCAGGCACTGCGTACAGGAAATCTGTCTGATGCCGACTGGGAAAAGCTGGTCGAGGGGGCCGGAATCATCGGAGACTCCGAGCTCATCATAGATGACACTCCGGGTATCAGCATATCAGAGCTTCGAAGCAAGTGCCGTAAATACAAGCTCGAACACGACTTAAAGCTAGTCATCATCGATTACCTGCAGCTCATGACAGGCTCAGGACGAGGCTCAGAATCGCGTCAGCAGGAAATCTCAGATATATCACGTTCACTTAAGGCACTCGCCAGAGAGCTTTCAGTCCCTGTGGTGGCACTCTCCCAGCTATCACGAGCTGTAGAGCAGCGACCGGACCACAGGCCTATGCTTTCAGACCTTCGAGAGTCAGGAGCCATCGAGCAGGATGCCGATGTCGTTATGTTCATCTATCGTGATGACTACTACAACAAGGACACCGAGCTCAAGGGTATCTCAGAGATCATCATCGCTAAACAGCGTAATGGTCCAATCGGCACCGTAAACCTTGCATGGCTGCCTGAGTACACGAAGTTTGCAAATCTGGAACATTAAGACTAAAACACAAAAAGAATAAAGAGACAATCCATCCCGGCTTGCGTCATAGGATAAAGTTAAGTATCCTGATGTGGGCCGGGATTTTTCAAAATCTCTTTATACTTAAAAAGAGAAGAAAGCTATAAACTTTCCCGCAATTCATCCGATATATTCCTTAGAATAGGGTAAGAACAACAGTCAATTGCAACATATTTTCACACGGAGGTGTTAGAGATGGCAATAGAGGCAATCAAGGGTGCAGGAATGGTTTATCAGGGAAGTACATCAACTGCACAGATAAAGGAACAGGCACAGGGAAGGACAGAGGTGTCCAGTGCGGACAATCAGGTCGTGTCTGACAGCATCGCAAGGAATATTCAGGCGATGAATACGAAGGAAGCAAGCGGTGATTCAGCCGGTGATGCCGGAGCGCGGGGACAGGCACAGGCTGCTGCACAAAAGCAGAATGAGAAGAATATGCAGCTTAAAAAGGCTGTGGATGATATCAACAAGAGCGCGTTGGCTGACCAGTCGGAGGCAGTGTTCGGCATCCATGAGAAGACTAACCGCGTGACAATAAAGATAGTTGATAAGAAGACAAAGGAAGTCATCAAGGAGTTTCCGCCGGAGAAGACGCTCGACATGATAGCGAAGGTCTGGGAGATGGCAGGACTCATGGTAGATGAGAAGAGATAGGAGGACACCATGGCAATCAGATTATCGGGAATGACATCAGGCCTGGATACAGATTCTATTGTAAAGGCAATGGTATCGTCATATACCACAAGAAAAGAGAAATATCAGAAGGCGCAGACTAAGCTTGAGTGGACACAGGATGCGTGGAAATCCCTTAATACCAAGGTGTACAGCTTGTACAGCAATATTTCCAATCTGCGATTTTCTACAGCATACAACTTAAAGAAGACATCAGTTTCGGATACTACAAAGGCCACAGTAAAGGCAGGCTCCGGTGCACCAAGCGGCACACAGTCGCTGAAAATCAAGCAGATGGCAAAGGCCGGATATATGACCGGAGCAGAAATTAAGGCAGACAGTGAGAAGACTACACTTGCCCAGCTCGGTTACACAGGTGGTGATGCCAAGCTTGAGGTAAAGATGGGCGATGAGACCAAGTCCATCACGCTCAGCGCATCATCTACCATGAACGACGTGGTAAAGGAACTCAGGAATGCGGGGCTTGATGCAAACTACGATTCAAGCTACAAGAGATTTTATATCAGTTCAAAAAAGACAGGCGTGGCAAACGATTTTACCATAACCGGCAGCAATATAGATGGAGCATCAGCACTTTATAGCCTGGGAATAGCATATGGTGGTGAAAAGACCACTACCGGTACTTATTCATCCAATCCATATGATGAGTATGCAGCTTTACATGGAGTTTCAGACGATGAGACCAGAGCCAAAATCGAGGCAGCTGTTACAAACTACAATAATCTGACAACAGATGCGGCGAAGATGAATGCGCAGAGCAAAAATCTTATGAATGCTGTAAATTATGGCTATTCATATGCCACACTTCAGGGCATTTATGAGAAGCTGGATGCAAACAATGCAGGAGATAGTGATAAGCTGAAGCTGCTTGAGAAGCTTGGCTCATCTCGTGATGGCGCATTGATTTCAAAGAATGGTGACAGCTATGATACATATACAAAGACCACACTGACCGATACAAATGGAAATACTCTCTATAAGTATATTGACAGCGACAACAATAGCCACTATATTGCAGCCGTTGCTGATAAGGACAAGGATACCACATCGTACTATGATGTGACAGAATCTACGAGGACAGCTTATACGGACGCTGATGGCAAGGAGCTTGAAGCAGTACCTACAGTAGTCGATGATACAACACTGAAAGTCGGTGATAAGACCTACAAAAAGGACGAGGCAGACGGCAAGTACTATCTGCAAAAGGAAGATGGCACAGCTGATAAAACTGATTCCATCACTGTTTCACAAAAGACCGAGTACACTATTGAGGCAGATGCCGTAAACAAGACTGGCATAGAGTCAGCTTCAGTAGCGTATGACACAATCATCAAGTCAATGGATGAAAAGACTAAAAGCTCATACGATGAGGCTCTTGCGTCAGTTCAGGCATTTGAGGCTTCAAAGGACGAAGTGCTCGGGAGCGATGACAAGTATTCGGTTGCAAGCCTCACCAAGGCTATTCAGAATGCTTATGCAGGCAATGGAAAGGAAGCCGTAGAGCAGCTTTTAGCAGGAAACGGAAACGAGACTGACGGCTTTGTAAATAAAGCAAACGCTTTGGAGGAGGCAGCAGAGGCCAACACAAAAAAAGCAGCAGATAGCAATATTGTAAAGGAGCTTGCCTCAAAGCAGAAGGATTCGTCTGAGTATACACAGGCGCTAAACGACCTGCTCGACAGGGTAAACACTGCATACACGCTTCAGAATAAGGCACTTTTCAATTCACAGGTGAAGAAGGTCGCAGGACAGGATTCGGAGATTGAGCTGAACGGTGTAAAATATACAGGTGACAGCAACAGCTATTCAATCAATGGACTGACAATCGAGGCACTTGCTGAGACCGGTGATAGCGCTATAAGCATTACAACAAGCACAGATACACAGGGTGTATATGATAAGGTAAAGGATTTCCTGACAGAGTACAACAACATCATCAACGAGATGACGAAGCTATACAATGCTGATTCAGCAGGAAGCTACGAGCCACTCACGGATGATGAGAAGGATCAGATGTCTGATAAAGAGATTGAGAAGTGGGAGACAAAGATTAAGGACTCTCTGCTTCGCAGGGATTCTACACTTGGCAGCGTAATGACAGCAATGCAGACAGCCATGATGTCATCAGTTGAGATAGGTGGCAAGAAGTACTCACTCTCAAGCTTTGGAATCAGTACACTTGGATTTTTGAATGCAGCGGAGAATGAGCAGAATGCATATCACATTGATGGTGATGAGGATGACGCCAATACATCCGGCAAGACAGATAAGCTCATGGCAGCTATAAACGATGATCCGGATACGGTAATGCAGTTTATGCAGCAGCTTTCAACTAATCTGTATAGTGCAATCGGTGACAAGATGAAGTCTACAGATTTGAGCTCAGCATTTACCATCTACAATGACAAGCAGATGAAGACAGAGTACACTAACTACACCAAGACTATTAAGGAATGGGAGAAAAAAATCTCAGATCGTGAGGATTACTACTACAACAAGTTTACTCAGATGGAGTCAGCTATGACCAAGCTCAACAGCACACAGAGCTCAATTAGCAGCTACTTCTCATAAAAAGATACCAGGGAGGGTATATTATGTTACAAAATAAAGCATACGCAGCATATGCAAACAACAAAATCATGACTGCATCACCGGCAGAGCTTACACTCATGCTGTATGATGGTGCAATCAAATTTTGCAATATTGCAATCATGGCAGTGGAGAAGGAGGATATCCAGCAGGCTCACACAAACATCCGCAAGGTTGAGCGTATCATAGAAGAGTTCCAGTCCACACTTGATGACAAATATCCGGTATCAAAGGATTTTAACAATGTATATACATATCTTCACAGACGTCTTGTCGAGGCAAACATAAAGAAGGACAAGGAGATTCTTGAGGAGGTGCTTGAGCACCTGCGCACTATGCGTGACGCGTGGAAAGAGGTCATGCAGGCCACATGTAACGGAAACAAGCTGCATGTATCATAGATAAATGTATCATAAATCACCGACAGGGATTATAGAGAGTTTTTAACTTAAACAAAACGCAGAGACAGCAGCATGAAGCTAGTTTGTTTGTGCGTTTTGTGCTATCATAGAGATGATTATAGTTAAAAACAATCGAAAATACAGGGGGAACACAATGGAACAGACATACATAGACATAATGATACAAAGCCTGGAGAAAAAGGAGCAGGTACTCGACCGGATAATAGAGCTTGATATCAAGCAGAAGAACCAGCTCGAGGATCCACAGCTCACACCTGACGACTTCGACGAGGTAGTTGAGGCAAAGAGCAGGCTTATCGACCAGCTCAATAATTTAGACTCAGGCTTTGAGAAGCTTTTTGAACGTACAAAGGAAGAACTGAATGGTCACAAAGAGGACTACAAGGAGCAGATACGCACCATGCAGGAGCATATCCGCAGTATCACGGACAAGAGCGTAAAAATACAGAGTCAGGAGGCCCGCAACAAGGATCTCATGACTCTGAAATTTGCGTCCATAAAGAAGCAGGCCCGCGAGGTGCGTGTCGGCACGCAGGCCGCAAGCCGCTACTACAAGTCCATGTCAGGAACCGGATATATGGAGCCGCAGTTTATGGACAATAAAAAGTGAAAAGTTTAATTTAATATTTCACCTCAATATCCCCAAGCCCTGAGTCAATAATCAGGTGCTTTTTGGCATGCTCATTTACCTCATACTCATCATCATAGTCATTGCCGTTGATAGTGATATCGCCTGTACCTGAGTCCAGGTCCATCATGTAACTGTCAAGTGACTGTGAGGATGTCACGGTGATGTTACCTGTACCGCCGTCGATATCCATCTCGTCAAAGGAACAGTTTTCAAAGCTAAGGTTGCCGGTTCCGCCATCCACATCACATGTGTCGAAGCTGCAGTCTGTGACATATAAATCGCCTATGCCGGTGTCAAATTCTGCATCGGCTGCGGTCAGGGAATTAAGGTTTACCTCGCCTACACCGGTATCAAGGGAGAACTTGTTCAATGCTGCGTCCTCAGGAATGGTAACAGTGATTTCACTTGTGGTGTTTCTTCTGTAGTTGGCTCCTTTGCTTTGGGATATTGTGAGGGTATCGCCGGAGCTCTTAATCTTTGGAACCAGTCGCTTGTTGCATTTGTATGAGACCATGTAGCTGTCACCGGTTTTCACGTTGATGTTCGATATGGTTGTATCAAATACCAGGTTTGAAAATTCATCGACTGAAAGCTCCTCGGTGCATACGTTTCCGAGAGACTTGTCTGAGCGCGGAATCAGATTGTCAAACAGGCCTAGGGCAAAGCCCCCGATATGGTAGAGACTCCCGGCGATGATGCAGACCACGGTAATTATTGTAATTATTATTAG
>OJOL01002242.1_pt1 | contig 10688 bp, 9 predicted proteins | sample 1598121 | NCBI WGS metagenome assembly OJOL01 (sample SAMN01915219, study PRJEB22387) | human gut metagenome | isolation source: stool | host: Homo sapiens | place: USA
GCGGTGATCTTAACCAGAAAGAAAATCTGGAAACTCTGGAGCTGGCAAAAAAATATCTTGTTGAAGATGGCGGCGTGGTTGCTATCGATCTTGCAGGAGCCGAGGCACTCTTTCCAACAGAAAATTACGAGGCGCTTTTTGCAAAAGCAAGAGAATATCAGGTTCCATTTACCATCCATGCAGGCGAGGCCGGAAATGCAGAGGATGTAAAAACAGCTGTCCATATGGGGGCAGCCAGGATCGGTCATGGTGTGAGGATTGCGGGAAATAAGGAAGTGATACAGCTTGTAAAGGATAAGGGGGTTTTTCTGGAAATGTGCCCTACAAGCAATCGCCAGACAAAAGCTATGGAAGAAATGTCTGCTTATCCGCTGAAAGCATTTCTCGAAATGGGCCTTAAGGTAACCTTAAATACCGATGATCCGGCGATTGAAAGAACAACCCTTTCCCGGGAATTCCGATATATGGAATCTCTGTTAAATCTTACCCAGGAGCAGAAAAGGCTGCTGCTTCTGAATTCTGTGGAGGCAGCCTTTACTTCCAGGAACAGAAAATGGAAACTGAAAGAACAGCTTCTTTTCTGAACTGTATGAAAATTATGGTGAGCCGATTATTTACAAACGAATAAAATAGAACATTGACAGGGGGATACTCTGCTAAAAAAGATTGATTTGTTAAGAAGAGCAGAATTCCTAAAGAAAGAGGAATGCTTATGAACATTGTTTTTTCATCTGATAAGAAAGAATATAATACTATTAAAAAAGGTACTGAAATACTGCTGGCTGAAAATGACGGTTTCAACCAAAACATAGAATTGTTTGTTAAATTTCAGGACAGACCAGAAATATTGATCAATAAAAGAAAAGACCAGATTCATATCATCTGTCGGGAAATATCTCATTATTACCGCGCACTTAATTATGCCATACATCATATGGAAGAGGATGAATTTCAATATCAAGAGCATGTCTGCTTTGAAAGAAACGGTCTTATGCTGGATTGTTCCAGAAATGCTGTATTTACAGTTGAAAAGGTGAAATTCCTGATCAAGACACTGGCAAAACTTGGAATGAATGTACTCATGCTTTATACAGAAGATACCTATGAAGTAGAGGAGCAGCCTTATTTTGGAGCTTATCGTGGAAAATACACCAAGGACGAAATAAAAGAACTGGATGCTTACGCTTCCATGTTTGGGGTAGAGCTTGTTTCGTGTATTCAGACACCGGCTCATCTGCACAATGTGCTGAAGTGGCCGGGAATGGATAAGATTCGTGATTCTGCGGACATTCTCCAGCCTGAAAAAGAGGAAACTTATCAGTTTATTGAAAAGCTGCTCAGCTCAGTAAAAGAGAATTTTTCTACCAAAAGGGTACATCTTGGAATGGATGAGGCTGTCATGCTGGGACTTGGAAATTACCTAAAAGAAAATGGATATAAAAAAGGGTCACTGATAATCAGGGAACATTGTAACAGGGTCGTAGATATTTGCAGAAAATTAGAATTAAAGCCGATGATATGGAGTGATATGTACATTACAGCAAATTCTGCAGACGGATACTATGATCTGCCCGAAAACACGGACTGCTCCAAATGGGAAAAACCGAAAAAAGATCTAGGATTAGTATATTGGGACTATTATCATGATGATACCAGAACCTATGAAAAAATGCTGGATATCCATGCGCAGCTTTCGGATAACGTTATTTTTGCAGGAGGATCTTGGATTTGGAACGGAATTTCCCCCAATTATTCTAAGACCTATGCGTGTACCAAAGCAGCTCTTTCTACTTGTAAAAAATACAATATAAAAGAGGTTCTCTGTACAGCATGGATGGATAATGGTGCAGAAACCCCGGTGGATGCTTTGCTTCCGGGACTTGTACTTTTTGCACACCTTGATTTTCACAGAGACTATGACGAAACAATCCTTAAGCAGGAGTTCAGGAACTGCACAGGCGGAGAATTTGATGATTTTATGGAACTTGACAATTTTGATTCCTTATTCTTAAATACGAAAGAGAATAAAGAGGCTCAAAATCCTTCAAAATATCTGTTATACCAGGATCCAATGTTAGGCATTTTTGATTATCATGTGAAAGAATCAGGTGTCAATACAAAATCTTACTACCAAAACATACAGAAATGTATGAAGGAATGTGCAAAAAAAACAGGAAAATATCAGCTTTTATTCTCATTTTATGAAAAACTGGCTGCGGTATTAGCTGATAAAGCTGATTTGGGCATGTGTATAAAATCAGCATATGACAGATCGGACAGAGCAGCGTTGAAAGATATCAGTCAGAATGTTATTCCTGGAATCATCTGCAATCTGACAGATATGAAATCATCAAGAGAAAAAATCTGGATGAACGATGCAAAGCCATTTGGTTATGAGATTCTGGATATAAAAATTGGTGGCGTAATTACAAGACTTAAAAGTACAGGATACCGGATTGACAATTATCTGAATGGAAATGTGCTTCGTCTGGAAGAGCTGGAAGAGGAAAGACTTCCCTATTTTACCAAAGGAATGGACAAGCGGGAGAACTTATGGAATCGCATCATCAGTGGATGTGATTTGAATGATACGATCTGATAAAGGTAAATGAAAGGAATCCGGCTACGTATGGAAACCAAAACTATTCTCACAGAATGGTTTTGGTTTCCTTTTTTGCTGTTACAAATCAGTTACAACTGCGATATAGAATTTAATGTATAATTAACCTGTGAAAAGATATTTATAAAAACATGTGAGGTAATAATCATGAAGGCAAGAATTCTTGTGATAGAAGACGAAATGTCAATCAATGACCTGCTATGTATGAATCTGGAGATTGCAGGGTATGAAACAGTAGGATATCTGGATGGAAATGAGGCATATGAAGCAATTATTCAAGATCATGCGTTTCAGTGTGCACTTGTAGATATCATGCTTCCCGGAAGAGACGGCTATAGCCTGTTACCGAAACTGAAGCAGTATGAAATCCCCGTAATATTTCTTACCGCAAAGGGAGATATCGCGAGCAAGATAAAGGGATTAAAAGACGGTGCAGAAGATTATATTGTAAAACCATTTGAAATGCTGGAAGTGATGGTCCGTCTTGAAAAAGTACTGGAACGTAATGGCACTGTACAAGAACAGATTCAAATTGGTGATGTCATCATTGATACGGCTAGTCGTACTGTTACAAAAATGGGCATGGAAATCTATTTAAAGCCAATGGAATATAACTGTCTCATGGTGTTCGCCAAAAACCCGAACAAAGCACTGACCAGGAATCAGATTCTGCAGGAACTGTGGAATGAAGAGTTCTGCGGAGAAACAAGAACTGTGGATGCACATGTGGGTCGTATCAGGAAAAAGCTTGGCTGGCAGGATAAGATTAAAACAATTCCCAGAATCGGTTACAGACTTGAGGTGGATTTATGAAACTCTTAATAAAGATTTTTTCTCAGACTACATGTATCATTTTGTTGGTATCGTCAGGGATCTTTCTCTATACCACTTATTGTTGGAAAAATCAGAGTATACAGAATATCAACAGTTATGAAAGCAGTATATTCAGAACAAATATCTTACAGTTTGAAAATAAAACAAGCCTTTCTGACAATCAGAAACAGAATGCCGACAACGAAATGCGCCCCCAAATAGTTACTTATGCTTTTCGGCAGGTTTTTCATGACAGCGCGGTTTTATATCTTGATGGAAAAATGATCTATAATGGAACTGTTTATGAATTCGATGTAAAAAAGTTAAGAGAATTATGTGAAAGTAAGGCAAACATGGTGGATCATGGCAGCAACAGTGACGGTCATGGCCCTATGGTCAGTCAGATAAATGGAAGGACACTTTTGTTATTTTACTATGGCAATGTAAATATGGGATATCAGATTGTTACTTATAAAGATATAACAGATGTAATAGAAAAAAGTCATCTGCTGTTTTTTCAGACGGGTGGATTTACTTTATCTTTGATCGTGGTGATGGGAATTATCCTTTATTTGAGCCTTCGAAAAATCACAGCACCGCTTACAAGCCTAAGAGAAGCTACGCTTCTTGTTTCTGAAGGTATTTATGATTTTAAAGTACCGTCAGAGGGCAATACAGAACTTGCGCAGGTAGGTGCAACCTTTAATTTTATGACAGGTAAAATAAAAGAACAAATTGAAAGTCTTTCTAACATAAACCGGACACAAAAACAGCTTATTGGAAGTCTGGCTCATGAGCTGAAGACCCCAATGACTGCAATCATAGGCTATGCAGATACATTGCTTACTGTGCGCCTAACCCCGGAAAGGCAGGAGAAGGCTCTTATTTATATTGAAAATGAATGTCGCAGGCTGTCAAGACTTTCTATGAAAATGCTGGAATTAACCGGACTCTACGAAGCTTCGGAAGACTCATTCAATCCAGCTGAAATACAGGTGGATAATTTCCTGAAAGAAGTAAAAGAACTCATTGATTGCAGGCTTCAGGAAAAAAACATCTCTCTTGATGTATTTTGTGAACCAAAAGAATTGGTAAAGAAGTTTGATCAGGACTTAATGATAAGTGTAGTGACAAATCTAATTGATAATGCAGTCAAAGCTTCCAGGAAAGAATCTAAAATTGTGCTTGAGGCAACCCCAGACCATCTGATGGTTCAGGATTTTGGAAAGGGAATACCGAAAGAGGATCTGGAAATGGTGACGGAACCATTTTATATGGTAGACAAATCTCGTTCCAGGGCAAAAGGAAGTGTAGGACTCGGTCTTTCTTTATGTCAGAAAATTATAGAACTGCACGATTTCCAACTGAAGATTGAAAGCAATCCGGGAAAAGGAACTACCGTCTCTGTTTTCTGGTAATCACACTAACGTTTACATATCAGTTACAAATCGCGAAAGATTTGGTGTAATGCTCGATGATATACTTATAACAACCTTAGAAAGGAGATATTACCAGAAATGAGAAAAAACATAAAAAAGTTTGCAGGAATAGTGCTTTGTATTGGAATGTTTACAGGATGCGCACAGACCCCGGATTCTTCTTTGGTAAAGCCAAAGGGGAGCAAGGCTGTAGATGCTTATACGGAAGCGGATGATGTTAGCGGTTCTAAAGGAGAAGCATCTGAAAGCAAGAACGATGACGGTTCAGAGTCAAAGACAACCATCAGGAATCTCATTGATGCTCCTCAAAATTATAAAAGCCATGTGGAAGATGACAGTGCCAAGCTCGTGGTAAATACAGATGCAAGCGTAGAAATTCCGGAAGTGGAAAAGATATCTGCTATTTCTGTCACCGCGGCAGAAGTTACCCAGGAGCTTCTCGACCGTATTACAAACGCATTCTTCTCAGAGGCAAAACTTTATACCATGGATAGTTATTACGTGAAGACAAAGGATGAAATTAAAAAAACTCTGGATGAACTAAAAGAAGACGTTGCAAACGGAAACCTGGACCCGTATAACTATGGAACAGATGATGATGGGAATTATGTCTATGATATCTATGAAGATATTGAGACATGGGAACGGGAATACGAAACTGCTCCGGAAAAGAAAACCCTGACAGAGGCAAAACCTGTTGCCGGAAATTTTTTCGATTGTATTGCACAAATGCCAGACGATTCACAATACTATTATAAAATATCTTCCGATGGCTCCGATACCTTGTCAGTCAAGATCAAGAAAGCAGCAAACAAGGGCGGGGAAAAAATACCGGAGGATGCAATGTGGTGTGATTACGGATATTCTGAAGAGGAAGAAAAACCCACAGAAGAATCTATCGGGCTGTCCCTGGATGAAGCAAAAAAACTTGTAAAAGAAAAAGTTGAAAAAATGGGCATCACAGATTTACAGTTTTCTAACTGGAATTACGCGGTGTGCAAAAGTTTTGAAGGCGATAATAGTTCAGGTAATTTTGGAAATGGATATAGAATTGATTATGCACGTACCATAAATGGTGTGCCGGTAACTCAGACAATTGCAGACGGTGGGGCATTGGAAGATATGGACAGCACAATGGAAACATGGTCTTATGAAAGTCTCTGTTTCTATGTCGATAAAGATGGCATAGAAAGCATGACTTATTCAAATCCCTACACAATTGGTAAAATAAAGACAGAGAATTTAAATCTTCTTTCGTTCAGCGAGGTTATGAAAATTTATGAAAAAATGATGGTGGTAACAAACGCTGATAATATGCAATATGAAAATTCCAGGGTCTATAATATTGATCGGATCGTTCTTGGCTATGCCAGAATATATGAGCCGTCTACTGACGCACACACAGGTATTTTGATCCCCGTCTGGGATTTTTTCGGCAGCATGACTTCAGAAAGTGAATATAACGGAGAAACAGAATCAAATACCAGTAAAGATCCGAATGAAAGTTTCCTTACCATTAATGCCGTGGATGGCAGTATCATAGACCGGAATCTGGGTTACTGACATGAGACAGGTATTTGGAATTGTAAGGTACAATTTCTTCGGATTTCTACGCAATCCCAAAGTTGTTTTTATATTTCTGTTAGAATTTGTACTGAGTTTCCTGCTTACAGGCAGAATCATGGTTGTAATGGAGACCTACGATACACCGGTACAGGCCATTGAACCATTTATCTGGACATTTGGGGATGGGATAGCAGTACTGTCCAGTTCACTGCTCTTGCTTCTTATGTTTTCTGACCTGCCGAAGATGACACCTATTACTCCATACCAGCTGACCCGGACAACCAAGAGGAAATGGCTTTTAGGTCAATTCATTTATGTTATTCTTGTAACTGTTTTATATACGGTTTTGATGCTGCTGTTTACGGCCGTGCTGTGTATGAAAAAGAGTTATCCAGGTAACCTGTGGAGCGAAACTGCGGCCATGCTTGGTTATTCAGAATTAGGAAAAAACCTGCAGGTCCCTTCTACAGTAAGGGTCATGGAAAGTATCTCACCCTATGGCTGTATGCTGCAGGTTTTCTTCCTTCTGTTTTGTTATTCGCTGACCTTAAGCTTTGTAATCCTTGTAGGAAATCTCTATAAAGGGAAGACTAAGGGGATGATTTTTGGCCTTCTTTACAGTGTCTTTGGTTTTTTATTGGACCCGAAAGTACTGGCTGCAATTTTACATAAAGAAAAATACGAAATGTATCAGGTAAATGTATTAATCTGCTGGATCAGTCCTCTGAACCAGGCAGTATACGGAAAACATAACTTAGGTTATGACCCATTGCTTCCGAAAATCTCGCATTCCTATATGTTTTTTCTGGGTATTTTAGTTCTTCTTGCAGTTTTTGCAATTAACCGGATGAAAAAATATACCTTTGAATTTCTTGGAGAAAAGACATGATCGGAAGGGGGAAAACCTATGTGGGGTGAAACAAAACGTATGTTTTTTAATAAGAATTTTCTGGCAGCATGGCTGATAGCCTGCATTTCCATAGCCATTGGACAGACTTATCCCAGCTTAAAAAAAGCACTGACATGTAGTACTTTTATCAGTATACTGGAAGGTTCCTTAAAAAGTCAGGCAGTATCTTTTGCCATTCCGGTAGCAGCCGTATTGCCATGGAGTGATTCCGTTCTGCAAGAATATAAAAGTGGATTTTTAAAGGAGATACTTCCCAGAACGACTCGCAGACAGTATATCGAAGGTAAAGTTTTTTCCATTATGGTATCTGGTTTTATGGTCTGGACGTTATCTATACTAACGGTACTTTTTATCAATTTTATTGTGTTCTATCCGCTGGAGATAAAGGGTGCTATTCAGAAAGAAGCACTTCTGGAATTACTCATGAAGGCATTTCGGACAGGACTTATCGGAAGTATCATAAGTACTTTCGGTGGAAGCTGCGGGATTTTATGGGATTCTGCTTACATGGCATATGGAATCCCTTTTGTAAGCTTTTATTTCGGAATTATCCTTCATGACCGCTATTTTAAGAATCAGATATGGTTTTATCCAGTAGAATGGATACTGGCTGATGAAAATTGGGGACCGGACAAAATAGGACTTTGGCTATTTCTACTGTTGTTTTTATTAGTAATGCTGGGAATTCTGGGAGGTGTTTTATATGGAAGATTGGAAGAAATCTGAAGGGACATTTAATCTGGCCTGTGATCCGCAAAGAGCAAGTGGAATGATGCAGAACACCTGTGTAAAAATAGAACACGTGACCAAACGTTTCGGTGAAGACATCGTGTTACAGGAAGTAAATCTTTCCCTGAAAACAGGGAACGTCTATGGGATTGTTGGAAATAACGGTTCAGGAAAGACCGTCCTTATGAAATGCATCTGTGGGTTTCTCCCTGTAACTACGGGCACTATTTTTGTATTTGGAAAAAAAATAGGCCATGATGTGGATTTTCCTGAAAGTCTTGGAGTTATTATCGAGACTCCCGGTTTTCTTACACAATATACGGGCTTTAAAAATCTGGAGATCCTGGCAGACATGAATGGCCGGATTTCGAAGGCCGATATCCGCATAGTCTTAAAAAGGGTAGGATTGGATCCGGACATGAAGAAACCAGTCGGAAAATATTCCCTTGGAATGCGTCAACGCCTTGGTATTGCACAGGCCATTATGGAAGATCCTCTGTTTTTGATCTTGGATGAGCCGTTTAATGGACTGGATAAACATGGCGTGGAAGAAATAAGAGAACTGCTGCTGGATTTAAAAGCAGCAGGAAAAACCATTTTGCTGGCAAGCCATAATGAAGAGGACATCAGAATCTTATGTGACCACGTATATGAAATGGATGGAGGAATCTTAAGAGAAAGGACTGCCTGATAATGAGAAATTTATTTGTAAAAACGGCATTAGTATTGTGTACGACAATAATATTTCTTCCAGCTACCGTTTTTGCCACAGAGCCTCAAAACACGGAGATTACATCTGCTGAAGAAGGATTTACGGACTCAGATCCGTCCGTATCTTATGAGAATGATAACTCGTTAACCCTTGATAAAAAAGAGGATGATTCTACGAGTAGCGAACCTCCGGCAGAGGATGAAAAGACTCCTGATAAAGCTGATACCGATAAAGAAAATCCGGATCCGGATATTTTTACATCAGGAGATGACTTTGGTGATGGTTCTAAATCGAATCCTTTTCATGTTGTAATAGACAGTGATAATCCGGAGGACGGTGACGCCCCGCAGATAACAGATCCGGTTATAGACAACGGAGGGTATTCGGGCGGTGGGGGAGGAGGTAATTCAACATCAGACTCATCAAGTGAAAAAATATTACATAAACCGCAGGTATTATTAGAAGACAGCAATCTTTCAGGTGGACGATTGGAGGCTGGTTCTACAACAGAAATGTCGCTGACATTTCGAAATAAAAGCTGCAGTCAAAATGTATTTGGTTTAAAAATTTCCCTTTCTACAGAGAACAAAGGAATCGAATTTGAGAAAAACTCTTTTTATGTACAAGTCCTGGCTCCTGGTGAAGCAATTACTTTGGAACAGATGATTACTATAACAGAAAACTGTGATCCTGGACAGGCTGTCATTACTTTTTCTCTGGATTATGAAGATTCAAAAGCAACGGCAACTACCGGTACAGAATCACTGTCTTTTCAGATCATCCAACCGGTTCGTGTTAAGCTGGAAGCTTCAGATATTCCATCTGTTTTATACACTACGGATACAGTAGAGATCCCGGTAAAAGCAATGAATCTTGGAAGAGACAAAATATACAATGCAAGTGTCAGCTTAAAAGCTGATGAATTAAGTTCAAACGATACGGCATTCTTAGGGACCATAGAGGCCGGAGATTTATCCCAGGGAAGTCTTCGCATATATGTAAAAGGAAAAACAGGAAAATGTGCAGGTCAATTAATTCTTACGTATGAGGATGCCGATGGCAAATCGTATGAGGACGAAATAAAATTTGATTCTGAAATCAAAGAAACCCAGATAAAGTCTTTAAAGGTAGAAGATGACCAGGAGAAAACCAATAACTGGTGGTATTCCATAGTTGCAGTTGTTGCAGTACTGCTTATTTCCATAATCCTGATTCTGGTCAGAAAGCTTCATAAGAAAAATATCCTTCTCGAAGAAGTGAGAAAGGCGGCTTCTCATTGAAAAGAAAAAAAATAGACAGCTTTACCTTATTTGTCATACTTCTGCTGACATTGACACTTACATTATTAGGAATGCTGCTGGCAGGCATGAAAGAAGAAAAACGGCAATTTACTGTGTTGCTCCCACTTGGAGATCTGGCTTATGATGAAGATTTTTTGCAGAAAGCGAAGAAGATAAAAGGTATAAAAGAAATCTGGCCAGTCATAGAAGTCCCGGTTGTCATCAAAATTGAAGATTATACGGAAACAACGACTTTTTCAGGAATTGATATGAATGCGTTTGGAAAAAATCCAACTCAGAATGAACTGGGGAAGATGCCGTTGTTATTGCTGGGAAATGGTTCCCTACGGGATATGAAAGACTATAATAATCATGCCATTTCAAAAAAACAACAGGAAAAATTTTTAGAGATGGGTGAAAACCTGAATATTTTTTATTCCCTGGATGAAAAAGAGAAGGATACTTCCAAAGCCACGGATGATCTTACCACTTTATCCGGCAATTCCGCAAGAGAACTGCAAACCTCATATATGCCCTGTAAAGCCGCTGTAGTAACAGAAGGCAACGAAATCTACATACCCATTTCCCAGGCACAGGATCTCTGCAGAGAAATAGGAGA
>OJOL01002246.1_pt1 | contig 10683 bp, 9 predicted proteins | sample 1598121 | NCBI WGS metagenome assembly OJOL01 (sample SAMN01915219, study PRJEB22387) | human gut metagenome | isolation source: stool | host: Homo sapiens | place: USA
AATAGTAACACATTTATTAGTTGGTTAATGTGTCTACCTATATCAGTCTAAGACATATTCATAATTAGATGATTAACGTTTCAAGAACTTAATAATAGGACTTGTGGGAAGCTGAAAAGGAAAAATAGTCTATTATAGAAAAGAAAGAAGATTTTTTCTTGTTTCTTTTTATGACCAGTTTCCGGTATGGAAATGTGTATTCCTACATAATTTGCTTTGCCATCTTCGAAATGAGTGATGTAAAATAAAAGGGGTAAAGTGCGCGAACTTGCTGTATTTCATAGCTTAATGATATTGTGATTTTTCACTGTTATTGCTGTTCTTTGGCACTGTTAAACCTATAAAAACAACAAAATTATGGTAGTAGCTTATTTAAGAGTGAGTACAGAAAAGCAGTTTCTGGCTAATCAGCGTGAAGAACTTCTGCGCTTTGCAGAGAAAAATGGATTGAAGATTGACAAGTGGTACACTGAGACAGTGAGCGGTAGTGTGAGTAGCAAGGAGCGAAAGCTGTCGGGGATGTTGAACCGGATGCAGCGGGGGGATGCGTTGATTGTAACGGAGATTTCGAGATTGAGTCGCACCTTGTTAGAAATCATGACCATTCTCAATTCGTGTATAAAGAAAGAAATTATTTTGTACAGCACGAAAGAGGGATATGTTTTTCAAAATGACATTAACAGTAAAGTATTGGGGTTTGCATTTGGATTGATGGCGGAGATAGAGCGTAATTTGATTTCCATGCGGACTAAGGAAGCGTTGGCAAGACGAAAACAGGAAGGTGTCAAGTTAGGACGTAAAAAAGGAACCTGTCCTGCAATGCGAGTACTCCGTGAGAATAAAAGACGTTTGATGCGTGAATCCAAGCGAGGTGTTTCTTGTTCGGAATTAGCTCGTCAGATGGGGGTATCCAGAACCACTATGCATCGCTTTCTGAGGTGTAACTAATGAAAAAGCGAGTTGGCGAGTTCCTGTTGCCAGGTTCTTTAGTCAACTCGTTTTTCCGGGCTGGATTGCTACTTATCCTACTGGAATTTCTTTTTCTTCATTTTTATCTCTCATACTTCTTCCTCGCTTATGAAGGTTCTTCAACTCAAAAGACAACATAATGCGGAAAAATCCGATAATAAGGAATGCAAATGAGATCATGTAGACAGCATACATGGCACCTATTGCCGGTTGCCACAGAATGAGGAGTGAACAAATCACAGCTAATATGCCGAAGGCAATATACCATCCCCAGTCTCTGGTACCATATCTTTTCAGATCCATGGCATAGCCGATGGAAGAAAAGCCGCGGAACATTAACCAGAATGCAATGATGAATGGAATTACTTCCATGCTTAACAGCGGATAAGCTATCAGATAGAAACCTAATATCATGTCGATGATACCGCCTGCCAGATACCAACCCCAGCTGGAAACATTCTTCCGGTTGCTTACGGCGAAAGAAATCTCTAACAAACCGCTGAACAGCATCGATATACTGAACAGAATACTCAAAACTGCATAACCGCTGAACGGAGCAAACATCAGACTTATAGCAACTACTACATAGAGTATACCAAGTAGGAGAGACATCCACCAGTTTTTTACTTCGCATTGAAGTTCGTCAAATAAAGTTTTCATGCAAATTTAATTTTAAATGGTTATTGTAATCATGTTTGTGAGAGTAACAATTTGCAGTTGGAAAAGTTTTGGGCGAACTTTTCCAACAGTTCGTTTGTTATATAGACATATAAAACAAGAAAACTATGGCTACAACAAAATTTAAAGGACAGCCGGTTAAGATTATCGGTGAGTTTATAAAAGTAGGGACAGTTGCTCCCGACTTCGAGTTAGTAAAAACAGATCTTTCTTCTTTCTTTTTGAAAGATTTGAAAGGTAAGAATGTAATATTGAATATCTTTCCAAGTTTGGATACCAGTGTTTGTGCAACATCTGTGCGCAAGTTCAACAAGCTGGCAGCGAGTCTGTCAGATACAGTGGTTTTGGCGATTTCCAAAGATTTGCCTTTTGCCCATGCACGGTTCTGTACTACGGAAGGTATTGAAAATGTAATTCCTTTGTCTGATTTCCGTTTCTCTGATTTTGATGAAAGTTACGGTGTGCGTATGGCAGATGGACCGTTGGGTGGCTTGCTGGCACGTGCAGTAGTTATTGTCGGTAAGGATGGAAAGGTTGCATATACTGAACTGGTACCTGAAATTACCCAGGAGCCGGATTATGACAAAGCAATAGAGGCTGTAAAGTAGTAAACCTCAGATTTTAATAAGCAATTAGAAAAGACCAGGTGTATAGTAGTCGTGAGATTATTATACACCATTTCTTTTTTATACCTGTATCTAACTATTGTATAAAATTCCAATGTGTTTTTCGGATATTTTTGATTGATTTATAGTAAGTAACTGGCTTTTTTTGTTTTACTTTGCGTCCCATAAATCAAGTATTAATGGTTAATTGATAAAGAAAAAGATGGAACGAGGTTTAAAAGACTACGCCCTACTCATGCTGAAAGGTGTGGGAATGGGAGCAGCCGATGTGGTTCCCGGTGTATCGGGGGGAACAATTGCTTTTATTGTAGGTATTTATGACGAATTGATAGATTCGATAAAAAGCATTAACGGAAAAAGTTTAAAGTTGTTTTTCACAGGAAAATGGGGAGCATTCTGGAAAGCGATTAACGGTAATTTTCTGATCTCTCTGCTGGCGGGAATTGGAATCAGCGTATTTTCATTAGCTAAAATTATCACATGGTTGCTTACGGACTATCCGGTTATGGTTTGGGCTTTCTTTTTCGGACTGGTACTGGCATCCACATGGTTTGTAGGAAAAGACATAAAGGAATGGAACAAGAAAACGATTCCGGCATTTATTATAGGTGTGGCAGTTGCATATTATATTACGGTAGCAACTCCTGCTGAAACTCCTTCCAACTTATTTTTTATATTCCTTTGTGGAGCGATTGCCATTTGTGCTATGATATTGCCGGGTATATCGGGAAGTTTTATTCTGGTACTGTTAGGTAAGTACTTCTTTATAATGGAAGCTGTCAAAACACTTGATATAACGGTTTTATTAGTGTTTTTTGTGGGTGCTTTTATTGGAATAACTTCTTTTTCACGGATTCTTTCGTATGCATTAAAGCATTTCCGCAATATAACATTGGCTGTATTGACAGGTTTCATGTTGGGTTCACTAAACAAAGTGTGGCCTTGGAAGGAAACCATAGAAACTTTTACTGATAATCATGGAGTAGTGAAGCCATTGGTTGAAAGTAATATTCTGCCCAATCAGTATGTTGTTGAGGCTGTAGTATTGATGATAGTGGGTTTCTTCCTGGTATATTTTCTGGAAAAGCTTTCTACTCGTAGTGCTAAATAAGAGATAACAAACAAATATCTTGATGGTATATATAAAATAGAGAGTAAAGATTCCTTTACTCTCTATTCTTTTTTATTGCAATGCTTTTATGATGTTTTGCATATAAGCGGCCAGGTCTTCCCGGTCTTCGCTTTCCATAAGCATCTGCATCTTCTCCAATTCTTTTAAATCGAATGGGCGGGGGCATTTCTGATTATACTTTATGAAGTTCTCTTTATCATGCAGTGTCATGTAGAGTACCGTCAACTTCTCGTTGATACCATCAAAGTCCGGTTCCAATTCGCAGACACGTTCAAAAGCTATCTTGGCATAATCCAGATAACCGATTTCCATGCTATGCATACCTATTTCATTCCAAGTGTCGGCAGTAGGGGAGCAATTCAAGGCCTTTGCCCACTGCTTTATTCCTTTGTCGTAGTCCCCTTCTTCAATGTATATGCGACCCTCTATCAGAAGAGATTCCGGCTCTTCCGGTGACAGTTTATGTGCTTTTTTACAATATTGGTGTGCTTTACGTTTCTTCCCCATCTTGGAGAGGCAAAGCCCTGCATTGGCATATAAGCTGGGCAGTATTGGAGAAGCAATTTCATCTGTTTCATTTTCCAGAATTGCTTTTTCCAGGTTTTCATAGCCTTCCTTCCATTCTCCTTTGGATACCTTGCATAATCCAATGTATGTATAGATAAATTCGGGAGCAAGTCCATGAAGCTCCTCCGCTTTCTGATAATACTCCAGAGCAGCATCTTCGTTACCTAATTGGTAGAAGCAATGCCCTTTCATTACATAGGCGTCTGCAAATTCATCGTCACCCACCAATGCATAATCGCAAGCATCAATAGCTTGGTTGAAGTTCATCTCTTCGAAGTGGCATCTTGCCAATCCGAACCAGTAAGGAGCCGAATATGGATTCATGTCTATGAGGCGGTTATACAAAGGAATTGCTTCCTCGGTCATGCCTTTGCCATAAAGGCAGTCTGCAACCACGGCAATATAGGCTTCTTCATCAGAATATTCTTCCTTTACCGGATCAAGCCATGCCAAGGCTTTATCCGGATACCCCATGTCAAGATACATATAGGATACATCTACCACATTTGCCAGATCAGCTTTATCTTCAATCGTGTCGAGTAACTGTTCGGCATCATCCAGTTTACCTTCACTCAATAGCAAATGGGCACGCACCACTTTTGCTTCCGGCGAATAAGTATCGGGAAGATTTTCAATGATTTCACGTGCTTTCGCTTGCTTCCCGTTATCCAGATGCAGGTAAGCGTATTCAATCATAAGTTCAGTGCTATCGGGATGCAGCTTTAATCCATATTCTGCAATCTCAAAAGCCTTATCATATCTTTTCTTTGTACCATACCAGTCGGCAAGATCAGCTAACTCATCTGCATCCTGATAGAACGGTTTGTTTTCGGCCATTGCCGCTTCATATTGTTCGGCAAGTTCCTGTAACTCTTTATCCCTGCCGGACAGCAGGTTTTTATTGCTCATTAATTGTTTACTCCTATAATCCTATTTTTATTTGTTTATTTTGCCCCAGGTATCTTTCAAGCCTACAGTGCGGTTGAATACCATTTTCTCAGGTGTGGAGTCTGGATCTACGTTGAAATATCCGATGCGCTGGAACTGCAAATAAGTAAGCGGTTTCATGCCGGCAGCGTATTTTTCAATGTAGCAATGAGGCAATATATTCAGTGAGTCCGGATTGATGATGTCTTTCATTGCTTCCAGTGCATCACAGTTTTTAGCTTCGCGGATAGCAGCCAGTTCGTCACGTGGGTTTTCCACTTTCCAAAGGCGGTCGTAGAGGCGTACTTCTGCTTCAAGGCAATGATCACAACTTACCCAGTGCAGGGTACCTTTCACCTTACGATTTGCTTCGGGCATACCGCTCTTGGTGTTCGGATCATATTCGCAATATACTTCAACTACTTCTCCGGCTTCATTTTTTTTGCAACCGGTACATTTCACGATATAAGCACTCTTTAAGCGTACTTCCTGGCCCGGAGTCATACGGAAGTATTTCTTCGGAGCATCTTCCATGAAGTCTTCGCGTTCCATCCACAGTTCGCGGCTGAACTCAATGAAATGGCTGCCTTCTTCCGTTTTTTCCGGATTATTGATTGCCTCCAGTTCTTCCACTTTTCCTTCCGGATAGTTGGTGATAACCAGTTTCACCGGATTCACTACCGCTGAGATACGCGTAGCACGGGTATTAAGGTCTTCGCGTACGGCACTTTCCAGTAGAGCGAATTCATTAAGTGCATCGTATGTGGTATATCCTATTTTATCAATAAATTTGTGGATAGACTCAGGTGAGTATCCGCGACGGCGGAAACCACAGATAGTCGGCATACGGGGATCATCCCATCCGTTCACCAGTTTTTCTTTTACCAGAATCAGCAGGTTGCGCTTGCTCATCAGGGTATAGCTGAGATTCAGCTTGTTGAATTCATACTGATGGGGGCGGTTATCATCCAGATCTTTACCCTCCTTTACCCAGTCTACAAAGAGATCGTAGAGCGGCCGGTGGGGAACAAATTCCAATGTACAGAGAGAGTGCGTTACACCTTCAAAGTAGTCACTTTGTCCGTGAGCGAAGTCATACATCGGATAGGCCTTCCACGTTGTCCCTGTACGGTGATGCGGATGGTTCACTACGCGATAGATGATAGGATCGCGGAAGTGCATATTCGGGTTTGCCATATCAATCTTGGCACGAAGCACCATGGCGCCTTCTGCTATTTCACCTGTATTCATTTTCTTGAACAGGGAGAGGCTTTCCTCTATCGGACGGTTACGGTAAGGGCTTTCTATACCCGGTTGGGTAGGAGTGCCTTTCTGCTGTGCTATTTGTTCCGAAGTCTGCTCGTCGATATATGCTTTACCTTCTTCAATAAGGCGGATGGCAAAGTCCCATAATTGCTGGAAGTAATCGGATGCGTAGTATTCATTACCCCACTGGTAACCCAGCCATTGGATATCTTCCTTGATAGCTTCTACATATTCCACATCTTCTTTGGTCGGATTCGTATCATCGAAACGCAAATTACAAATGCCATTGTGATCGGCTGCAATACCAAAATCAAGGCAAATAGCCTTGGCATGTCCGATGTGGAGGTATCCGTTGGGCTCCGGCGGGAAACGTGTTTGCACTTTACCACCATTTTTACCCTCTTTCAAGTCTTTCTCAACAATTTGTTCAATGAAGTTGAGGCTCTTTTTTTCGCCTGCTTCTTCGCTCTTAATATCTGCCATAATTGGTATGTATATAATCTAAAAATCGAGCTACAAAAGTAAGACATTTTTTTCGTATATCCTTATTTCACGGGAATATATCCACTCTTTTTAATGATTTCCTGACCTGCAGGTGAAAGGATGAAATGAATGAGAGGGGTTGCTTGTTCGGAGTTTTCTGTGTTATAATAATAGTATAGAGGCCGCACAATGGGGTAACTCTTATCTGTAGCACTCTCCATAGTAGGTGGGGCAAAGTGTGTCCCGTCGTAAGATATGGACAGTGATTTGACGCGAGGGGAAAGATAAGCCAATCCTACGTATCCTATTGCTCCCTTCGTTTGGCTGACAGATTGTATAATGGCACCGGTGGCAGGCATAGAGAGGCTGCTACTCATATAATTTTTATTTTTGAGAACACTTTCTTTGAAGAATTCATAAGTACCCGAAGATGTTTCGCGAGAGTACACCACGATTTTACGGTCATCTCCACCCACTTGCTTCCAATTCGTAATCTTACCTCGGAAGATATCTTCCAGTTGTTGGTGCGTCAGTTGCTTTACGGGATTGGAGGGGTGAACCACAACGGCAAGGGCATCGTAAGCTACGATCACTTCTTCCACTTCTTTTCCGGCTGTCTTTACTTTCATCTTCTCACTGAATTTAATGGGGCGGGATGCCATGGCAATATCTGTCGTTCCGTCCAATAGAGCGGAAATACCCACTCCGGTGCCACCACCGGTTACGGTAACACGGGCGTCGGGATTGAGGGCCATAAATCTTTCGGCAGTCTGTTGTGCTACAGGTAGTACGGTGTCACTGCCTTTGATGCGTTGCGCCTGTAGGCTGCTTACAGCTAATGTCAGGAGTAGGATGATACTTATTGTTTTCATTTTATTCAAAATTGTTTTTGATTCTATTTATAATGAATTTTATTATACTTGAAATGGGGTGATAATAGAACCCAAATATTATTCTATTTGTTTATTGATTGCAAATAAAACAATTGCGCATTACAATCTAATTACAAAACTTGTGTTTTTGGAGGTTGTAACGCTTTTGTAATAGGTTTGAAACATTTCTTTCAAACCTTAGTCACACTTTCTTAACATCGACGCGGTTTCTTTGCATACGAAATTCAATAGGCATTTATGAAGAAGCTTTTTGAGAAAATAATAGAAGGAGTGTTAGCTTGTAGCGGTTTTGTAACAAGCATCACCATTGTGCTCATCATCCTGTTTCTCTTTTCCGAGGCGTTGGGACTGTTCAACAGCCGGGTCATTGAAGAAGGATATGTATTGGCACTGAATAAAGATAATAAGGTAAGTGAGCTAACCCCAGCTCAGATAAAAGATGTTTTCGATGAGGAGATAACAAACTGGAATGAAGTCGGGGGGCAGGATATGCCCATCCGGCTTTTCCGTTTGGAAGATATCACTCAGTATTATACCGAGGAAGAACTGGGGGCAGCTTATGAACATGCCGGAGTAAAGATTACCGAACTGGTGGAACGTACGCCAGGCATTATTGCTTTTGTACCGCAACAGTTTATTGTTCGTCCGGATTCCGTCCACTTATTGCAGGATAACACCATTTCGGTGAAAGATGTCTTTGCGGGGGCGGAATGGTTTCCGACGGCTACACCTGCCGCACAATTCGGTTTTCTACCCTTAATAACCGGTACACTGTGGGTGAGTTTATTTGCCATCCTGATAGCATTGCCTTTTGGGCTTTCAGTTGCTATCTATATGTCCGAAGTGGCAAATTCCAGGATACGTAATCTGCTGAAACCGATCATTGAGTTGCTGAGTGGCATTCCATCGGTGGTCTATGGTTTCTTCGGACTGATTGTGATTGTACCATTCATCCAGAAAGTATTCAATCTGCCTGTGGGTGAAAGTGGATTGGCGGGAAGCATCGTATTGGCTATAATGGCATTGCCTACGATTATAACGGTGACGGAAGATGCTATGCGCAACTGTCCCCGTGCCATGCGGGAAGCCAGCCTTGCATTGGGGGCTTCACAATGGCAGACCATATATAAGGTGGTGATACCTTATTCCGTATCAGGTATCACTTCCGGTGTGGTATTGGGAATCGGACGTGCTATCGGCGAAACAATGGCGGTACTGATGGTGACAGGTAATGCGGCAGTCATACCGCATACCATTCTGGAACCGTTGCGTACCATACCTGCAACGATTGCAGCGGAACTGGGAGAAGCACCTGCCGGGGGAGCACATTATGAAGCCTTATTTCTTTTGGGTGTAGTGCTGTTCTTTATTAGTTTGCTGATAAACTTCACGGTAGAAGCTGTGTCAGCCCGGAAAAGATAATGTCTTATAGAGAAAAGAAAAATAAGTATGATAGATAGGAAACATCTTTCGCAACGTATTGCATTCGGAACATTCCGTTTGCTGAGCCTGACAGTGGTGGGGATACTCTTTGCCATTCTCGGCTTCATTATATATAAAGGTGTGGGAGTTATTAGCTGGGAGTTCCTGACTACTGCCCCCACGGACGGCATGACGGCAGGAGGTATTTTCCCCGCCATTGTCGGAACATTCTATTTGATGATAGGCAGTGCCCTGTTTGCCTTTCCGGTAGGAGTGATGAGTGGAATCTATATGAATGAGTATGCGCCGAAAGGCTGGGTAGTCCGGTTCATCCGAATGATGACAAACAATCTGAGCGGCATACCTTCCATCGTCTTTGGTCTTTTCGGTATGGCTTTATTTGTTAACTATATGGGATTTGGCGATAGCATCCTGGCCGGTTCACTTACGTTGGGATTGCTGTGTGTACCTTTAGTTATCCGTACCACAGAGGAAGCGTTGAAAGCCATTCCCGATACTCTACGTGAGGGAAGCCGTGCGTTAGGGGCCACCAAGTTGCAGACTATCTGGCACGTTGTTCTGCCTATGGCGATGCCTAATGTGATTACGGGGCTGATTCTGGCTCTGGGACGTGTCTCCGGCGAGACTGCACCTATCCTGTTTACTTGTGCCGCCTATTTCCTTCCACAACTCCCCACAAGTATACTCGACCAGTGTATGGCATTGCCTTATCACCTGTATGTTATTTCTACCAGTGGCACGGATATGGATGCCCAGCTTCCGCTGGCTTATGGCACCGCTCTGGTTTTAATCGTAATCATCCTTTTGGTAAATCTTCTGGCGAATGCTTTGCGGAAGCATTTCGAGAAAAAAGTAAAGATGAACTAACGGGAATAAAACAGTAAACAAAATGATTGGTAAAATAGAAGCAAATAATGTAAACTTCTGGTATGGAGATTTCCATGCTTTGAAAGGTATCAGCATGTCGATAGAAGAACGTTCGGTAGTAGCATTTATCGGACCTTCGGGATGTGGCAAATCCACTTTCCTCCGGTTGTTCAATCGCATGAACGATCTTATCCCGAATACCCGCCTGACAGGTGAGATTCATATCGATGGAGAGAATATCTATGGAAAAGATATTCAGGTAGATGAACTTCGCAAGAAGGTAGGTATGGTATTCCAGCGTCCTAACCCTTTCCCGAAAAGCATCTTTGAGAATGTAGCTTATGGGCTTCGCGTGAATGGCGTGACAGACAGTAGCTTCATCCGCCAGCGTGTAGAAGAATCCCTGAAAGGGGCAGCTTTGTGGGATGAGGTAAAGGATAAGCTGAAAGTTTCTGCCTATGCACTTTCCGGCGGGCAGCAGCAGCGTCTTTGCATAGCTCGTGCCATGGCTGTATCTCCTTTCGTATTGCTGATGGATGAACCGGCTTCTGCACTCGATCCCATTTCTACGGCTAAGGTAGAAGAACTTATTCACGAACTGAAAGAGCAGTATACGATTGTTATCGTCACGCATAATATGCAGCAGGCTGCGCGCGTTAGTGATAAGACAGCGTTCTTTTATCTGGGGCAAATGGTGGAGTTTGATGATACCAAGAAAATATTTACGAACCCTGATAAAGTGGAGACCCAGAATTACATTACGGGACGCTTCGGGTAGGCATTTGTTTTCTGTGGAGAAATAAACAGGAACTGCAGGTCTTCTTTAATTTAT
>OJOL01002252.1_pt1 | contig 10665 bp, 8 predicted proteins | sample 1598121 | NCBI WGS metagenome assembly OJOL01 (sample SAMN01915219, study PRJEB22387) | human gut metagenome | isolation source: stool | host: Homo sapiens | place: USA
TCGGCCACCGACCGCCAGGAACGGTAGCAGGATTCCAGCAATTTACAGTGCTGCCGGGTCAATTTCCCCTGCACGATGGGGCCAACCGTGTGGATCACATAATCACAGGGGAGATTATAGGCGGGCGTAATCTTGGCCTGCCCGGTGGGTTCTTCAAATCCCTGCCGCTCCATGATCTCAGCGCACTTCAAACGGAGCTGCACCCCGGCATAGGTGTGGATGCAGTTATCAATACAGTTATGGCAAGGCTGGTAGCAGCCGGTCATGCCACTATTTGCCGCATTGACGATAGCCCCACAATCCAGCGTAGTAATGTCTCCACGCCAGAGATAGATTCCATTCTGAAGCGGGGACAGTTCAGACAGCCGGGTAATCTTCTTTGCTGCCAGTTCTCCTTGCAGATAGGCATCCTGCACTTCAAGAAATCTCTGGCTGATGGCTCCCGGATGACGAACATTCATCAGTGAGCGCAGTAGCACCTTCTGGCGGTCTGTATCTGCCGGGATTTCCTGGCGGCGGCAGGAAAGACGCTCCCGCAGCAATTCCTCAATTAAAAATCTTCTTCGTTCTTCCTGATTCATGGCGTTACCCCCGCTTCATAATGGCTCTGGCCGGACAGATTTCAAAGCAGTTGCCGCAATGCAGGCAATTTTTCTGCTGAATGACCGCAGGTTTCGCAGAAATATCGATACACTTTTGCGGACATTTGGAATAGCAGAGCTTGCAGCCGATACAGGCGTCTGTGATAAAATAACCCTCCTGCACTTTCTCTGCGCCGCCAAAAGTAAAGCTGGCACGCTCAATCGGCTTTTTGGACAGGTCAAACCATTCTCCGCTGCCTTCATAGATGACAAAGACAGTCAGTGCGCTTCTGGATGCCGCATCCGGGTAGATCTCGTTCATATAGGGATTCTTTTCAAACAGCCGGGGAAGCAGCTCGCTCTCCAGCTCCCGCACCTTTCCCCGAATAGAAAGCGCAGCACAGTGCATGGTGTCCTCGCCCTTCATGCCGGTCAATGCAAGGACTCCACGCTTTTTCAATCGGTCATAGAACCCTTTTCCCCTTGCTGTTAGAAAGCAAACGCCGCCTTCATCGGCATCCATCATATCAATGGCAGCCGTGACCGGCAATCCGGCATCATCCACTGTTGCTACAACCGTGGTATGAATTTCCTCGACAAGATAAGCCAGATGATCCTTGCTTTCCATTTTGAACCCCTCTTTCTTGAACTGCACCCTTCAGTGCCGGGCGCAGCCGCTTATAGACCAACATCGTAACAATACTGATTACAAGGCCCTTCAAAACATTAAAAGGAAACGCATTGTAAAGAACTACATCCAATTTGGTGTGGATGAACGGAATAAACTCTGCAAAAGAAGCGATCAGTTGTTCCATTGGCATAAACTGTTCAAATAGCGGCAGTAAGATAAAATAATTGCTGAGTACAGCAACAATGCCCATCACGATACTGCCTGCAATTCCGGCAATCCATGCTGTCTTTTTCGTCTTATGACACCCATAAATCAGTCCAGCGGTAAAAACAAAGGATGCGCCCATCAGAAAATTTGCCAGTTCCCCAATGCCGCCTGTAGAAGTTGAAAAAAGCTGCAAGGCGTTCTTTACAAGTTCAATCAGAACACCAGCCAACGGCCCAAAGGCAAAGGCCCCAATTAAAGCCGGAAAATCGGAAAAATCCATTCTGGCGAAAGGAGGCGACAGCGGAACCGGAAATTCCACAAAGGCCAGAATATAAGCGATTGCGGAAAGAAGCGCAGTCATCGTGATGGTACGGACAGAAATTTTGGAAGCGGTATGCATATTTCTCCTTGTGAGATATGATTTGGATTTAAGGCAAAACCCCGCAGATTGCTTATGGCATCTGCGGGGCAAGTCTTATCACATCTTCTTTCATCCGGACTATACCGTCGGCTGCGGGATTTCACCGCATCAGCGTTTCCGCTCGCAGGCTGTTACTGCCGGTCAGGGATTTCACCTTGCCCCGAAGATTTTTATATGACGGTTGTTCTTAGAACTCGTAAGGAGGATTGCCGGAGAAGTCGGCGATCACGCCATGAGGATCTTCCAGATAGAACACTTCAAAGGCCGGGTTGTCAGCGGTCTGATAATTTCCCTTGACAATGGGATTCTCCAGCGCAGCCTCTTTGATGGCCTTATCGTCCACAAAGACAGCCTTGCCACTCAGACGGATCCACTGATAGGTAGGGGAGGAAACGCTGATCTGGACATAGGGATTGGCCTGCAGCTCCTTGTAAACTTCCTTGAAGTTGCCGGTGTTGAACCACAGCTTGCCATCCTTCTCGAAGCTGAACATAAAGGGGCGGCACTTGGCCTTACCGTCAAGGCTAACGGTGGCGAGATACTGAACGGGGTTTTCCTGCAAAAACTGGGCGACTTTTTTCATGATAATTACCTCCAAAGCGTATTTTGTTTGGGAAAGGTTGCTTTTTCCTTTCGCTGGTATTATAATAACACCGTAGAGCCAATTCGTAAAGTAAGCACAATATTGTGCCGTAGTTACCAAAAGGAAACTATTGGAGGATAATATGGAAGATATCAAAACAATCGAAGCAACCCCGGCAAAAGATTTACCTGCCTGCCCGGTGGAAACCACCCTCATGCTAATCGGTGACAAATGGAAAGTTCTGATTCTGCGAGACCTGATGCCCGGAACCAAGCGCTTTGGGGAACTGAAAAAATCCATCGGTCATGTGTCCCAGAAGGTGCTGACCGCACAGCTTCGGGATATGGAGGAAAGCGGGCTGTTAAGCCGCAAGGTCTATGCAGAGGTACCACCCCGTGTAGAGTACACACTAACCGATCTGGGCTACAGCTTGAAGCCTATTCTGGACGCCCTATGGAATTGGGGCGAAGAATACAAGGCCAAACAATAAAGAAGCCGAAGCAACACCATGAAAGAAGGGTTGCTTCGGTTTTTTATTTCTTGTACTTCGGGCTAAATCATCTGAAAATACTTCAATGCTTCTCGGATTGCTTTCTCTTTTTCCGGCGGACATTGGGGTTGCTTGGAATCTACCGATTTGGGCAGGTTATAGTTTTTGCCGACTTCCAGTCCACATTTTCTCTTAACTTGAGAAATATAAAGACTGGATACCTTTAACCCTGTATGCTCCAAAACATACTCCTTAATCTGTGGATAGGTAGCTCCATCCTGGAACTCCGACATATCCATATCCTCCAGCGAGAACTCCACCCGTATTTTCTTCGAGTCGACCTCACCCTTGGAAAGCAAGACAACCGTCTCCACATGGCGAGTGCGGGGGAAGAGGTCCACGGCCACGGCACGGCGGGCGAGGTAGCCCATCTCGGCAAAGCGCTTCACATCCCGGCCCAGCGTGCCGGGGTCGCAGGAGACATACACCCCCCGCCGGGGAGCCATGGCGGCGATGGAGGCGATGACCTCCGGGGCCAATCCCTTCCGGGGCGGGTCCACGCAGATGACATCCGGCCGCAGCTGCCGCCGGGCCAGCTCTGCCGCCACATCGGCGGCGTCCCCTTCCAGAAACTCCACGTTCTCCACACCGTTGCGCCGGGCGCTGGCCCGTGCGTCCCGGATGGCCTCCGGCACGATCTCGCCGCCGATGACATGGCGGGCCTGCCGGGCCAGCACCTGCGTGATGGTGCCTGCGCCGCAGTACAGATCCACCGCCAGCTCCGTACCAGTGAGACCGGCGAACTCCAGCGCCTTGCCGTACAGCACCTCCGCCTGGGGGTGGTTCACCTGATAAAACGACGGCACCGACAGCCGGACCGTCCGACCGCACAGCACGTCCGTCAGGGCGTCCTCCCCCCAAAGAGTGCGGTAGCGATCCCCCAGAATGGCGTTGCCGGGGCGGGTATTGACCCCCAGCACCACGCCCACGGTCTGTGGTGCCGCCTGACGCAGCAGGGCCACCAGTTCCGTCTCGTAGGGGAGGCTTTCGCCGTTCACCAGCAGGCACACAAGGCTCTCGCCCTTACAGTTGGTTCGCACATACAGGTGCCGCACCAGCCCCCGGCCGGTGGTCTCGTCGTATCCCGGCACATGATACTGCGCCAGATACTGCCGCAGGGCCGCCGCCAGTGCATCCGCCTGCGGCTTCTGGAGGAGGCAGTGCTCCACCTCCACCACCTGATGGCTGCGGGCCCGATAAAAGCCCACCCTGCCGTCGGCGGACACCGGGTACTGGCTCTTATTGCGGTAGCGCAGGGGCTGTGCGGCGCCCAAGATTTCCTCCACGGTCACGTCGCTGCCGCCCAATCGGGTCAGGGCATCCTGAACCCGCTGGCGCTTGGCCCACAGCTCCTCGGCGTAGTCCAGATGGCGGAAGTCGCAGCCGCCGCAGCGGCCATAGTAGGGACAGTCCGGCTCCTGCCGGTGGGGGGAGGTGCTATGGCGCAGGACCGGCTTGCCGAAGGCCACGTTTTTCAGCACCTTCATCACCAGAATGTCGCAGTCCTCGCCCCGGACGGCGTCGTGGACGAACACCACCTGCCCGTCGATGCGGGCCACGCCCAGCCCCTCGCTGGAGTAGCCCTCGATGGTACTGCGGTATATATGATTTTTCTCCAATGCGGGCATAGCGGCCCTCCTTTGATGTGGGAATCCGGATGCTTTTATTTCGTGCCGCAGGCGGGTGTTTGGGAAGCCCTTACCTCCGGCGGCCCACTGTGGCATCCGTGCAAAGATATCACAGATTCCCACGGCCAGTTTACGGACCGGCCGTGGGAATCATGTATTCAGAAAAGAATACCGTGGTGCAGGGGCCATGCGGCTCAGCAGAGGCCCGTCAGCGGGGCGGTCAGATCTCAGCGGTGACCATCCGGCAGCACCACCTGCGGCATCGGCTGCAGCCGAATTTCCAGCAGGTTCAGCTGCCCCGGCTCCAGCTCCTTCATCCAGCTCGGCAGCGTATGCTCCCCGTGGAGCAGAAGGCACAGCTGCAGCAGCCTATCGCCGTCCAGATGCGTTCCGCCCAAATCGGTATACAGCGGGGAGAAGGTGCTCACCAGGCCACCTGATACGCCTGCGGCCCCAGCCGAAGCACGGCATCGCCGCACATCCTTCAGCGTTGGGAATCCTGCGGCATGGCGATCAGGAGGGACATCTGGCGATACCAGCGGTTGGTGGTAAAGCCGAAGGCGTACCACTCCTCCCCGTCGGGAAAGCGCAGGGTGCTGCCCAGCGGGCGCACCGGCCCCAGCTGGCCCAGACACCAAGCTCTCCATCTGCATGGACGCTGCCTCCTATCCGGCCATCGGCGGGCCGTTAAAACTCGAACTTCTCGATCAGCTTACGCAGCGACTCGGCAAAGGACGCCAGCGTCTTGTTGTCCCGGCCCTTGCTGCGGCGAATAAGGCCCAGCAGGGCATCGCCCAGCTGCACCAGCCGCTGATAGGCCGCCGTGGTGCGGGGTGCGCCCTCGAAAGCGGGCTTCTTCCGCTCCGGCAGGTAGCCCGCCTCCAGCTGGCGGCAGGTCAGCAGGTCATAGGACTCCGTATACTGGGGGGCGTGGGCGGCAAAGCCCAACTGCGTCACCGTCTGAGCAAACACCGGCGCCACCTCCCGGTCGCCGTGGACCACGAAAACGTGCTGGGGCTTGGGCTCCTTGAACTGGCTGATCCAATTCACCAGATGGTCGTGGTCGGCGTGGGAGCTGAGGCCCTGGAAATTCACCACCTTGGCCCGGACGGCTACCTCCTCACCGAACAGCTTCACACTGGGAGCGCCGTCCAGCAGGGTACGGCCCAGCGTACCGGGAGACTGGAAGCCCACGAACACGATGCTGCTCTCCGGCCGCCACAGGTTATACTTCAGGTGGTGCCGGATGCGGCCTGCGTCGCACATACCGGAGGCGGACAGGATCACCTTGGGGGTGCGGTCCATATTCAGCAGCTTGGACTCCTCCACCGTCTCCGTCAAGTGCAGGCCGGGGAAGTTGAACATATGGGTGCCGTCCTGCACCAGCGCCAGCGCCTCCTCGTCCAGATAGCCCCGCAGGTCGCCGCAGAAGATGGTGGTGGCCCGCTTGGCCAGAGGACTGTCCACGTACACCGGGAAGTCCTTCACGGACTTCACCAGATTCTTATCTTTGATCTCCCGGATAAAGTACAGCAGCTCCTGGGTGCGGCCCACGGCGAAGGCGGGGATCACCACGTTGCCGCCCCGGCCCAGTGTCTCGTCGATGATCTGGGCCAGCTCATCGGTATAGCTCCACACCTCCGTGTGGTTGCGGTTGCCGTAGGTACTCTCCATCACCACATAGTCTGCCCCGGTGAAGAACTGGGGGTTCCGGATGATGGGCTGATCCACGTTGCCGATATCGCCGGAAAAGACGATGGTCCTCGTCTCGCCGCCCTCGGTGAGGGTCAGGCGGATGCTGGCAGAGCCCAGCAGGTGGCCGGCATCGATGAACACGGCGTCTACACCGTCGCAGATGTGGATCTGCTGGCCGTACTCGCAGGTGTCCATGAACTCCCGCACCCGCATGGCATCCTCCACCGTGTACAGCGGCTCCTCCATGGGGCGGCCCGCCCGCTGGTTCTTGCGGTTTTTATACTCGGCGTCGCTCTCCTGAATGTGGGCGGAGTCCTGCAACATGATATCCAGCAGATCCGCCGTCAGGCGAGTGGTGAGGATACGGCCCTGAAAGCCCTGCTTGATCAGCAGGGGGATACGGCCGGAGTGGTCGATATGGGCGTGAGTCACCAGCACATAGTCGATCTGGCCCGGGTGGAAGGGCAGGCTGGCGTTATCGATCTCGTCCCGGCCCTGCTGCAGGCCGCAGTCAATGAGGATATGCTTGCCCCCCACCTCCAGACAATGGCAGCTGCCGGTGACACATTGATCTGCTCCGTAAAAGCTCAGTTTCATGGCGTTGTTCCTTTCTTGTCCTTTCTTGCGGGCCGAAGCCCGGTTTTGTGTCTCCTCCGACGGGTCGTTCTATCTTGCTCTATTTTGTCTGTGTTTTATCCGGTTCACGGCGGCCCATGAGGTTCTGTCCCACCGTCCGGATGCCGTGTCCGGCGGACCGTAGGCCCTGCCCCGCCGCCTTCATCAGCTCATCCTTCACGTCGATGGCCAGCCGCCCGAATATCTCTGTCAGGATCTGCTTCTTTCTTTCATCGGCTCCGGCATACTCCTTCCACAGGGCCGCCCAGCCGGAGAACCCGCCCTTACGCAGATCCTCGAAGGTCTTGGCACGGCCACCCATGGAGAGGATGCTGTACAGGGCGTCGCAGAAGGCTTCCCGATCCTCCCGAGACACGGAGTCCAGCCACTCCCGCAGTACGTCGTCGGACATCTGTCCCAGCTGGGAGCGCTGGCCCAGATGCACGAAGCGGTTCCCCATCACCTGCCACGACAGTGCCTCATGCTGCATGGCGGCGTGGCTGGTGCTGTCAATGACGTCGTAGTCCTCGGCGTGAACCAGCAGCACCCCCACGATGGAGGATTCCGGGATATAAGTGTGGAGCCGATCCTCCACCCGCCGGTAGGCGGGGGTATCCAGCAGGTCGGCGTGGAAGCCCGGCCCGTCGTTGTTATAGGCCGCCAACAGGCGCTTGCCCTGAAGCTTCTCCGGCAGATGGACCGCTGCCCACGCCGCCAGATTCCCGCCCTTGGAGTGGCCACCGATGCGGTAGGGACGGTGCTTGCAGGCCCGGATCACCTCCTGAGCGTACTCCGTGGCACGGGCCTGTGCCGGCACCGTCTCCAGATAGCTCATGTTGAAGTTCTCCTTCCAGCCCACCAGACTGGTATCCGTCCCCCGATAGGCGATGAACACGCTGCCGTCCGGCAGCAGGAAGGACACGGCGGCAAACTGCATCTGCTTCGCCTCGTCATTGCGGCTCTCAAAGGCGAACAACCGGGTATCCCGGAACCGCTCCGTCTCCGCCGCCGCCCGCATCACCGGGATATAGTCCAGCGACGACAAGCCCAGCTGTTCATCCGCCGCCGTCAGCCGGGCGCATACGTCCCCGATGAGCATGGCGTCCTTGGGGTTCTTGCTCCACAGGCGGTCGATCTTCCGAAGGTTGATGTAGGCGATGATGCACAGCACCAGATTGTCCACCTCATTGAAGGGGTCCTGCTGCAACGTCAGATCTCCTCTCCACTGGAGATAGTCGAAAACCGTATATTCGTTCTTTCCGGCCATAGCTTCCCTCCTGCCCGTATAATGGTACAGGATAAAGTATACCACACTCCCACTCCCGGCGCAAGCAGAAGGATGACTTGTCTTTTTCCGGCGGCGGGAGTATAATGCGTCGTATCATACATGTTTCTGTGAGGAAGCTATGTACCGTGATATGACCCGTGGCAGCATCACACGGGGGCTGCTGCTGTTTGCCCTGCCCATGGCAGCGGGGGCCCGTGTGGCGCTGGCCTATGCGCCGGCGGGGCCGGTGGGCGTCAACGGCATCTGGGCCGCTATCCCTATCGGCTGGTTTCTGGCGGACGCCGTGGGATACGGCTACTACTTCCTCCGGCGCAGAGCGCTGCTCCCTGGGGAGAGAGACGGCTGATTCGAGGAATCAAAAAGAGCGGTGCGTCACCTATGAACTGCACCCCATTTGTTGGACAGTATGGTATACTGTCCAACAAATGGGGTGTGTTTATATGCCAAAGGGAATACCACAGAATCAAATTAAAACTAAACGGCCTGAACCCTGTGCAGTACAGGATTCAGGCCGTTCAGGCCGCTTAATTCTTGTTTTTGTCTAACTTTTGGGGGTCACTTCCGTGCGGGTGCGGCTCTTTTATTATTTTACTTCTTCAGGGCTTCTCACTACACGTCTTTAAGGGACACTTTGAGAGAAACGCTTTTCTTCCGCTTCCCCGTCGTGCTTGTGTAGCTGCTTTTGCAGCACCGGGATCAGCTTGGCCATATCAATGGGCTTTGCCACATGATCGTCCATGCCTACCTCCAGCGCCCGTTGACGGTCCTCGGCAAAGGCGTTGGCCGTAATGGCGATAATGGGGATATTGGCCCGCCACGGGTCCGTCAGCCGCCGGATCTTCCGGGTGGCCTCGTAGCCGTCCAACACCGGCATCTGCACATCCATGAGGATGGCGTCATACATCCCCGCCGGAGCCTTCTCCAGCATTTCCAGACAGTGGGCACCGTTTTCCGCCCGATCCACCAGCAGACCCTCCTCGCCCATAAGCTCAGTGGTGATCTCGGCGTTAAGGTCGTTGTCCTCTGCCAGCAGGATACGCCGCCCGGCAAGGCCGGTCTTATCCACCCGCTCTGCGGCACGCTTGGGCACGGCATCCTCCTGTCGGGCCAGACGGCAGGGGATGTGGACGGTGAAGGTGGAGCCCTCCCCCAGCTTGCTCTGGATATCGATGCTGCCGTTCATCAGATCCACCAGCTTCTTCACGATGCCCATGCCCAAGCCGGAGCCCGCCACGCCGCTGACGGTGCTGGAGCGTTCTCTGGCAAAGGCTTCAAAAATATGCTGCTGAAACTCTTCACTCATGCCAATGCCGTTGTCCGCCACGGATAGTTCCTGCACGCACCAGCCCTCTCGGTCGCTGGGCAGCTGGCGGATGGCACAGCGGATATGTCCGCCATCGCCGGTATATTTGATGGCGTTGCTCACCAGATTCAGGATCACCTCCAAAATGCGGGAGGTATCCATATACAGATAGGGATTGGGCGTATGCTTCTCCACTGTCATGGTCTGGTGCTTGCGCTCCAGCTCCGGCTGCACCATGACAATACAGGACTCAAAGATGCTGCCGGCCTCCACCGCCGTCTCCTCCAGCGTCACCTTGCCGCTCTCGATGCGGGAGAGCTCCAGCACGTTGTCAATGATGGAGAGCATTTTCTCGCCGCTGACCTGAATGTTCTTCAGGTAGCCCTGCAGCCGCTCCGGCTCCTGCCGGTGCTTCTCCGCCAGATCGGCATAGCCGATGATGGCGTTCATGGGGGTGCGGATATCGTGGGACATATTGAAGAGGAAGGTACTCTTAGCCTGATTCGCGGCATCGGCGGCTACCACGGCGTCCCGTAAAAGCACCTGCTGCCGGGCCTCCGCCATCCGCTGCCACCGCAGGTACAGGTAGATGCTCATGCTCAGCAACACTGCCACCATACCGCCGGTCAGAGCCACACTTACAGTGGTCTGACTACTTCTCTTCAAAAATTGGTAGGTGGTGTCCATGCCGATCTCCACGCACAGAGCACCCATGACCTGGCCATTTTCATCCTTCACCGGGTAGCAGGCCGTGAAAATGGGACCCCACGTGGTATCCACTACATCACGAGAATACACGGCCTCTCCGGACAGCGCCGTCTGGATATAGGGAACCATCTCCTCCTCGATGCGGGTGCCGGGATAGGCAAAGTCCTCCGCCCCCAGATCCAGACCGTCGATGAGGTAGACAGGCTGCCCGTCCTCCCCCAGCTTGGCGGTGTAGAGATACCGGGTGGAGTTCAGGGCCCGCAGCTGATTGAGGGTCTTTTGCAGTTCCAGATAGCGAGGCGAGGTCATGTCGCTCCAGATGGTGGGGTCATCAAAATCCTCCCGTGTGAACTCGTCGGACGCCAGCCGGTGGATGGCGTCGGCGCAGGGGGTATCACGGGTCAGCACCGCCTCCAGCATATTGCGGCTGAAATTCTGGTACAGCACATGGGTAT
>OJOL01002270.1_pt1 | contig 10581 bp, 8 predicted proteins | sample 1598121 | NCBI WGS metagenome assembly OJOL01 (sample SAMN01915219, study PRJEB22387) | human gut metagenome | isolation source: stool | host: Homo sapiens | place: USA
CGCCGGTATGCCGTATGTCATTCGTCAGCGTGTGCCGCTCGAGGGTTCCACGTCCTTTGAAGACGCCGTTTACGGCACCATCACGATCGAAAACAAAGAGATCGAAGATCAGGTGCTTTTAAAGTCCGACGGCTACCCGACCTACAACTTTGCAAACGTCATCGACGACCACCTCATGCACATTACGCATGTCGTGCGCGGCTGCGAGTACCTCACCTCTACACCGAAGTACAACATGCTCTACGACGCGTTCGGCTGGGAAAAGCCGATTTATGTGCACCTGCCGCTCATCATGGGCAAAAACGAAGACGGCTCCGTCTCAAAGCTTTCGAAGCGCCACGGTTCCACAAGCTTTCAGGGCCTCCTCGAAGACGGCTACCTCGCGCCGGTCATCACGAACTACATCGCGCTGCTCGGCTGGTGCCCGAAGGATAACCGGGAAATTTTCTCGCTGAAAGAGCTCGAAGAAGCATTCTCCATCGACGGCATCAGCAAATCGCCCGCCGTGTTCGATTACGATAAGCTCCTGTGGTTCAACGGCGAATACATCCGCAAGATGAGCGGGGAAGAGTTCCGCACCGCGGCGATGCCGTACTACAAAGAGATTTTCGGCGACGCAGAAAAGCCGTACAACGTGCTCGACGCCATTTTGCAGCCGCGTATTTTGAAGTTTAAGGAAATCCCGAGCCTGCTCGGCTTCTTCAAAGAGCTTCCGGAATATTCCGCAGACCTCTTCATAAACAAAAAGAGCAAGGCAACGCTCGAGAACGCGCCCGTCATGCTGCGTGCCGCCATCGAGACGCTGTCCGCCATCGAAAACTGGCAGGTTGATACCATCCACGATGCACTCATTGCCCTCGCACAGAGCCTCGAAGTGAAAAACGGCACTCTGCTGTGGCCGGTACGCATCGCGGCGGCAGGCCAGACCGTTACCCCCGGCGGCGCTATGGAAATTCTCGCCGTGCTCGGCAAAGAGGAGGCGCTGCGCCGTTTACAGCTCGGCCTTCAAAAGATCGAGAACGCATAAAGCAAGAGGAAAAACCTGATATTAGGAAAGGTATGGACAAATTATGAGTGAAGAGATCAAAAACGAAGCGGTCTCCGAGGAGATCAGCAGCAGTTTTATTGATGATTTTATTATAGAAGACCTCGCAGAGGGCGGCCGCTGCGAAGGCATGAAGGTGCACACCCGTTTCCCGCCGGAGCCGAACGGCTACCTGCACATCGGCCACGCCAAGGCGATCTACGTCGATTTCGGCACCGCAGAGCGCTTTAACGGCATCTGTAACCTGCGCATGGACGACACGAACCCCACAAAGGAAGACGTGGAGTACGTCGACGCCATCAAGGAAGATATCCACTGGCTCGGCTACGATTGGGAAGACCGCTTCTACTATGCTTCCGATTATTTTGAAGATATGTACAACGGCGCCGTAGAGCTCATCAAAAAGGGTCTTGCCTATGTTTGCGAGCACACGCCTGCCCAGATGCGTGAAATGCGCGGCGACCTCACCACCCCGGCGCAGAGCCCGTACCGTGACCGTCCGATGGAGGAGAGTCTCGACCTGTTTGCCCGCATGCGCGCCGGCGAGTTTGAAGACGGCAGAATGACGCTCCGTGCAAAGATTGACCTCGCTTCCGGCAACTTCAATATGCGCGATCCGGTCATCTACCGCATCAACCACATGCCGCACCATCGCACCGGTACCAAATGGTGCATCTACCCGATGTACGACTTCGCGCACCCCATCGAGGACGCCATGGAGCACATCACGCACTCGCTGTGTTCGTTGGAATTTGAGGATCACCGTCCGCTGTACGATTGGGTTATCAACAACGTCACGCTGCCCGCAAAGCCGCGTCAGATCGAGTTTGCCCGCCTCGGCATCAACAACACGGTCATGAGCAAACGCAAGCTGCGCGCACTCGTCGAAGGCGGCTATGTCAGCGGCTGGGACGACCCGAGAATGCCCACCATCTGCGGCCTGCGTCGCCGCGGCTACACCCCGGCCTCCATTCGCAATTTCAGCGTGCGCAACGGTGTTTCCAAGGTGAACTCTACCGTGGAATACAGCTTTCTCGAGCACTGCCTGCGCGAAGACCTGAACCTCACGGCAAAGCGCGTCATGGGCGTTCTGAACCCCGTAAAGCTCATTTTGACGAACTATCCCGAAGATAGGACCGAGACGTTCGAGGTCGAGAATAATCCGAACCGTTCCGAAGACGGTACCCGCACGGTTACGTTCGGCCGCGAGCTGTACATTGAAGCCGAAGACTTCATGGAGACCCCTGTAAAGGGCTATTTCCGCCTTTTCCCGGGAAATGAAGTGCGCCTCAAGACCACTTATGTTGTCAAATGTACCGGCTGCAAAAAGGATGAAAACGGCAACGTCGTCGAAGTCTACGCGGAGTATGACCCCGAGTCCCGCGGCGGCAACCCGGCAGACGGCCGCAAGATCAAGAGCACCATCCATTGGGTGGACGCGAAAAACGCCGAAGACGCCGAAATTCGCCTCTACGATAACCTCTTTACTGTGGAAGATCCGGATGCAGGCGATTTCTTAGAGCTTTTAAACCCGGATTCCCTCAAGGTCCTCACGGGCTGCAAGGTGGAAGCGGGCCTCAAAACCGCAAAGCCGGGCGAGAGCTTCCAGTTCATGCGTCAGGGCTATTTCTGCGTGGATAACAAGGATTCCGCAGAAGACCACCTTGTCTTCAACCGCTCCGTTTCGCTGAAGGACGGCTTCAAGAAAAAGAAGTAATGGAATAGTTGTCCGCACAGTGCAAAACCATGCGCTGTGCGGGCTTTTGCTTTTCCATTCAATCGGTGTTTTGTTATTCGTCACCTTAATTTTAATTTTAGGTTGACGAAACGCTTTGTGTGTGGTAAACTGGTAGACGAAATTTTCGCTGCCGGTTTTGCCGGAAAGGAAATTTATGCGCATACAAGATGCAGTTTTAGACGCGCTTGAAAAAAATCGCGGAGAATACCTCTCCGGCGAGCAGCTTGCGTCGTCGCTCGGCGTTTCCCGCAATGCCGTGTGGAAAGCCATTCAAAAGCTTGAAGAAGCCGGGCATAAAATTCGCGCCGTGCCAAAGCGCGGCTACACGCTGGCGCCGGAAAGCGATGTGCTCACCGTGCAGAGTGTCTCACGGTTCCTCGATACCGATATGCCGGTTTACTTGCAGGTGCAGACCGAAGTCACCTCCACCAATACACTTTTAAAGGTACAGGCGGAGCAGGGCGCGCCGGAGGGCACCGTGCTCATTGCGGAATCGCAGACGGCAGGCAAGGGCAGGCTCGGCCGACACTTCACGTCGCCGCCGGGTACAGGTATTTATTTCAGCCTGCTGCTCCGCCCGCGCTGCACCGCTGAAAAATCGCTTTTCATCACGACTACCGCAGCGGTCGCCGTGTGCGAAGCCATTGAGCAGGTCACGGGGCTAAACCCGCAAATCAAATGGGTGAACGACGTTTACCTCAACGAGAAAAAGGTCTGCGGCATTTTAACGGAAGCTTCCGTTGATTTTGAAAACGGCGGTCTCAACTGGGCCGTGCTCGGCATCGGCATCAACATCGCTGTGCCGGAAGAGGGCTTTCCGGAGGAGATTCGCTCCATCGCCGGTGCTATTTTCGACGGCCCGTGCCCCGTGGAGATGCGCAGCCGCATTTCGGCTGCCGTCATCAGTCGCTTTTTCGCGCTGTATAAGAACCTCGGCTCGAACGCGTTCATCGAATCGTACCGCAGCCATTCGTTCCTCACCGGCCGCGCCATCACGTTCTCGCTCGGGGAGGAGACGTACCGCGGTGTCGTCACCGGCATCAGCGACGAAGCGCACCTGCTCGTCCGTCTCGATAGCGGAGAGGAGCGCGCGTTTTCCGCAGGCGAGGTGCAGATCCACAAGGGCTTTGCAAACCCGAAAGCCGAATAAACTGCTTAGTGTGCCGTATTCCGAAATGAATAGGGGTAAATAACATGAACAGCAACAGAGAGAAAATCACCAATATCGTCATGGTCGGCGTATTTGCCGCCGTGCTTGCCGTTTTGTCGCAGATTTCGTTCCCGCTGCCGAGCGGCATCCCGGTCACCTTACAGACCTTCGCGGTCGCCCTGTGCGGCTATGCACTCGGCTGTAAGCGCGGCACACTCGCCGTGCTCGTCTATATCGTGCTCGGCGCTGTCGGTCTGCCGGTGTTTGCAAACTTCTCCGGCGGCTTCGGTTCGCTTGTCGGTCTTGCGGGCGGCTACATCTACGGCTTCCTGCCCATGGCTGCGCTGTGCGGTCTCGGCACAAAAATGCCGCACCGTGTGCTCGCCATTGTACTCGGTGTTGCGGGTCTTGCGGCTTGCCATCTGTGCGGCACGATTCAGTTCGGCATGATCTCCGGCAACGGCCCGTGGGCGGCGTTCCTTGTGGCCTCCGTGCCGTATCTCGTCAAGGACATCGTCTCCGTTGCGGCGGCTTACGGCGTAGCGACCGCCCTCAGTTTCGCGCTGAAGAAGAGCGGCATTCATATCGCAGCGTAAAAGCGTTTTCACAAAGCGTTTGGAATAAAATAGAAACCGAAAAGGCCGTCTGCAAGGGAAAGTCCCGCGCAGGCGGTCTTTTGCTTTGACATCAATACAGCATTGTGCTATACTGAATTTTCAAGGGAGCATTCGCGCCCAATACACGATAAAGGAGGCTGTACCATGGATGTTCGGGTAGGCGACAAATTACAAATGAAAAAGCCGCACCCCTGCGGGACAAACGTGTTTGAAGTGCTGCGCATCGGCGCGGATTTTAAAATCCGCTGCACCGGCTGCGGCAGAGAAGTCATGGTGCCCCGCCACAAGTGTGAAAAGAACATTCGCAAGATCGTGCGCGAAAGTGCCGGCAGCGAGCAGTAGCGCCTCTCAGACCGTTTCATTTTACTATCTGTCTGAAAGGAAGCTTTGCTATGTTTGAAAATCTCTCGGTTTTTGAAAACCGATATGAAGAGCTTAATATGAAGCTCTATGATCCCGCCGTTGCGGCAGACCGCAATCTCTACCGCGACCTCATGAAGGAGCACAAAGAAATCGAACCCATCGTGGAAAAATACCGCGCCTTAAAAAAGGCCGAAGCGTCGCTCGAGGATGCCGAAGCGATCTTAAACGACTCCGAAGCCGATAAAGAGCTGCGCCAAATGGCGAGCGACGAGATGAGCGCCGCCAAAAGCGATATCGAAAGCATCTCGGAAGAACTCAAAATTTTATTATTGTCCCGCGACCCCAACGACGACCGCAGTGTTATCGTGGAAATTCGCGGCGGCGCAGGCGGCGAGGAAGCGGCGCTGTTCGCCTATAACCTTTATCGCATGTACAACATGTACGCCGAAAAGCGCGGCTGGAAAACGGAGATCGTCAGCCTGAATGAAACGGAGCTTGGCGGCTTTAAGGAAGTCAGCTTCACAATCGACGGTGACGGCGCGTATTCCAGATTAAAATTTGAAAGCGGCGTGCACCGCGTGCAGCGCGTGCCGGAAACGGAAACGCAGGGCCGCATCCACACAAGCACCGCCACGGTCGCCGTTTTGCCGGAAGCCGATGAGGTCGAGCTCGAGATCGACCCGAAAGATTTAAAGATTGACACATTCCGCTCCAGCGGCGCGGGCGGGCAGCACATCAACAAAACGTCGTCTGCCATCCGTGTTACGCACCTGCCCACCGGCACGGTCGTCGAGTGTCAGGACGAGCGCAGCCAGTACAAAAACAAAGATAAAGCCCTGCGCGTCCTGCGTGCCCGACTGTTAGACGCTAAGGGGGCGGCGCAAAACGCCGAGATTGCCGCAAACCGCAAAAGTCAGGTCGGCACCGGCGACCGTTCGGAGCGCATCCGCACCTACAACTACCCGCAGCTGCGCGTGACCGATCACCGCATAGGCCTGACAATCTACCGCCTGTTCGACGTCTTAAACGGTGACCTCGATGAAATCATTGACGCACTCATCGCCGCAGACCGCGCCGAAAAATTGAAAGAGAGCATGGAGAACGGATGAAAATGGATACGCGATTATTGGATGAAAAAAACGAACAGGATATAAAAGAAGCGGGGAAGATTCTGCGCCGCGGCGGCCTTGTCGCTATCCCCACGGAGACCGTCTACGGCCTCGCCGGCAATGCGCTGGACCCTACCGTCTCCGCACAGATCTACAAAGTGAAGGGTCGCCCGTCGGATAATCCGCTCATCGTGCATATCGCGGATATCAAAGAATTGCCTGCGCTTGTCGAAGAGATTCCCGAAGCTGCCAAAAAGCTTGCAGATGCCTTTTGGCCGGGCCCGCTTACCATCATCATGAAAAAATCGCCGCTTGTGCCGATGCAGACGACCGGCGGTCTCGATACGGTTGCCGTCCGCATGCCGTCCGATCCCACCGCGCGGGCGATCATTAACGCCGCAGGCGTGCCGCTTGCCGCGCCGTCCGCGAATCTCTCCGGCCTGCCCAGCCCCACATCATTCCCGCATGTGTGCGATGATCTCATGGGCCGCGTAGACGGCATCGTGAACGGCGGCGACTGCGAGGTCGGCGTGGAATCCACCGTTATTACCGTCGTCACCGAGGTACCGCGCGTGCTGCGCCCGGGCGGCATTTCCGTAGAGCAGTTGCGCCGCGTGCTCGGCAGGGTAGACGTGGACCGCGCCGTGCTGGAAAAGCCCGCGGAAAACGCCAAGGTCGCCTCGCCCGGCATGAAATACAAGCACTACGCGCCGAAAGCGGATGTCTACATGGTGGATGCTTCCGCCGAAGATTACGCCGCGTTTTTGCATACGCACCCCGAAGCAGCTGCACTTTGCTTTAACGAAGACGTGCCGTACCTCAAAAACCGGTGCGTGCCCTACGGCAGCGCCGCAGATTCCCTTTCGCAGGCGCACGGGCTTTTCACGTCGCTCCATCACCTCGATGAGATCGGCGCAAAGACCGTTTACGCCCGTATGCCGCGCAAAAGCGGCGTAGGCCTTGCGGTTTATAACCGTCTCATTCGCGCTTGTGCGTTCCGCATCGTAACGCCGAACAAGCAGCTTGTCATCGGCCTTACGGGCCAGACCGGCGCGGGCAAATCGACGGTCGCAAAGCAGCTTAAGGCGCGCGGCTGCGTCATCATCGACTGCGACGCCGTTACGCACGATCCGTCTCTTTATGCAGGAACATGTCTTACGGAGTTGCAAAATGCGTTCGGCCGTGCTATTATAAAGGAAGACGGTACGTTAGACCGCCGCCGTCTCGCAAACCTCGCGTTTGCAAGCGAAGAGGGCAAGACGAAGCTGAACGCCATCACGCATCCCGTGATTTTAACACGTCTCAAAAAGGAGATTGCCGCATATAAAGATGCAAAGGTCATCGTGCTCGACGCTCCGACGCTGTTTGAAGCCGGTGCAGATCGCCTTTGCCGCCGCGTGGTCTCCGTTCTTGCGGATGAAACCGTGCGCCTTGGGCGCATCTGCCGCCGCGACGGTCTCACGGAGCAGGAGGCCCTGACGCGCATGCACGCCCAGCAGAGCGACGATTTTTACATCGACCGCTCCGATTACACACTCGATAACACCGTCGCTGTTTCGGCGGACGATATGGATAATATGCTCGCAGTGCTTGGCTGCGCACACCCCGGTGAATCCGATTGAATAAGAAAAGCAAACATTTAAAAAAGTCCAAAAAGAAGCCCTTGTGGCCATGGATTCTTATCGCCGGCGTTGCAGCTGCCGTGCTCGTTGTTTTCGCGGTGCAAAGGCTGCATCCCGATGTAGACCACATGCTTTACCCGCGCAAGTACGGATCCATCGTCAAAAAAGAAGCGAAGGAGTACGACTTGCCGCAAAGCCTTGTCTATGCCGTCATCAAGGCGGAAAGCGATTTCGACCCCGAGGCGGAGTCTCCGGTCGGCGCGCTCGGGCTTATGCAGATGATGCCCGAAACGTTTGACTGGATGCAAACGCATATCGGCGGGGAATATGACGCAAGCGCTTTGCTCGACCCCGAAATCAGCATCAAATACGGCTGTGCGCTGCTGCGCGTGCTTTTAAACGAGTACGACAACCTCGCCACAGCGGTCTGCGCCTACAATGCAGGCATGGGAAACGTTACGTCGTGGCTTTCGGACCCCGCATATTCCGAAGACGGAGTGACCTTAAAAGAAATTCCGTTTGAAGAAACGCGTCTTTACGTCCAGAAAGTCCTTCAGTATAAAGAAACTTACGAAAAATTGTATGGGGGAATTGAAAATGGCTAAAAAAGCAGCGGAAAAATCCGCAAAAGAGCTGTCCGAAATGCTCCTCAACCCGCGCAAGAACGGCTTTTTCAAGGTCACAGATGAGAAGATCGAAAAAGCAGATAAGTTCTGCGAAGGCTACAAGGCATTTTTAAACAGCGCCAAAACCGAGCGCGAATCCGTTGAGTACGCGGTCGCGGCTGCAGAAAAGCACGGCTTTGTGCCGTTCGACCCGAAGCACAAGTATGCGGCGGGCGACAAAGTGTATTACAACAATCGCGGTAAAGCAATTTGCCTTGCCATCATGGGTAAAGAGGGCTGCAAAAACGGCGTTCGCATTGCCGCAGCACACATCGATAACCCGCGTCTCGACTTAAAGCCCATCCCGCTTTATGAATCCTCCGAGATGGCGTACCTCAAAACGCACTACTACGGCGGTATCAAAAAGTACCAGTGGACAGCGATTCCGCTCGCCATGCACGGCGTTGTCGTGAAGAGCGACGGCACGGTCATCAAGGTCTGCATCGGTGAAGAAGCGGGCGATCCGCAGTTCACCATCACAGACATTTTGCCGCACCTCGGTCAGGATCAGGCTACAAAGCCGCTGGGTTCTGCCTTTACAGGCGAAGACCTTAACATTCTCATCGGCAGCCGCCCGGTTCGCGACGAGGAGGCTAAGGATGCATATAAGCTGAACATCATGCGTCTTTTAAACGAGAAGTACGGCATCATAGAAGCCGACCTCATCTCCGCAGAGATCGAGTTCGTCCCGGCGTTTAAGGCGGTGGATATCGGCTTTGACCGCAGCCTCGTCGGCGCTTACGGCCACGATGACCGCGTTTGCGCATACCCGGCGCTTGAAGCTATCCTCAACTGCAAGAACCCGGTGCAGACCGTCGTCACTGTGCTCACCGATAAGGAAGAGACCGGCAGCGACGGCAACACGGGCCTCAACTCCGAGTACATGCGTTACTTCATCGCTGACCTCGCGCAGGCAGAGGGTGAAGAGCCGCGCCACGTGCTCTCCAAGTCCACCTGCATTTCCGCCGACGTCACCGCGGCATATGATCCGCATTATGCTTCCGTTTACGAGGCACAGAACTCCACCTACATCAACGGCGGTCTGGGCATAGCCAAGTACACCGGTGCACACGGCAAGGGCGGTACGTCCGACGCGAACGCAGAGTTTGTCGCCAAAATCCGCCGCACGTTTGACGATGCAGGCGTGCTTTGGCAGATCGGCGAGCTCGGCAAGGTCGATCAGGGCGGCGGCGGCACGGTCGCAAAGTTCATCGCGAACCTCAATGTCGACGTGCTCGACATCGGTGTGCCGGTGCTTTCCATGCATGCACCGTTTGAGGTTGTCTCCAAGCTCGACGTCTACATGGCTTACAAGGGCTTCAAAGCGTTCTTCGACGAGAAGTAAGCTGTAAAGCAAAATAGCATTACATAAAATTTCAAAAAGCTGTACGTAAAGCAACAAAACTTTACGCACAGCTTTTCTTTATATCTTCAAGCAAAAAGCCCGCCGCAAAGCGCAGCAGGCCTAATTCTTTATGTTAAGATGTTTCACTTTACAGCGGTAGCTGATCCAATTCGTCCTCTGTAAACACCGGGATGCCGTTCGCGTTCAGAAGCTCCACGGTTACACCGTTGCCGGGAATCTTGTTGCCCGTAAACGTGCCGTCGTAAATGAGTCCCTTGCCGCAGGACGGACTTTTCGCCTTCATCACGGCAAAATCCACGTGGTTCAGCTTCGCAAAGTACAGCGCCGTCTCTGCGCCTTTTGTGTACTCCTTCGTCACGTCCTTGCCTGCACAGGAGATCACCTTGTCACCTTGCCGCTCCGCCGGGTCGCGGGGCGTGGGCAGGCCGCCCATCTGCTCGGGACATACGCCGATGATCGTGTTGCTTTCTGCAAGCTTAATGAGCGCATCGCACTTGCAGCCGTCGCCCTTATAGCGGCATTCGCAGCCCAAAAGGCAGCTGCTTGCCAAAATTACAGCCATGTTTATACCTTCTTTTAATTTGATTTTTGCACTAAAAGCGGGTCATTGCCCGTAGATTTCCGGTTCGTTCTCGTCCTGCTCGTAGATTTCCACGTTCGTCTTGCCGTCCACTGCTTCCAAATGCACGGCGATGATCTCGCGTAGAGAGGTGGGGATATTCTTGCCCACAAAATCAGGGCGAATGGGCAGCTCGCGGTGACCGCGGTCGACCAAAACGACCAGCCGAATGCGCGCCGGCCGCCCGAAACGGAACACCGCGTCGATCGCCGCGCGCACCGTGCGGCCCGTAAACAGCACATCGTCCACCAAAATGACTTCCTTGTCGTTGAGGTCGACCGGAAGCG
>OJOL01002277.1_pt1 | contig 10566 bp, 8 predicted proteins | sample 1598121 | NCBI WGS metagenome assembly OJOL01 (sample SAMN01915219, study PRJEB22387) | human gut metagenome | isolation source: stool | host: Homo sapiens | place: USA
GGGGTGTCCTCCAGAGCCTTCTGACCGGCGGTCATCACGACGTCCCACAGCTCGGCCACGTCCTCTTTGCCGCAGGCAGAAGCTTCCTCGGAAGCGATGCGGGCGACGGTCAGGATGGTGCCTTCGGTGGGCTTCATGACAGCCTTGTAAGCGCCCTCGACGCCCTTCTTCAGCGCAGCCACGATGTCGGAAGCGTCAGCCTCCTTTTTGCCCTCCAGAGCTTTGGAGAAGCCGCGGAACAGCAGGCTGGTGATGACGCCGGAGTTGCCGCGGGCGCCGCGCAGCATGGCGGAGGCAGCGGTCTTTGCGGCCTCGCCCACGGTGCAGCTGTCGTCCATGGCCTGCAGCTCACGGACGGCTGCGCCGACGGTCATGCCCATGTTGGTGCCGGTGTCGCCATCGGGGACGGGGAACACGTTCAGCTCGTCCACGCGGGAGCGCTGGTTGTTGATGTTGTTTGCGCCGGAAATAATGGCGTCGCGCAGGATCTTACCAGAAATCATTGCTTTTTACTCCTTATATCTTCCCGGTACCCCCGGGCGGGCTTTGTCTCATCAGGCAACCACGTCATCGACCGATACGACCACGCGGGCGACTTTCAGGCCGGTGGCCTGCTCAACCTCGTCCTTCACGCGGTGCGAGATGGATCGCGCGGCGGTGGAGATGTTCAGCCCGTAGCTGACGGCAATGTGCAGCTCGATCACGAGACGGCCCTCTTCCTGTGTGACACGGACGCCCTTGGCCGAATCGTCCACGCCGCGCACGGCGCTGCGGACACGGTCGGTCAGATCACGGGGGGCCATTGCGGCCACGCCGTAGCATTGTTTGGTTGCTTCGCCCACGAGCGTGGAAAAATACTCGGCTGAGAAGCTGACATCTCCCAGCGGAAAACGGGAAGTGATCATAGTCGCTCTGCTCCTTTTATTCATTATGATACCCCGGTCCGCACGGCGGCGGGGCGGTGCGCGGGCCTGAGAAGGCGGCGTACCACTTTTATTATACAACTTTATGAGGAAGCTGTACAGCACATAATTGCTGACAGAAAGAAAAAAGTCAGGCGCGGCTTACCCGTCTCGGTCTGTTTCGACACCGCAATGCCGGTATACTGAAAGACAGACAGAGCCGCAAAGGGCCGCGTTCCTGTTGTTAGTATAGCACAAAATCCTTCGCAGTGCATCCATTTCGTGAATATTTATCCGACAAAACAAAAGGTGATTGTGAATAAAATATAAAAGATGACGCAGACATCTTTATCTTACTATGAAAAAGTGCTAAAATCTAAGGTGGCAAGAGTAAGACTGTATCCGGCACAGGATGCCGGGGCATTCGGCTGCCAAGGTGCTGAAGACAGGAATTTGCTGCGGCTGCACAGGAGCTGCGGCCCGGCGGCGGAAAAGTTCACAATAGGAGTTGTTTTCATGAATATTCTGTTTTTCCTTTCCCCCAAGCAGGACCTGATGTATGTGTACGATGACTTCACCCTCCGCCAGACGCTGGAAAAATGGGAGAACAACCGCTACGCATCCATCCCGGTGCTCAACCGCAAGGGAGAGTATGTAGGGACCCTGACGGAAGGGGACATCCTCTGGGGACTGAAAAAGTTCCACGGCCTCGACCTTGAGGCAGCAGAGGACATCCCCATCCGGGATTTTGCCCACAAGCGGGACTACAAGGCCGTCACGGTCACCACGAGCATGGACCAGCTCATCGAGGCGGCCATGAACCAGAACTTCGTCCCCGTCGTGGATGACCGGGGAATGTTCATCGGCATCGTCCGCCGTCAGGCCATCATCCGCTACTGCTACGACCGCTCCCGCGCTGCCGCCGCAGAGCAGCGCAGAAAGCCTGAAAAGCAGGAAAAACGAGTCCCGGTTTCTGCCGGGGTGCAGTAAAACAGGAAAAGGCCCCGCCGCTCTGCATGAAATGTGCAGGGCAGCGGGGCTTTTCTATGCCTGTGGGAAAGGGAGAGTGGTGCTTCAGCCCACGGTGAGGCTGGAATCGGTGAACCGGTGGGTCAGGACAGCCTCGGCGTCCTCGCCGCCCATGGCCAGCAGCTCGTCCACCGAGAGGGTGGTGGAGCAGAGGATGGTCTGGAAGGTGATGGTCTCGATGCCCTCAGCCCGCAGCTGACGCAGCGCGGCCAGCGAGATGCGGAAGGAGGCTGTGAGCCGTCCGACGCAGACGGTGAGGGTATTGCCGCTCTGGGTGCTGGTGTAGGAGATGCGCTGGCCGTCCTTGTCGGTGACAGTCAGGCCGGGGAGGGGAGAGACGAGTGCGGACGGGGTGGCAGAGCCGCCGTCAGAAGAGGAAGAAGACTCCTCGGGGATAACAGGCTCTTCCGGCTCCACAGGGCGGGGGATAGAGACCTGCTTGGTCTCGCCATTAGCATCGGTGGCGGTGACTTTTGCGCCCGGGCCTAGCTTGTCCTTGATGGTGTCGAGGTCGAGCTCACGGCCGTTCTGCAAGAGGGCCTTGCCAGTGGGACTACCGGCCTTGGCGGTCAGTTCGAGGCTGCCCGACAGATCGATGACGCTGCTGTAGATGCCGCTGCCGCCGCCGGTGCTGCCGTTACCGCCAGCGGCTTCGACCGTACCGCCGGAGATGGCGACACGGTCGAAGCTGCAGATGCCGTAGCCGCCGACTTTGCCGCCGTAGCCGCCAGCGGCGTTGACCGTATTGCCGGAGATGGTGACGACGCCGCCGCTGCGGATGCCGTCGCCGCCGTAGCCGTCTTTGCTGTCGCCGTTACCGCCCTTGGCGGTGACCGTACCGTCGGAGACGGTGAGGCCGCCGCCGCTGCGGATGCCATCGCCGCCGACGAGGCTGCCGCCGTTACCGCCATTGGCAGTGACCGTACTACCGCCGGAGATGGTGACGCCGCCGCCGCTCCAGATGCCGTCGCCGCCGGAGATGGTGCCGCTTCCGCCGTTGGCAGTGACCGTACTACCGCCAGAGATGGTGACGCTGCCGCTGCTGGAGATGCCGCGGCCGCCGTCGTCGCCGTTGGCAGTGACCGTACCGCCGGAGATGGTGAGGCTGCCGCTGCTGGAGATGCCGTCTGCGCTGCTGCCGCCTTGGGCCGTCAGGCTGTCATTTTCGCCGCCGGAGATGGTGAGGCTGCCGCTGCCGTAGATGCCGCTGCGGTAGATGTCGCTCTTCAGCGCGTTGTCGCCATCCAGCTTGATATTGGTGTCGCCCTCGCCGGTCACGCTTACGGCGGCTTTGTTCCGGCTGCTGGTGTCGATGTTCACATCCTTGAGTGTGACCTCGACCTTATCGTCCTTATCTTTGGCCTCGATGGTCACGGTGTGGGAAGAAGCGGTGTCCTTGTTCTGATTTGTGATGATGGTGTTGGTGTCGCCGTAGGTGGTATTGTTGTTCTGGGTGACGTTGTTGCCGCTCTCACCCGCCGAAATCGTAATGTCACCATTTTCGATGTGCCATATATCGGCAAAAGCCGGGGCGGCAAGGGTGGTGAGCATTGCGGCGGTCAGGATAAACGCTGCTGCCCGCTGAGAGGCCGGACGGGGTGAATCGATCCCCCCCGTATGGAGAGGGCGGCCCAGAACACGCATCGCAAGCTTACGATAAGACAGCATACAAAAACCTCCTTTGAACGGTGAAAAGAAATGGTGAGACCGTAGAATATCAGGTTGCTTTGAATATACCACATCTGCGGAGAAAAAATCAACAAAACCTGCGCGAATCGCCCTGTTTCCTGCGTGAATGGAGAAGTTCGGACAGATTTTGGCTCTCCCCTTGGGGGAGCTTGCGCGGAGCACCTGAGAGGGCAAGGACGCTGACAGAGAGCTTTTTTGCGCTTTTTTGCTCAAAAAACTGCCTAAAAGTACATTTTATTGGATTTTTATTCTGCTATACTCCTGTCAGAACAAAAAGACACAGGAGGGAAGAGGAATGAAAGACGTTGAACTGCGGTATGTGGGCGGTCATGTAGAGGTGTATACGGGGACGGGTGCGTTCCTGTTCTCGGCGGACACCCTGCGGGAGGCGATGGAAGAGCTGGATGCCGCCTGATGCATTCCCGGGAATGCCGGGAAACGTCGGAACAGAGGTTAGAAAATACTAATGTAAAATGAATGTAAAATTCAAGAAAAGAACCGTCTAAGAAGGCCCGGAAATCTTAAAATTCCGGTCAAAAAAGTGATTTTCCTGTAAAATAATGCTTGTTGAGCCGGGGGGTTCGATGCTATAATAAAAAGGACGGCGTTTTGCGTATGGAGAGCTAAGCACAGCCGTCTTGTGCAATGGAGCAATAGGAAGATTTTAGGAGCATTGTTTTATGGACATTACACACATCACCTCTCTGCTGGGCGGTATTGCGCTGTTCCTGTATGGCATGTCGATCATGGGTGCCGGCCTCGAAAAGCTGGCCGGCGGCAAGATGCAGGGCGTATTGCAGAAACTGACTTCGTCCACCATCAAGGGCGTCATTTTCGGCACCCTCATCACCGGCGTCATCCAGTCGTCGGCCGGCACGGTCGTCATTTGCGTCGGCCTCGTCAACTCCGGCATCATGACCCTTACGCAGTCGGTAGGCGTTATCATGGGTGCAAACATTGGTACTACGGTCACCGGTCAGCTCATCCGCATGGCGGATATTTCGGGCGACAGCCTCATCCTGACCCTCATCCAGCCCAAGACGTTTGCGCCGGTGGTGGCGTTTATCGGCTGCATTTTTTATGTATTTATCCGCAACGCGAAGAAAAAGAACATCGGCCAGATCATGCTGGGCTTCGGCATCCTGTTCACCGGCATGAGCCTGATGGACACCGGTGTGTCTCCCCTGCGTGAGAGCGCAGCATTTCAGGAGCTGTTCGTCACCATGACCAACCCCATCCTCGGCGTTCTCGTGGGCGTGGTGGTCACGGTCATCATCCAGTCCTCTTCGGCCTCTGTAGGTATCCTGCAGGCGCTTTCCAGCACCGGCCTCGTCACCTTCAGTTCGGCCATCCCCATCGTGCTGGGTGCCCACATCGGCACGGCCTTCACCCCGCTGCTGACCATCGGCGGCTCCTCCAAGGACGGCAAGCGCGCCGCCCTCATCCACCTGTACTTCAACATTATCGGCAGCGTCATCCTGCTGGCGCTGGTCTATGCAGTCCAGTTCACCATCGGCATCCCGATGTGGGGCGATGTGATGAACAAGAGCAGCATTGCAAACATCCACACCATGACCAGCGTCATTGCGATGCTGTTCTTCCTGCCCTGCAGCGGCGTGCTGTCCAGGCTGGCCATGATGACCGTGCCGAACAGCGCGGAGGAGGCGCAGGAGCTGAGCATGCCTGTGCTGGATGAGCGTCTGTTCAAGAGCCCGGCTGTGGCTCTGCAGCAGGCTAAGAACGCGGTGGTCAAGATGTCCCGCCGCGCAGCCCGCAACGTCGGCCTCGCCACTCCGCTGCTGCTCAAGATGGACGAGGATGTCGTGAGTGCCATCGATGTCCGCGAGAACCTCATCGACCGGATGGAGGTGGACATCTCCAACTACCTCATCAAGCTGGCAGACCAGGAGCTGGGTGACGCGGAGAGCCATGAGGTGACCGAGCTGCTCAACTTTGTCACCGAGTGCGAGCGCATCGGCGACTATGCAGTCAACATTAAAGAAAAAGCGCAGGAGCTGACCGACAAGGAAGTCACCTTCAGCGAGAAGGCACAGCAGGAGCTGAAGCTTCTCGACAATGCGCTGGAAAAGATACTGACCCTCACCACGGACGCCTTCGAGTTCGACGACGCCCGGACCGCCAGCCAGGTGGAGCCGCTGGAACAGGTCATCGACATCCTCGTGGAGCGGCTTCGTGCGCAGCACATCAAGCGCCTGAAAGATGGTGCCTGCTCCATTGATACCGGTGTCGTCTATCTCGATGTGCTGAACAATGCAGAGCGTATCTCGGACCACTGCTCCAACATCGCCGCCCGTCTGGTGGGCATGGAGGCAGGCGAGGACTATGACTCCCATACCCTCAAGAATATGATGCACCACAACCCCACCAAGGAATATATGCTCAACTACGAGCAGTGCCGTAAGGACTACCTCGTCCCGCTGGAACAGCTCGAAGCCTGATTCTGATAAAGGATAAAAACAGTGCAGACCTCCCCGGGGAGGGTCTGCACTGTTTTTGTTTATTCACCCAGGTCTTCCAGCAGCGCCCGGAGGGCCGTTTCGCCGGTGACGTAGAGGCCCTGCTTGAGCCGGAGGGCATCGGCCTCAGGCAGAAGATTGACATAGATGCCGGTGCGCAGGAGCCGCTTGTCGGGCAGTCCGTTGTCGGAGCAGGTGTAGACGACCACCCGCCCGCCCTCGTCGCAGAGGTAGAAATCGGTGCCGCTCTGCCCGGCGGAGCCCTGCGCGGCCAGACCCGGCTCGGAGGCCGGCGTCTCTTCGCCGGAGTCGGCAGGGAAGGGGAGACTGGGCAGGGCCATCCAGAACAGGCTGAACACGATGGTAAAAATGCACAGCGCATAAAAAATGCAGAGCCAGACCTTGCGCATGGCAGTGGACTCCTTTCGGCTGAAATGGTGTTTCAGACGGTAGTATGTGCAAAAGAAAACTGCCTCAGACAGGGATGCAGAATTTTCACACCCGGATGCTGTACTTTGGCGGGGCAGATGTGCTATACTAACATCGTATCCGGTCGATTTCCCCCCTTGCGGAAGCGGGCGGTGCGGACTATAATGTATTATTATGGCTGTGGGCAGTCTGGCCGCAGCAGGAACAGCAAACGGCATCGTCAGAGGATGCTTTGAGATGCAGAACAGTGAAAATTGCGATAGGAGGCGATCCTTATCTCAAACAATGAAAGACGGAGACTCCACAGTGATGGTGCGCTCCGGGAGCAGCGGCCCGCAGCGGAGCAGAACCGGCGGGTCCGTGAGCCCCGCGAACCGCAGGAGCAGGGAGAAAAGCACGGCCATCCCGTTCTCGGATTCCTGGGCCGGACCATCGTCACCCTCGTCTGTCTGGGCATTATGGCGGGCAGTCTGGTGGCAGTGGGCGCTGTATACTATGTGGTGCAGGCTACGGCCAGTGACGGTGACCTGCTGGACCTCGACAACATCGAACTGAGCCAGTCGAGCCTTGTGGTGGCCACCGACCCCGACACCGGCGCACAGGTGGAGTACGCCACCCTGCGCTCCTCCAACAGCCACCGCGTCTGGGCGGACCTCGAGCAGATCCCCACCAACCTACAGTATGCATTCATCTGCACCGAGGACAAAGACTTTTACAGCGAGCCGGGCGTCAACTTCAAGCGCACCATCGGCGCGATGATCAATGAATACCTGCTGCCCATCTACAGCTCCAAGCAGGGCGCCTCTACGCTGGAACAGCAGCTCATCAAGAACCTGACCAGCGACAAGAGCGCCAGCGGCATCGAGGGCGCACTGCGCAAGCTGCGCGAGATCTACCGCGCCCTCATCCTGAGCCGCAGCTACTCCAAGGAGACCATTCTGGAAGCCTATCTGAACACCATCAGCTTCACCGGTACCATCCAGGGCGTCCAGACGGCGGCAAACGAGTACTTCGATAAGGATGTCAGCGAGCTGACCCTCTGGGAGTGCGCGTCCATCGCGTCCATCACCAAGAATCCCACCAACTATAACCCCTACACCAACCCCGAGAACCTCATCAACCGCAGGAACTTCCTGCTCTACAATATGTGGCAGCAGGGTGTCATCTCGGAGGAGGATTACCGCAACGCCGCTGCCCAGCCGCTGGTGCTGGCAGAGACGGACAACACGAAGAAGAGCAGCTCCACCACCTCTTACTTCACCGATGCCCTCTTCAACGAGGTGGTGAAGGACATCATGGCCAAGGAGGGCGTGGACGAGTCCACCGCCCAGAGTATGCTCTACACCGGCGGCTACACCATCGAGGCAACGGTCAACCCCAAGATCCAGACCGCGATGGAGAACCTGATGCTCAACACCGACGATGCCTACTTCCCGGCCGGCTGGCATGAGGAAGAGGTGACCAGCATCTCCGACGACGATGTGCAGGTCTACAACGAGGACGGCACCCCCAAGACCCGCACTGGCGACGACGGTACGGTCTATTATTACCGCAATGTCCGCACCCAGGCGGCGATGGTCACGCTGGACTATGACGGCAATGTCATCGCCATGGTGGGCGGTCTGGGCGAAAAGACCAAGAGCCTTTCCCTGAACCGCGCCTACGGCGTCACCCGTCAGACCGGTTCTACCATCAAGCCCATCGGCGCCTATGCGCTGGGCATCGAGTATGGTCTGGTCAACTGGTCCACCATGCTCAACAACTCGCCCCTCTACCTCAAGCAGGACATGGTCATCCGCGACGAGGACTACTGCCGCCGGAACGGCCTCATGGGTCTGACGGACAAGCAGCTGAAAGCCTACCCCAACGCATGGCGCAGCTGGCCCCGCAACTATGGCGGCAACTACGGCGACGGCTCCGACCTGCCGCTCTGGAACGGCCTCGCACGCTCCCTGAACACCATCGCCATCCGCGTTGGCGACCTCGTGGGCGCGAACAACATCTTCAACTTCGTCTACAATACCCTGCAGCTCAGCACGCTGGACCCCGTCAACGATGTGGGCCTTGCACAGATGGTCATGGGCAGCCAGACCCACGGCGTCACTCCGATGGCGCTGGCGGCGGCGTTCCAGATCTTCTACGACGGCGAGTACACCACGCCTCACCTCTACACCCGTGTGCTCGACCGTGACGGCAACATCTATATGGAGAGCAACGACACCAGCTATCAGGCTCTGACGCCCCAGACGGCCTACGTCATGAACCGTCTGCTGAAGAACGTCCTGTTCTCCAGCGTTGGTACGGCCAGCGGCCGCTACCCCAACTCCAACGGTATGGAGGCCTTCGGTAAGACCGGTACGGCCAGCGATGAAAAGGACCTGTGGTTCGTGGGCGGCACGCCCTACTACGTCACCGCTGTGTGGTGGGGCTACGATGCGCCTTACGATATGACCAAGACCCTCGGCAAGCAGCAGGCCAAGACCCGCACCTGCGTCACGGCCTGGAAGGCCCTGATGGAGCAGGTCCAGGCAGACCTGCCCTATAAGGCATTCCCGGCGGCTGACGGCGTCGTGGAGCGCAGCTACTGCACTCAGAGCGGCCTGCTGGCCAGCGGCTCCTGCCCGAGCACGGCAGTGGGCTACTACCGTGCCGACGACCTGCCCGACGTCTGCAATTATTCCCACGGTCAGGCAGCTGTCGCCAGCGAACCCCTCGCGCCTGAGCCGGACACCACCAACCTGGACACCGACTGAGGCAAAAATCATACTTTTCAGCGCATCGGGTTGCAGATTCGGTGCGCTGAAGGGGTACTTCACGGCTCAAAACTGGATAATCTGACAAAATAGCATCCGACCTCTTGCAATGCAGGGAGTCGGATGCTATTATATTTTCTGCAAGAACACTTGTGTTTGAGAGGTGAACAAGTTGGAACGCCGTTTTTATCTGGTGGATGCGCAGGTCCTGCCGGAAGTTTTCCTCAAGGTCGTCCGGGCCAAGGAGCTTCTGGCCAGCGGAGAGGCACGCAGCATTTCGGCTGCGACCCGCAGTGTAGACCTGTCGCGCAGTGCATTTTATAAATATAAGGACTGCATTTTCGACTCGGAGAATGGCCGCGAGGTCATCACTGTCATGGCGACCCTGCGGGACGAGACGGGTGCATTGCAGAGCCTTCTGGCCGGCATCAGTGCCGCCGGTGCCAGCATCGTGACCATCAATCAGTCTACTCCGGAGAACGGAGCCGCGCTGGTGGCTGTCACCATCCGCACCGACACCATGCAGATGACCCCCGAGGAGCTGACGGAAAAGCTTTCGCGCCAGAGGATGGTCGTGGGCGTACACTGCGGATACAATCTGTGACAGTACATTCATAGAAAAAAGGAACGAGGGCAGTATCATGGCAAAAATCGCGATTCTGGGCTTTGGCACGGTGGGCAGCGGCGTGTACGAGGTGCTCTGCCGCAACGCCGCAGGTGTCTCCCGCCGCGCAGGCGAACCGGTGGAGGTCAAGTACATCCTTGACCCCAAGGACTTCTCGGATCATCCGGCTGCACAGCTGTTTATAAAGAATTTTGACGCCATTCTGGAAGACCCCGAAGTGAAGGTCGTCGTCGAGACCATCGGCGGCACCCGCTTCGCTTACCCTTATGTCAAGGCCTGTCTCGAGAGCGGTCGGAGCGTCTGCACCTCCAACAAGGAGATGGTGGCCACCTACGGCGCAGAGCTGCTGGCTCTGGCCAGGGCACACAACTGCGCCTTCCTGTTCGAGGCTTCCGTGGGCGGCGGCACGCCCATCATCACCCCGATGCACCAGTGCCTCGCGGCCAACGTCATCACCGAGGTGGAGGGCATCGTCAACGGCACCACCAACTTCATGCTCACCAAGATGGTGCGGGAGAATCTGGGCTTTGACGAGGCTCTGAAGATCGCTCAGGAGCTGGGCTACGCCGAGACGAAGGACCCCGGCGACGATGTGGACGGCCGCGACGCCTGCCGCAAGATCGCCATCCTGTCCTCGCTGGTCTGCGGCCACCAGATCTACC
>OJOL01002287.1_pt1 | contig 10538 bp, 9 predicted proteins | sample 1598121 | NCBI WGS metagenome assembly OJOL01 (sample SAMN01915219, study PRJEB22387) | human gut metagenome | isolation source: stool | host: Homo sapiens | place: USA
TGACCTATCTGCTGGTCAATCATGAAAATGCATTCAGTACCGCCTGCGAGATCGTCGGACCGGTGGAAGGCACTATTAATGCGTTTGCAATGCATGATTTTGAGATCTTTAAACAGCTGTATGATTTTGATCTGAAAGAACTGGAAAAGATTGTAATGATAAGGCATTTGGACGGCTTTTATAGGCTGGATCATGCCGTCACAGCAACACAGAAGACCATCCTGGACGCATTCGGGTTAAGTGAAGGAAGTGTACGGAATCAGGCAAAAGAAATCGGAAAGACACTGCAAGATAGGACGGACAAGGACTAAAGGAGAAGAAAAAATGGCAAGAATACGTAGAAACAGTGAGCAGACATTGGAATTTAAGATCGAACAGGCTGAAGCAAAAGTAGCAAGAACAAGAGAAGCCCATGAAAAAGCGGTGGATGAACTGAAAAAGTTATACGATATCCGAAAAGCATATCAGAGAGATGAACTTCTAAAAGCATTAGAATCCAGCCATCGCTCGTATGATGAGATCCTGGCATTTATCACGTCATCCGCAGAGGAGAAATCATGATGATCAAGGAAAAGAATTTAACCAACGCAGAGAAAAAACGAATCGAATCACTGGATAAGCGAATCGCACCAGACAAACCTCCCCTGACTCGAACCATCCAAGAGTATGATGCCATGACAAAAGAACTTCAAAAGCTGCTCGAAGAGAGATATCCCGAGAGAAGGTCTGAAAAGATAAAACATTCTTAGCAAAAGACATAGGATCACCTCACAAATAATCTGAGATCATTATACCATTTCCTGACATAAATTTATTGTTTTATATGAAATTTTCAAGGTTCGCACGGGTGTACCTTTTTTTACAAAAATGATTAGTCAATATTTCTAAATTTAAAGGTTAATTCTTCTATATCTTCCAATATACTATCCATGATATCTTTTAGATAAGTAAAAACGCGCGTGAAAATCTAAAATAATTTTGGAGAGTTATTGCAATGAGAGACAAATAATAGAGGTATTGTAAAATCTCAAATGTTTGGCCCTATAGTAGGACTTTCTAAGAATATAGGGAGGAATAACATGAAAAGGAAGAAAATTTTAGCTCTGCTTATGGTAGCAGCACTCTGCGTTGGAACAGTGGCAGGATGTGGCTCCAAGGATACGGAAAGCAGTAAGAGCGAAAGCAGCAAGAATGAAAACAGCGAGAGCAGTACTGGGGACAGTAAGGATGATTTGTCACCTATAACTTTCAAGTACTACAATGCAGACGGAAAAAATGGTAACTGGGAAAATCCTGTTGCTCAGGCGATTACTGAAGCCACAGGTGTGACTTTGGATATTTCCTATCCGGTATCCAGTACAGGCGATCCTGACGAGGATATATCTTTGATGATTGCTGAGGACAAATATCCAGATATGATTTATGCTAAGCAAAGTGTAAACAGTCTGTATGAGGCAGGTGCACTTATTGATATGACAGATCTGATCGAGGAATATGGTCCAAATATTAAAAAAATGTACGGCGATGAGTTTGAAAAGCTGAAATGGGGTTCTGGAGATGAAGGAATATATCAGCTTTCTTATGCTGGTGTAGGATACCAGATTTTGGCAACCGGAGGAAACTGCCAGATACAGTACGCAGCTCTTAAGGAAAATAATTATGAATATCCTAAGACTCTGGAGGAGTATGAAGCCCTGATCAAGCAGTACCTGGCAGCACATCCTAAAACCGATGATGGTCTGGATACCATTGGTATTTCCATGAGTGCTGCTGACTGGCACTGGCTCATTACACTCAGTAATCCCGCTGGATTTATTGCTGATGGTGCACCGGATAACGGTTCCTGGCTTGTTGATGATAACTATAACTGCATTTACAAGCATGTGAGTGATAAAGAAAAAGAATATTTCAGATGGCTGAGTCGTATGTATGATGAGGGAATTCTGGATCCAAACTTTGCAACACAGACAGATGACGATTACATTGCAAAGCTTGCCAGCGGACGTGTTGTAGCTATTACTGATGCACTTTGGCATTATGGACAGGCGGAAGCAACATTGAAAGCAGAAGGAAAACTGGATAAAACATATTGTCCGCTTCCTGTGACAATTGATGCTGAGACGAAGGCACCCACACTGATGTATCAGGGTCTTCAGGTTGGATACGGACTGGCAATCACAAAGGACTGTGAGGATCCGGTTCGTGCAATTAAATTCCTTGATTATCTCTGCTCCGATGAGGGTGCAGTACTTTACAAATGGGGTGTTGAAGGAGAAAACTATTTTGTAGATGAGAATGGAATGAGATATCGTACGGAAGAAGAGATTGCAAAAGCAAGTTCTGATCCGGATTACGGAAAAAATACTGGTATTGGCAATTATACGGGATTTCCGATTTATGGAGACGGTGCAGTGGATGAAAATGGTAATCCTTACACACCTGTTACGAGAGAATCTGTAATTGCAGAGTATAACGAGGAGCAGAAGGCAGCTTGTGAAGCATGGAATGTAGAGATGCTGACCGATATCTTCCCGCAGCCAGATGAATTCGAAACACCGCCGTATTCCCCACTTTGGGCATATGCGACACCGCAGGAGATTACGAACAATGTGGAAATTCTGAATGAGATTGCATGGCCGGGACTGATTAAGTGCGTAACAGAAAGTGTAGATAATTTTGATGCAAACTGGGATAAGCTGATTGCGGATTATGAGGCTAATGGATTGGAAGAAACAGAACAGATGATGACAGATTTCCTGGCAGAAAAAATTTCATAAACAAAAATATGGAAACTGATAAAGGGACCTGATTCGTAAGGAGTCAGGTTCTTTTCATAAATGGATAAGAGGGGAATAGAAATGAAAGGCAGGGAAAAAATATGAAAAGTAATACGATATATCCGCCGATGTCCGAACGTGAGATCAGCGGTGCTGCAATATCGAGAGAAGCGGCGACGCAGGGAATGGTACTTTTAAAAAACATAAATGGGGTTCTTCCGTTAAAGGGCAGGGGAAAGATTGCCTTGTTTGGAAACGGAGCTGCCAGAACAATCCGCGGCGGAACGGGATCGGGAGATCCTTTTAACGGCGGTCTTTCCGGCGGTGGTGATCAGGATGTGGATCAGTCTCTGCGTTATCATATTAATATTCTGAATGCTATGGAAACAGAAGGTTTTGAGATTGTGAACCGGGAACAGCAGATGGCGTGGGCCAGATGCTATGATCTGGCCAAAAGAGAGATGAAGGACCAGGTCATGAGTGTTTTTGCGTTTCCGGAGGAACCGCTGACAACAGAAAAACTGGAAGAATATGCAAAAGAAACAGAAACTGCTATTTGTGTCATTTCGAGAAATTCCGGTGAGGGAAATGATCGTTTCATGAAAAAAGAAGTATCCATTGGGGATAAAAAGTATGAAATTGGAGATTACAGGCTTTCTGCAGTGGAGATGGATAATCTTAAAAAGCTGCGGTCAGCTTTTTCCTCATTGATACTGGTGCTGAATGTTCCGGGCTCCATATCGGTGCAGGATCTGGAGGCAGCTTGTGCGGATGCTATTCTTCTCATGGGGCAGGCAGGACAGGAGGGAGGAGCCGCCGTTACCGATATTCTCACCGGTAAGGCAACACCGTCAGGAAAGCTGACCGCAACCTGGGCAAAAAAATATGAAGATTATCCTACGGCAGGCAATTTCCTTCAGGATTTTAATAAGGCAGTATATACGGAAGGAATTTATGTAGGTTATCGTTACTTTGATACATTTAATGTTGAGCCGGGTTATCCTTTTGGTTATGGACTCTCCTATACGACATTTGCACTGGGAAATCTGGAGGCATCGCTGGATGAGGATACACTGGTTCTTGGCGTAACAGTAGAAAATACAGGAGCGTTTGCCGGACGTGAAGTTGTGCAGGTATATGTTTCTGCACCGGTATCGGAGATGGATATGCCGGAACAGGAGCTGAAAGGTTTCCAAAAAACGATGTTACTGGCACCGGGCGAAAAGGAAGATATCAAAATCCGCATACCGCTGCGTAATCTTGCATCTTATAGTGAAAATGCAGGAGGTTACATTCTGTCAAAAGGAGATTATGGAGTGCGTATCGGTACTTCTTCCCGAGATACAAAACCGGTGTGCAAGATTCGGCTGGAACAAACTGCTTTGACAGAACAGGTATTGGTGGAGCTTCCGTTAACGGAAACTTTGGAGGAAAAGAAGGGGTTAACTGACCGAAAGGATGAAACTATATGGAAGGATGTACCGGTTCTTCTGGCTGTGCAGATACCGGAAACGCTGGATTCGCGTTCAGCCTATAGCGATGAAAAGGTGGTTACATACGCGACAGATACCAGCTATCAGCCGGTTATGCCTTACGAAACAGTACGGTATGTGGAAAAGAAAGAATGGAAGCTGAATGATGTGGCTTCGGGCAGAGTGTCAATGGAAGAATTTGCCGCACAGCTTGATGCTGCACAATTGGCGGATCTTTGCTGTGGTACAGGCTGGGGTGTGCAGGATGAGAACAATCCTGTGATTGGAGCCAGTTCGGAATCTGTACCTGGAGCGGCAGGGGAAACAACACACGCACTGGAAAGTTATGGTGTTTCTTCTATTGTATTGGCAGACGGTCCGGGCGGTGTGCGTATCACACAGCAGTTTGAGGCAACCGATCTGGAATCGGGGGAAAAGAGGCAGGTATACCATTACTGTACGGCATGGCCGGTGGGTACGCTTCTTGCTCAGTCTTTTGATCCGGAAATTTTGGAACAGGTAGGATGCGGAATGGCAGCAGACATGCAGGCAATGCGGATTGATTTGCTTCTGGGACCAGGAATGAATATTCAGCGTGATCCTATGTGCGGACGAAATTTTGAATATTTTTCTGAAGATCCTCTCATATCTGGAAAGATGGCGTCAGCAATGGTACGCGGCCTTCAGAGCCTGCCAGGAGGAGGTGGATGCATTAAGCATTATGCAGCTAATAATCAGGAGACGAATCGGAATGCTGTGGATTCTGTGATTGGTCAGCGGGCACTGAGGGAAATTTATCTGGAACCCTATAAAATTGCTATTCAGGAATCTCAGCCGTTGTCTATCATGAGTTCCTACAATCTGATCAACGGTGTTCCTACAGCAGATAGTTATGACTTATGTACGGATCTTGCCCGCGGAGAATGGGGATTTGAAGGTCTGATCATGACTGATTGGAACGGAGGCAGCAGTACACCCTGGAAATCCATGCATGCCGGAAATGATTTGATTATGCCGGGAGGAAAAGGAAGGGCCATGAATATTCTTCAGGCTGTGAGAACAGTTATGCCGGAGTTTGATGAACGTGGGCAGGTAATTATGGTGCAGGAAGTACCATTTGCACCGGTTTTTGCAGCCCGCTGGAATTCCTTTACGGTTGATCCGGAAGGACCGGATACAGTCATGGCACCTCTGGGTGAAGGACATACTGCCGAGATGAAGGATGGAGAGATTTTGGTTGATGGGGAAAAAGTCTACATGCAGGCAAATGATATGAAAACATTTTTCAATGATCCGGCAAGCTTTGTGCCAAAGATATGCCCGGCCAATGAGAAAGTTGCTTTTATTTTAGATGATGGCAGAGCAATCGGGTACAAAGGACATTTGGATAAGAAACCTCGTCTGTGTCTCGGAGATGTGCAAAGATGTGCAGTCCATAATCTTCGGATCATTCTGAAATGTATGGGATTATAGTAGATGGGTATCAACAATTATTGCATAATGAGGTGAAAAAGTTTAGAAAATGAGAGGATGACTGAAGCTGGAAAAGAGATTGGATATGAAAATACGGAAAACTTTTTTCGTGTGTTTAAAAAGCATTATCATATGACTCCCTCTCAGTATCGGGCTGCAATACAGGAAGAGACCAATATGCAAACTGTATGTGGAGATAGAGATGTAATAAAACGGTAACAAAAAAATGACAAAATGGTAATGAAATAAGATATACATAAAATTACTAAAGAAAGGTGGAATACAAAATGGGAAATTGTTTTTACTGTAGTAAGGCAGAACCGGTAGTTCAGACTAAGGCGGGTAAGATACGGGGATTTAAGATGAATTCTACATACACTTTCCATGGCATCAAGTATGCTGATGCTGATCGCTTTCAAATGCCAAGAGAGGTAAAACCATGGAAAGGTATTAAAAATGCTCTGGCCTATGGTTATGTGTGCCCTATGCTGATGCAGGATCATCCGTTGATGGAGGTTATGATCCCACATCGTTACTGGCCAATGGATGAGAATTGCCAGTATCTGAATATTTGGACACAGAGTCTGGATCCGGAAGCAAAAAAACCGGTTATGGTATGGTTGCACGGAGGTGGATTCTTTGCAGGCTCATCCATTGAACAGGTGGCGTATGAAGGAGATCATCTGAGTGAGTACGGAGATGTGGTTGTCGTGTCATTGAACCATCGTCTGAATATTTTGGGATATCTTGATTTATCTGCTTATGGGGAAAAATACTACAATTCTGCTAATGTGGGAAATGCAGATATGGTCGCAGCCCTTCATTGGATTCAGGACAATATTGCTGGTTTTGGCGGAGATCCAGGTAATGTAACCCTGTTTGGTCAGTCCGGTGGTGGAATGAAAGTTTATTCCCTGATGAATACACCGGCTGCAGAAGGTTTATTCCATAAGGGGATTATCCAGAGCGGCGTAATAGAAGAAGGTAAAAAAGAGGCAGAGGATGACGGTACCGCAATTGTGGAGGCCCTTCTGACGGAATTGAAGTTGGAATCCGTTGAGGATTTGGAAACGATTCCTTACTATTTCCTTGCGGAAGCATATAATAAGGTGTCACCCAAGCTGCAGGAGAAAGGACTCTACGTGGGAGGAGAGCCGAGAGCAAATTCATGGTATGCCGGTGATCCGCGCAGAGTAGGATTTACCGATGGAGCAAAAAAGATTCCGGTGATAGTGGGTAGCGTTTTTGGAGAATTTGATTTCAAGCCGGTTCTGGAGAATAGGGATGAACTGACCCGTGAGGAAACGATGAAACTTCTGGAAAAATGCTTTCAGGAGGATGCAGAAGAGATTGCAGCAGAATTCGAAAAAGCATATCCAAATAATCGCCTTGTAGATGTTCTGTCGCTGGATTATATTTTCCGTTATGCATCGAAAGATTTCATTGCGAAGAAGTCAGTACATAAGGAAGCTCCCGTATATTCCTACATGTTTAATTATGAATTCCCATATGAGGGAGGAAAACTGGCATGGCATTGCTCTGAAATCCCGTTTGTTTTCCATAATATTGACCGAATTCCTATCTGCAATGTGCCGGGAGAAACAGACCGCCTGCAGGAGAGAATATGTGGTGCCTGGATAAACTTTGCGAGATACGGAAATCCTTCCGTTCCTTCTCTTCCGCAGTGGCCGGTATGTGAGCCAGGTAAAGAGGCAATTATGATTTTTGACAATATCTGCGAAGTTAAAGATAATTATGACCACAGGCTGATGGAGCTTCTTGTTAAACATGCTCCGGCATTTACTGTACCATTAGATGAGGATGCAGAAAATGTATTTATGCACTGATGCGGAAAGGATGGAATGCATATGGCAAAGCTGACTACATATCAGGTGACGGAGATTGCAAAAGACACCTGGGTTATCAATGAGGCTGGTATGACAGCCATGTTTTTGTTAAAAGGTACGGAACGTGCATTACTCATCGATACGGGTGTCGGAATGACAGACCTGAAAAAGCTGATTTCCTGGCTGACTCCGCTTCCCTATGATGTAGTGCTGACACATGGACATCCGGATCATATCGGAGGAGCTGCTCAGTTTGAAGAGGTATATATTCACGAAAAAGATGAGGATAGTCTTAAACCGATAAATTATGATAGCATCGCAGATTATGTGGAACTTTTGGGAAATATGGGAGCTTACGATGTGTATGACTGTAGCCCTGCGGATATCCGGCGGATACAAAAGATGCCAAAATGTCTTCCTTTGAAGGAGGGAATGGTGTTTGAGCTGGGGGGACGCAGTATCGAGGTAATTGAGACACCGGGTCATACATCGGGAGGCTGTTGTTTCCTTGATCGGAAAGAGCGAATCCTGTTTTCTGGAGATGCCTGCAATGGTAATCTGCTCTGCAGAGACAGTATTAATACACTATTGGGAGCTCTGGATAAAATCAAGTCCTATGAAAGTGAATTTGACCGCAATTTTAATGGCCATGTGGGATATGCGGGAATGCCTTTCGTTGGTTCCATGGATCATAGCATCATGAATACAGCGATACGCATCTGTGAGAATATCCTTTCAGGAACTGCGAAAATCGAGGATGGCGGTAAGAATGCGTTTGACGGAGATTGCAAGGTTGCGACAGACGGAAGAATCCGTATTGTATTTTCCCCAGACAGACTGATAGATGAAGGTGAAATTCCAGTAAGATAAACACAACAGACTCCGCTGGGGTTAACTTAAGCCTGAAAGCCTTGAAATCAAGACCTTTGGGCTTTTTATAAGTGTGCCATCAAGGCAGAATCGCCGGTTCTGGTGGCTTACAGTACCATAGACATGATGAGGTAATAAGAATGAAAAAATATTTTTTGTATTTTCTTGGTTTGAATTTAATAGCTTTTGCTGTTGTATTAAATGTTCGCTTTGATTTAGGAGTTGCTGCTTTTAGTTCTGTGATGTATTCAATATCACAAATCTATAACATTTCTTTAGGAACAGCTTCTATTATCTGTTACTTAATATTTGTTATTATTCAATGTATTTTATCCAAAAAGATCACAGTTACTTTTATTTTAGAAATTCCGTTATCGTTTGCTTTTGGTTGGTTGACTGATTTATATGATTTTATAATTCCTACATTATCGTTAAGTTTATACTTAAGGGTTATTTGTTTTATTATGACGATGTTCATTACTGCAATGGGCGTATTTTTAAGCGTGAAAACAAATCTTATTTTAACACCAACTGATGGTATTGTAAAAACTATTTCAGAAGTCTTCTCTTTTCCTTTTTCAATAGTGAAAAATACTTTTGATATTACACTTGTGTTTGTCACTATTATTTTATGTTTAATTAATCATACCCCTTTTTATGGTCTTGGTATAGGAACCATACTGACAGCCTTATTTATAGGAAGAATTATTAGTATTTATGAAAAAAAGATACAGTTATCTTTTTAAAGGTGGCAATTGGGTATTACGATGCTAAACTGTTGGGGTTTAGTCATATATTGAAATGATCGTATCTGTATGATAGTATATCAGATGGAGAATGTCTCCATCTGATATGTCATTTACGGCGAATACCTATTATAATTATAGGGACTGTATTCAGAAACATATTATTCCCAGAATTGGCGGTCTGAGGCTGCTTGCGCTCAATCAAGGGCATCTGATGAAAATGTATAAAGAACCTGTAAAACAATATTCTGCTATTCCTAAAAGGGCAAGAACAATTATGAATACCTCTATGAGATACGCATTATCGAAAAGGTTGATTATGACGAATCCCTGTGAAGGTTTGGAACTGCCAAAAGGAGTAAAAAAGTCAAAGTATTATACGATTATTGTAGATGAGACTAAAACATATACTTTGGAGCAGGTAAAACTGTTGCTGGAAGCATCGAAGGAGACACGGATCCATATGCAGATGGTCTTTGCCTTGTTAATGGGGCTTAGCCAACCTTGATCATAGCGCACAATAAAACACTTGCAGCACAGCTGTATGGTGAGTTTAAGGAATTCTTCCCGGAAAACGCAGTGGAATACTTTGTCTCCTAGTATCTTGATATTAATTTGCATACCATATATTGATTTGGAAAGGTAAAATAATACTATATAAAGCATAATAAACGATGCGTTAAAAGTAAATGGACATGATGGATTGGCTATAACGGTGAACAAAATTCGTCGAAGAAAGTAGTAAAATTGATACATGGAAAATACTGATTGAGAAACGAAGGTAAACTGGTTATAATAAAATCAAGAAGAAAGATTTGTGAATCGAGAAACTTATAGTATTATCAGCAGAAAATGAGGTGATGATGTATGCCAAAGATTATGCAGGATTTAATTAAACAGTATGTGGAAGAGGTCAAGAAGATTTATGGTTCCCATGTACGTCAGATAATCCTTTATGGTTCTTATGCAAGGGGTGACTTCCGTCCGGATTCTGATGTGGACATTATGATTCTGGTAGATATGTCAGATCTGGAATTAAAGGCATATGCACAACAGCTCTCGTACATGACCTATGACTTTAATATGGATCATGACACGGATATTAAGCCTATTGCAAAAAGTGAAGCACATTTTAACAAGTGGATTGTGAACTATCCATTTTATTCCAATATTCATAAAGAAGGGGTAGTTTTGTATGGAGCAGCATAATCAGGAAATCGGTACTAGACGGGATCTGGTGTTATATCGTCTGGAAACAGCCCGAAATGATCTGAAATCAGCAAGAGCATTGTTTTCTATTGAAAACTGCGCGTCGCATTCTCGTTACTTTAGTGATGAGTTAGACGCGCAATT
>OJOL01002298.1_pt1 | contig 10497 bp, 11 predicted proteins | sample 1598121 | NCBI WGS metagenome assembly OJOL01 (sample SAMN01915219, study PRJEB22387) | human gut metagenome | isolation source: stool | host: Homo sapiens | place: USA
TCCCACACCCCCTTCTCACCCCGATTTGTGACATATTAGGACTCCCCCTCGGACAAAACAGGACTACCACCCCTCAAAAAGCACATCCCGTCACGACGCTTTTCCATAACTTTGCAACATATTCAACAACACACGAAGAATAATGAAGTTATTACAGTTAATCACATGTACACTACTTGCACTCCTGCCATTCAATAGCAGAAACGCACAGGCACAAGAAGCCTTACCGCGTATTGCCTTAAGCAGCAACCTGCTTTCGTGGGCAACACTTGCTCCCAATATCGGTGTAGAAGTATATATAGGAAAGAAACTCTCCATAGCCGCCGACGGCAGTTACGGCATGTGGAATTACTCCCATACGCATAGCAGCATGCAGACCTGGAGCGTAGGCGGCGAAGCGCGCTACTGGCTGCAAACCCGGCAATACGGATTCCGCCGCACTTACATCGGCCTGTCCGTCCGTGGTGGAGAATACGACCATTATAACTGCAGCGACGGACACCGTGGCGAAGCCCTGCTGGCAGGCCTCATCGCAGGCTACCGTTTCACCCTCCGGGGCAACTGGTTCTTCGATGCCGGGCTGGGTTTGGGATACATCCATACCCGCTACGACCGCTACTTCCGCAACAAACGCTTCAAAACATACGAATTCAACGGAGAGCGCACCCGGAACGTCTTCGGACTGACCAACCTACATGCAAGCGTCATTTATCGTTTTCCCACTAAAAAAAGATAGAATATGAATGCACTGAATAAATACAATACCCGTTTCCTGCTCCTCCTGCTTCCGCTCATTGCATGCAGTTGCAGCCGCAAGGATATATTCAGCTATGAGGAACTGTACAACGGCGCCGTCCCCATCAGCCTGGACTGGCAAGGCATAACGCCCGACGAGCAGCCCGACATGCAAGTACATATATGGGGCACACACATTTCCGATGCCCGCGAAGAAATCAGTAAAGACACTCTGTTCAGCGTAAATCCCGGCACAGTCCCCCACCTTTGCCTGCTCGAAGCAGAATACGACATTGTGGTATGGAATGAACCGGAAAATATCCGATTCGATGGCAAACAGTTCCATTTGCAGCCGGATGAAAATGGTTTCCTGCCCGAACCCGAAGCAGTATACGCAGGAAACTCCACCTTTGAAGTGACGGCAGGCCAACAAAATGAAGTTGTGATAAAGATACAACCCTATACACGTGTCCTAACCCTTAATTTCCGGATGAATGCACAAGCCCAGCAACGTATAGAAGATATCACAGCCGTTTTAGAAGGTATTGTAGCCACTAAGAACCTGAGCGGAGTGGACAACGATGAAATCGCTTCAGGACGCATCGCATTAGAATTTGTGCAAAAAGCGCCCGCCACCCGCAGCGCAACAGCAAGCATAGAGTATGTCGGCAAAAAGCGCTTGCTGGGCATACAGCCGGAAGAAGAACAAAAACTGACCATCACCCTGGCATACACCAATGGCGAGGAAGAAATCATAGAACAGGATTTGAGTTCTATCCTTAGCGATTTCAATAACTTCGGCAGCTCCGCGGAGACGGATAATCCCGATAACCCGGACAACCCCGATAACCCCGATAACCCGGACAACCCCGATGATGAAGATGATGAAGGTGACTTCAACCTTTCAACTGACATCAGTTTTGCCGAAGCGGCCGATGGAACCATTATTATCGAAGACTGGGTACGGGAAAAAGATACGGACCTGGATGCCAACAACTAACCATTTGTAAGAATTTAAAAGCAATCAATATGAGAAGGGATTATTTACACGCTGCCACCCTCTGCCTGATCCTATTTCTGGCGGGATGCAGCAGCACAGAACAAGAACCGGAAGGAATGCCCGATGGCCCCGTAGCCGTCAGCCTGACAGCCGGCATAGCCGATGCCACTGACACTCGCGTAGTGAACGGGCAGTGGGAAGCCAATGATTCCATAGGGCTTTGCATGAACTCCACCGGAAGCATGGAAATTGCCAACGAAGTGTTTAACTACTGCTACAAAGTGAGTGCCGCCGGAAGCAGCGCAAAAATGGCACCCGCCGAAGCAACCAAAACAGCCTACTTTCCCGCAGACGGCAGCAAAGTGGACTTCCTTGCCTACCACCCCTACCGGACAGGCGGTCTGACGGCAAGCTTCACCCTGCCCGTCGACGTCAGCCTGCAACCCGCCACCGACCTGCTGACCGCTCGCACCAACGGACACGACCGCAGCCTCCCCGCCATCTCCCTGAGCTTCGGGCACCGGCTGGTGAAGCTGAAGTTCACCCTGAAAGGCAGCGGTATCATCAGCAACGACCAACTGGCAGGCGCAAGCCTCGTCATTAAAGGAATGAATACGAAAGCCACCTGCCAACTGGCGGACGGCAGTATCACCGACGCCGCCACACCGCAGGGCACGGCAGGCGAAGCCATCGTACTGCCCCGCCGCGCAGCCGAAGGAATCAGCTATGTGGTGACGCTGGCCGACGGAACCATCTATACCGCCTACATGAGTGCCTTGCAAGAACTGAAAGCAGGCACCCAAAACACATTCCCCCTGACCCTGCGCCCGGTTCCCACCACCGTATCCGCTACTGTAGAGCCATGGAAGGACGGTGACGAAACCGACCTTACCTCGTCCGTCGTAGTGGTGACCACCTCGCCCGAGACATCCGCAGGAATTGCCGGAGGCACCGCAATGGGCATCCGTGGCATTGGTGAACGGGGCACGGACAACGCGCACTACACCTATGACGGCACCAACTGGCAAGCCACCGTCCCCCTCTGGTGGGACACGCTGGGAGACAAAGCCAATCTATACGCCTGGTTACCCGCCAACGAACAAAACCAGCCCGACGACAACCATTTACTCTTATGGAACATCCCCACCGACCAAAGTGAAGGATACGCCGCCGGCGACCTGCTGATAAGCCACAACGTGAGCAACCTGCCCACGGGAGAGCCTGCCGCACTCAGATTCGGCCATGTGCTCAGTTCCGTTACTCTGGAACTGCTACCGGGCATCGGCTTCACTGCCGACGACCTGCCGCGCGCCACCCTTCTGCTGAACGGCTATCCCACGCAGGTGACAGCAGACATCCGCACCGCCACCCTCAGCAAAGCCGGAGCACCGGCTGACATCACGCCCGTAAAAGACGGCGCCACTTTCCGGGTTTTGCTGGTGCCCTGCACCAAGACAGAGGGCGAACTGATGGCTACCGTCAGTCTGGACGGCGGAATCTATCCCTGCCGGGCAAAAGCGGACGGTTTCAGCTTCCTGAGCGGCAAGCACCACACCTTGCGCCTGACGCTCAACAAGACCGGAGTGGTGATGAGCGGAAGCGTATCTCCTTGGGAGGAAGGAAGCGACGGGGATTTCACCATACAGTAACAATAAACTTATAGGATAATAACAAATAATTAAAATTGAAATGACAATGAAAAAGATTATGATTTTAGCAACCGTTGCCGCAGCACTGGCAGCCTGCAACAACGAAGAAGACGCATTTGTAGACAACAGAGCCCCTAATGTGATTTACATGACGGCGGGAGTGGATGCCGTGGCGGTAACACGGGCTGAAGTAGCCACCTTTCCAAATGCTTTAGACGGAAGTGCAAAAATTGCCGTAGTGGCACGCTACACGAACACAGCTTTGGCTACCGACTGGAACAGTCCTTATATAAACCATGTATCTGCTAATGTAGCAAATGGTTCGGACTCTAATTTTGCTTTCAATTGGCTAGCAAACGGCACTCAATATTGGCCTGTGAGCGGTGAGGAATTACAGTTCCTGGCTTACAGCCCCATAGATAACAGCAGCACTGTAACAAAGAACGCTACAGCTAATAAAATCAACATCTCATTGGCAGCTACTCACACAGACATGCCGGACGTAATAGTGGCTAACAAGACATCGCAAAATGAAGACATCACAGGTAAGAAAGAAAACACGGGCGACCAGAACGGTCCTGGAACAGGCGCGCAAAACCCTGTCACCGTGGATTTCCAGTTCAAGCATATCCTTAGCCAACTGGATGTGATGGTGAAAGGAAAGAACAGCAATGATAAAGCAAAGATAGATAAAGTAGAGGTGATTGTAGACAAAGCCCAGGTGAAAAAAAACTTTGATATGACCGTAGACCTGACGGCAAATGCTGAAGGTTGGGATACTAATGGCGATGCTGAAGGCGACCTGACCTACACGTACACTTCTCCTGGAAACCTAAGCACAGGTGGAACCACTATCAATGGTACCACTCCCATCCTGCTATTCCCCGATACGCAAGACAATATTAAAGTAAAGGTATGGGTGAAAGACGATAGTTCAGAGGCTGTAGAACTGCCTACCGTAACATTAAGTGACGCTATAACAGTTGGAGGATCAGGAAAAGCCACCCTGCAGACCGGGAAAAAAAACACGCTGACAATTACCGTAAAAGGTGTGGAGATATCTGGCATGCAAGGCGGAGTGACGGAGTGGACTTCTAATGGTGAATTTAACGCCGACATCCAATAACTATTCATCCCTTTATTAAAACTCTCTACCCGCAATGAAACGAACCCTCATACTTCTGCTGCAAGCGGCAGCCGTCCTTCTGCTGACGGCTGCCTGCCAGGCAGACCTGCTCACAGAGCAGGATGAAACCCTCATACCCGACCCTTCGGCCCCGATAGAACTGAGCGGAAGCGCGCCGATAGAGACGGAAGCCAGTGGCGTGGTGACACGGGCAGATGGCGACCGGTTGTCATTCACACTCTATGCTGTGCCAAGCAGCAGCAGTAGCTGGCCCGCAGCTCCCTACATCAACGAGGTAAATGCCACCTTGGCAAGTGGTAGCGGCACAGCACGGAGAATCTCTTTCAGCCCAGCCGCTTATTGGCCCGTAGGTGGACAAAGCCTGAAATTCATCGGTGTGATGAAGGCAAACGGAGCAACTACGCTAAGCAGTGGCAGTGTCTCCCTCACAGCAGGACAAGGAGAGGATAAGGATGTACTGCTGAGTAATAACTTCACCGGAAACAAAAGTAATCATTCCGGAAGTATGACCTTCAACCGCCTCATGGCAAGGCTCATTGTGAAGCCGGGAACGGACAACAAACAAGTGGTAACCTGCAACATCAACGGAGGAAGTACCGGTGCTACTTACAATGTATTGACGGAAGCTACAAGCAACCAATCGGGCACACATACCATCAGCTACAGTACCAACAGCGACTCGCAAACGTACTACCTCATTCCCGGCACCACGATTTCAGAACTGACCAATGTCGTGGCAGGAGGAACCTCTAAAGGGACAATCCAGCTGACTAATAGCAGCGGCAGCAATACCAGCTTCAAGACTACGGCCGGGCATAGTTACACTATAGAGGTGACAGCCAAAGGCGCTACATTAGTAACAAGCGGTCTCAGCATTGACAACTCATGGGGAAATGGAGGAAATCTCTAATACAATAAAATATAGAATGATATTATGGTACAAAAGGAAAATATATTTCAGCGAATAACAGTCATCCTCTTTGCAATGGCACTATGCCTGCTGCCGGGATGTTCAGGCGACAATGTCCTGCTGCCTGAACCACCTCAGAATGACAACAAAAACGCTACCGCACTGCAATTCACCGTAGGCATAGCAGATGATGCACCGACACGGGCACTGACAGAGAAAGCCAGTTTTAGTGACGGAGAAGAAATCGGAATATATATCTATAAAAAAGATGGCAGTCTTCTGAAAGAGAACCTGAAAGCTACCGTTGCATCAGGCGGCAATTCTCTGACCTTTACCGCAGGAGCCCCCGTCATTACGGAAGATGTAGACATCAAAGCTTACTACCCTTTTCGTAGCAATAACGATTACACCACCGTACCTACCAGTGGCTACCTTCCATACATAGCCAACGCCAACGCTACAATACTTAATGCCAATGTAACACTGAAATTCACCAAGAATATAGCCAAATTGGAAATCACGCTGATAGCATGCCCCGATTTCAAAAATGCCGGAAAGTATGGCACAGTATTCGGAATGGCAGTGGGCAGCGATGAAATTACAGAGTATAGCCGGAATAAAGGCGGATGGTGTGTATATACAGTTACCAAATACCTGCAAGCAGCAAACCGCAATTCCGCCATATATGAGAATGGAGCATATAAAGCACCTGTAAAGGATAAAACCTTCGAAGCAGGCAAAATATACAAATACAACTATAATTTCCTCACCAAAGAAGAGAACAGCAATCTTATCACCTCAATCGAAGATTTTCAGAAGATAGAGAAAGGGAAAAAATATTCCCAGATAAATGATCTGACTTCGCCGGATGGCAAACTTTGGCAGGCAAACGTAGAACTTGAAAAAGGGCGTACAATGGCAACGGCTTTTTAGTCCAAGACTATAAAGATTTCCTTTTCTTAAAAGCAGACCTGTCGGAAATACAGAATGTATATATGAATCATACCATAGATAATGTAAGGACTTATGGGCTTGTTAAAACAATGGTGGATGGAACAATATCAGGATGTAAGAGAACACGTTCCGCATTTGGAAATTACATTAATGATTATGAACATGAAGATGGCAGTAACGCCGCGCTTGCCCACGGACTTTATGGTACAAAACTTACCGCCACCGTGCTTGACGTTAAATATCGCGAATATGTGGAAGCTCCTCTACTAAGCTATGATGTTCTCCGCAATGCCTTTTGTATGGCAAATGTAATTACCAACGCATGCCGATTCAATGAAGTGTATACTTCAACTATATATGCACAAAATCCACTTACAACCGACCCCGGTGCCCACGGTGCAGATCCCGGAAATGGAACTATATGTGGATGGAGAAAAACGGCTTCAGGAAATAAAAGTACTGAAGACCATAATAAGAACAGTCGTTATATGGATATAATTAACGGTGTATATGATGGTAGAAACCCTTATTATGATGGCAACAAAATGTACATGACCAATCAGGGGGAAAAGCAAGGATATGGAGTAGAGAAACAGCACTTAAGATTCGCAAGATGGTATGCACAATGGGAATTCGTTAGAACAGAATTTGGATCGGATTACAATGAAGGTCCGTGGCCAAATCATTATAAGATAAGGACATTCACGAACTCATATTGGGCTACTGGTAACGAAAACAGACAATTCGTGCATAACAAGGCAAATGGAAAGTCGACAATAGTGTGCGACTGGGAGACGTTTGAAAATGATTATTTTAAAATAGGTGCCGGCTACGAAGATGATGATAGCAAATTCACCCAAAAGCCCAAACTTTGGTGGGAAGTAGCACCGTCCGAGGAGCCTGAAGCTAGTCCGCCCCAACTGGAACATTATTAAGCCCTGAACCCCTATCCCGTCCCGGCGGATGTGTCATCCGCCGTTCTTTAGTATACAGAAGAACAAATATCGCCCCTTTCACTCCCAATCGAATGAACGAGAGTGAAGGGGGCTTCTCATATTTATTAACGCCAAAAAACAAATAACAAATGGCAAAAGAACCAACCCAAAAAGCCAAGCTCTCACTCAAAGCACTGGAGCTGACGCTGACCAAGGACGTGACAAACGATTATTATCTCATGCCCAAGTTACAGAAATGCCTCGACATGGCCGACCTCGCCCGCGAAGTAGCCGCCATGAGCACCCGCCAGGAAGACGAGGACGAGATAAAGAGAATAGGAAACCTGCTGATGAAACGCATGGTGTGGTACCTCTCATCGGGCTACAGCCTGAGCACCGTGCTGGGATACTTCCGCCCCACCGTCAACGGTGTGTTGCTGGAACCGGAACTCGCTACCGCCCCCAGCCGCGACCGCATTAAGTTGGGCATCAGCTATTCCATGAGTCAGGATATGCGCCAGGCACTGGCCGAAGCGGAACTGGACGTAGAGATACAGAAAGCCACCTCAGGCCCGCAACTCTACTCCGTGGTCAGCGCCCAGGACGCACTGCACCCGGACGCCGCCACCCGTGGCCAGGGCGTGCCCGTCGGCGCCGGAGAGGCCTGCATCATCAAAGGCAAGAACCTCAAAGTGGGTGGTACGGACGAAAAGATAGGTGTGACGCTGACCCGCCAGGATGGCTCGTCGAAGGAAACTGTCTTCTTCCCCGTCTCACGGCTCTACCCCAACACTCCCACACAGGTGGGCTTCGTGATGCCCGCATCGGCTTCCGAAGGGTCGGTATGGAGCGTGACGCTGTGCACACAGATAGGCAGCAACGGAGCAAAACTGCTGCAAGCCCCACGCACAGTAGCCATGCCGGACTACTTCGTGGTAGGAGAAGTGAGCGAAAATCCCGGTGGCAGCGGAGGCAGCGGTGACGGTAACATAGAGGAAAATCCTTTAGAATAATGCCGAAATGACGAGGGCGAAGCGTGCGCCCTTATAAGAACGAAGCGGACGCCCTCGTTAGGGAGAAATGAATGCCCTCATAAGGGAGAAATGAACGCCCTCATAAGGGAGGAGCGGACACCCTTAACGGACATACGCCCCAAAAGTAAACAGAAAAGCCCTGCAAAGCGCATGGAGAAATCTCCGTAGCTTTGCAGGGCTTTCTTTCTATGCAATTTTCCCTAACGTAATTTCTCTGCGAAGCAAATTATAATTGTATCGCGAACTTTGATAATACAAGCCTGTTTCAACATCCAATATCTTTTCATAAAGCTGCGAATTGTACACCAAACCCAAAGCCTCTTGCAAAGGCAGGTTAAACTCTTCCATCGTCCACACTACCAAACGTTCTACCAATGAATCTATCAAAAATTGAGTTTCATTATTCATAATCTTTGCAATTTAGAAATGGATAATTCTGTTCCAAAAAAATACTGCTTATTCAACTTTCTGTAAGTCAACTCTTCTACCAAAGTCTCCAACGAAATAAGCCGACGGACATAACGCTCTAATTGAAAAGCAACCCCATCATCGGCCACCGGACCAATAACCACGTCATAACCATGATAATAACCCGTATTTGCTGCTTCACGGTTAGCCAATACAAATAAAGCCCACTCCTCGGACGGGGCATCAAATATCTTCACCCGTAATCCTGCATCATCCAGCAAATTTTCATCAAAAATATATGCTGACACCACAGGTTCTCCTTTACCCGAAATCCGCACACGCCGACTAGCCATTTGAATGGCTTGTTCCTCTATATCAGTCAAATAAAAACCACGTCCGAAATCCTTATTCGGACTGCATTTATCAAGTTTGATAGCATCAATAGTTACATTTAAACCGTGATAAAGCGTTATCATATTAATGCTCCTCCATTTCGTTTGCATATTATAGAAAGATCATTCACTGCATCATCCAACGAAAGTTGATGTTCAGCCTCGTAGCACTCATCCAAAAACTCCAACCCTTTGAAACGTTGCAGATAGGCAAATGCTTGCTTGGCACTGAGCCGGTAACGAGTAGCAAAAGCATTTATACAATAAATGATATAAGTCACTCTGTTTTGAAGTTGCTTATCCATGATTCATCCTCCTCTTCTTTATTTTTCTGAGAACAAAGATAATGAAAAGCCTCATACTTCAAAACGCACGACTAGAAGAAAAAGCAAATTTCACACCTCCCAGCATTTCCAACCCCGATTGGCACAGATATAAACCACATAGGTGCGCACATGGTAGTTAGGAAAACGCCTCAGCGTATCTTTCGCATAGCGGTGCACCTGCTCCACATGCTCGGCCAGAGGGGAATCCGACGCCAGCACCTTTTCCGCATCCTTTGCCTTGAAGTATTTGAACTCCACCAGGCGGTCGTCCGTATAATAATCAGTGCCCGGTATGCCCGTCATCTCAAAGTCGGCACGACCTTCGGAGTTGTTCTGCTCGATGGCGAAGGTGTAGCACATACTCAGATAGCGCGATACCAGTTCGAAGAAGGAGCAGCGGATGAAGTTCTCGTTTATCTTATCGAACACCTGTGCGGGGAACTGGCCGAGGTATTGCTCGAAGTAGTTCTGAACGAGCGATTCGAACCGGCGCTCTTCCGTGAAACGCTCGTAGACGGGGGCGTAGCGCATGGCACCGCCGTCGATACGGTTCAAAACGTTGTAATAGTCCATATATATGCTACGCATGGTCAGGTTGGGGAGCGTCATGCGGTAGGCACTTTGCAAGGTCGTCATGCCCAGGTAGAAGAGGCTGACGGGATAGAAGTTCTTGTCGAAGAACTTCTGCTTGTTGAACTTGCTGGAAAGGTCGGCAACATTGTAGTATAGCCCGTCGTTGATGACAAGGGCATCCAGCATCTCCTTGGAGTTCTCAAGCGAGAGGGTGAGACGGCGAAGCCAGCCTACATCGGTACGCAGGTTCTCGTCAATCAGCTCTTCGGGCACTTCACCGTTGCGGGTGGCAAAGTTCTTCAGGAAATAGGTCAGTATCGTTGCGTTGAAGAGCTTCTCACCACGGGGGCTGAAGCGGTAACCGTCGTAGTTGTTCACAATGAGCTGCCAGATTTCATCGTAACGGTCCTGGCTTCCGGTGTATTTATCAAGCA
>OJOL01002301.1_pt1 | contig 10488 bp, 9 predicted proteins | sample 1598121 | NCBI WGS metagenome assembly OJOL01 (sample SAMN01915219, study PRJEB22387) | human gut metagenome | isolation source: stool | host: Homo sapiens | place: USA
GAGCAGCACGGCGGAAAGCGCGAGTGCTGCGAGGAACTTGAGTCTCATAGGGTATCCTTTCGGAATTATTTTGCGAGGATCTCCTCGCGGCGGTTCAGAAGCTCATCGGAGAAGACGTCGTGCTCGAATTTTTCGATGCCAAGACGGTCAATAGCTTTGCCGAGGCGTTCTTTGGACATGGCGTTTTCCTTGAACCAGAGCATGGTCTTCTCGAGCAGAGGCTCAATCTCCGCGCGGGTGACGAAGCGGCTGAGCGGCGTGCCCATGCGCGTTTGCTTGCCCCACGTGCCGCCGACATAAATGCGGTAAACGACCGGGCTTTCGTGGCGGACAGCCTTAAACGGACATTTGCCGGCGCAGACACCGCAGGCGAGGCACTTTTCATCGATATGTAATTTGCCGTTTTTGACGTGTGCAGCCTTGGAGGGGCATGACTTTTCCACCATGCAGACCTTGCAGCTGCGGCAGGTGTCTTCGTCGAAAATCGGCACGCGGTGGCCCTCGATGCCGAAATCGTTTAAGGAAGGCTTCATGCAGCTATTCGGGCAGCCGCCGATGCCGATTTTGAACTTGTGCGGCAGTTTGACATTTGCCCAGCCGACGTAGTATTTTTCGTGCAGCTCTTTGGCGAGCGCCTGTGTATCGTAGTTGCCGTAGACGCACGTGGTGCCCTTACATGCGGGGACGGGGCGTATTTTAGCGCCGGTGCCGCCGAAGTAGAGGCCACGCTCGGCAGCGTAATCGCAGGCGGCGTCAATCTGCTCGAAGGGGATGCCGACGATCTCGGCGGACAGGCGGGAGGTGAACGTCACCTTGCCGCTGCCGAATTTTTCGGCAATCTCGGAGATGGTGCGCAGGTCGGCGGCGGTGAAGACCGCGCCGGCGCAGACGAGACGGCCGGAGAAGCACTCTGTGCCGCGATTGATGAGGAAGCCGCGGCCCTTGACGGACGCGATCTGTTCGGGTTTTAACATGATGAACACTCCAATATTCAAGCAAAATATTCCCTGTAATTATAGCCCCTTTTCGGGGTAATGGCAAGAAATGCGGGTGATTTTTGCAAAAGAAATGAAAAAACCGGGCGAAGTATTGGATTTTCCTTTGAATTGTGTTAAAATAGCTAATAACAAATCATCTTCTGTTCCAGCGGCGTTTTGAATGCACGCCGAAAAAAGAAAGGCGAAGTGAGCTTTTATGAAACGAAGCATCCATTATAAAAACATTTTGAAAACGGCGGTCACGGCGGCACTGTGCGCTGTGATAATCCTTGGCACCGCGGCTTGCGGCAATGGCAGCGCCAAGGCGGAGCCCTCCCCCTCCCCGAGCGTGGAGCCTACCGCAACGCCCGTGCCGGTCGAAAAAGTGAAGGTGGCGACCATCAACGACATCGACGATTCATTGAATGTGCGCAGCGAGGCTTCGACGGATTCCGAAATTCTCGGCACGGCAGAGGCCGGCGAGGCGTTCGAGGTTGTGGCACAGGACGATACCTCCGAGTGGGTGGAAATCTCTTACTTTGGGCAGAATGCGTATGTGTTCGCGGAATTTGTGACGATCAGTGAGAAAGAGAAGACCGCACTTGCGACCGCGACGCCCTCGCCGACCCCGAATGCGGAAGACGGCACGACCGATGACAACGGGGACAGCGATGACGCGCAAAATGGCAGTGAGGCATCGCCGACACCCGCTCCCACCGCAGAGCCGACGCCGAATGCGAATAATCCTATCATCGTAAACGGCGGTAACCGAGAGAATACGAGCTCCGGCAGCACATCAGACGGCATGACGGCAGAGACCATTCGCGATACGGAAGACCCGGAGCGACGCTGAGGTAAACTATGAATGTGTTAGTTATAGGCTGCGGCCTGCTTGGGCGAAAAATCGCCCGCACCATGGACGAAATGGGTTGGGACGTTTCTGTTTTAAGCAACATTGAAAGCGACTTGGAGCTTTTGGAAAACGACTTCGAGGGCGTGACATTCCGCGGGTTCCCGATGGATATTCGCAACCTGCGCGAAGCGGGCATTGAAAGCTGCGACGCGGTGGCGGTAACAACGGCGGACGATAACCTCAATATCACGGTGGCGCAGATTGCGCGCGATTACTTTGGTATCCAAAACGTGGTGGCGCGTGTATCCGACCCCGCGCGTGAATTGATTTTTGAGCATATGGGATTGCATACCATTTGCCCCACAAACCACGCCGGCGACCGCATTGTGCGGATGCTGAGCGGAGAAAAAATGAACAAGAAACTCGAGTTCGGTCTGCATACGGTCGACTTTGACGTGCGGCCGGCAGAGCGGCATCAGATCGGCAAGAATGTGGGCGAACTGCACGGCAACCCGGGCGAAGTGGTGTTCGGCATCATCCGCAAAAACGGTGCGTTCGTTTTAGCGGGGCTTGCACCCTTGAAGCTCGAGGCAGGCGACGAGATTGTGTACAGCCGCGCAATCGATTAAGGGGGGAAGTGCCATGAACATTGTCATTATGGGCGGCGGCAAGGTGGGCGAAAGCCTTGCGCGCCGCATTTTGGAGGGCCGCCGCCACGAGGTGCGTATCATCGAGAGCGACCGCGCGCGCAGCTTACAGCTTGCAAACGCGCTGGACGTGGAGATCATCTGCGGCGACGGCACGAACATTGACATGCTGGAAAACGCCGGTGTACGTGACGCCGACTGCTTTATTGCGATATCCGGTGACGATGCGAATAATCTCGTTGCGTCGCAGCTTGCAAAGCAGTATTTCGGCGCGAAAAAAGTGATTGCCCGCGCAAACGACCCGCGCAATTTGGAGACGATGCGTGTGCTTGGCGTGGATTATGCGGTGAGCAGCACGGAAATCATTGCGCAGATGATTGAGCAGGAAGCGAACCTGATGGAGTTTCATCTTGTGGCATCGCTGAACAAGGGCCGCGGTCAGATTTGCTCCGTGACGCTTGGAGAGAATTCGGTTTTGCACGGCAAGTCGGTGCGTGAGGTGGTGTTCCCGAAGGGGGCGCTGCTGATTTCCATTGTGCGAAATAACAAGCTCATCATTCCGGGCGGCGACACGGTGCTGCAAGCGGGCGATGAGATTATTGCGGTATGCGAGGAACGCGCACAGAAGGCACTTATCCGTTTGATGAACAGCACGCATGCGGATGAGAAATAAGTCGATTTTTTATGATTTATATAGCAGGAACCCCGTAGGCACGTTGTGTGTTTACGGGGTTCTGCTTTGTTCATTTAATTCTAATGATTTGCGGGGCAAATCATGCAGGGAATCCATGCAACCGGGTTTCCGACGGTTCTGGTTTTGTGAAGACAAAAAGTGTTTCGCGCTCTGCGGAGCGCGACTTGGGGCGCTGCCCCGAGCCCCATAAACTTTTTGAAGAAAGTTTAATCAAAGACTTTTAACGTTGCAGTATTATGAATTTTGGCGGCTTTATTTTACAGCTTTAAAGTGCTTTGTGACGCTGGTGCCGTCTTCGTAGACGTCTCTTGTCAAATTAAGGCCTGCGTTCATCAGCATGGCGCCGGAATAGACGGTGCCGGTCTCCTCGTCCTGATAGTACGTTTTGGGGTCGAGGCCGCGCAGGCGCTGCACGCAGTAACGGGTCTCGGGCTGACGCATGACGACGGCAGTCATCATGGCTTCCTGTTTATCCGGCGAAACGAACTCCCACGCGCAGTAAAAGTCATTCTCGGTCGGGGAGACGAGGCGGTAGAAATCGCCCTCGCGGACAAGGCGGTGATATTTGCGGTAGTCGGCGATCTGCTGCTTTACTTCGGCTTTTTCGTCATCGGTGAGCTTTCTGGGGTCTAACTCGTAGCCGAATGTGCCGCACATGGCGACGTTGCCGCGGGTTTTAAGCGAGGTGCGCGGGCGGGCTGCGACGTGTGCGCCAAACGAGGAGATAGGGTAGCACATGGACGTGCCGAACTGAATGGTGAGGCGCTCGATGGCGTCGGTGTTGTCGCTGCACCAGATCTGCGGGGAATAATACAGCATGCCGGCATCGAAACGTCCGCCGCCGCCGGAGCAGTTTTCAAAGAGGATATTCGGAAACGCTTTGACAAAACGATCCATGAGGTCGTATGTACCGAGCACGAAGCGGTGCATGACCTCCTTCTGGCGCTCCGGCGGGAGCAGCGCAGAGCCGACCTCGGTCAGATTGCGGTTGAAGTCCCATTTGACGTAATCAATCTTATTTTCACTGAGGACTTTATACATCTGCGCGAAGATGTTATCGCGCACGTCTTTTCTCGTCATATTGAGGACGTACTGCAAGCGTGCGGGAGAGTTTTCACGGTTCGGCACGTGCAGGCACCAATCCGGGTGGGCGCGGTAGAGGTCGCTGTCCGGGGAAATCATCTCCGGCTCATACCAGATGCCGAACTTTAAGCCCTCTGCGTTGACGCGCTCGATGAGAGAGCTGAGGCCGCCTTTGAGCTTCTTTTCGTTGACATACCAGTCACCGAGAGAGGAGTTGTCGCTTTCGCGGTGGCCGAACCAACCGTCGTCCATGACAAGCATATCGACGCCCATTTTGGCGGCTTCGTGTGCGAACGCGACAAGCTTATCATCGTCAAAATCGAAATATGCGGCCTCCCAGCTGTTGATGAGCACGGGGCGTTCCACATCGCGCCACGGACTCTTGATGAGGTGCTTCATGTAGGTGCGGTGGAAAATGCGGCTCATCTCGCCGAGACCCTTATCGGTGTAGACCATGACGGCTTCCGGCGCGGTGAAGGATTCGTTTGGCTCCAGGCGCCAGGTGAAATCGGTGGGATTGATGCCCGCGAGAAGGCGCGTGGCGTTCAAACAATCCACTTCGGCTTCAATGGAGAAGTTGCCGCTGTAAATGAGGTTGACGCCGTAGACTTCGCCGTTTTCTTCGGTGGCGCCGTGTGCTTTCAGTGCGACGAACGGGTTGTGGTTGTGTGAGGAGGAGCCGCGCTTGCTCTGGATGGATTGAATGCCGTGGCAGAGCGGGCGCTCTGTAACGGTGCGCTCCTTTGCCCACTTGCCGTAAAGGTGCACCATGTCGTAATCCATCGTGTTGAAGTCGAGGCAGGCGCTGAACACACGCTCAAGCTCCATGGTGCGGTCGGACGTATTCGTCACGACGGCGTGACGCGTCATGACAGGCAGATCTTTGTAAACGGTGTAGTAGAGCTTCACTTCGGCGTTTGTCGTTTGGTCGAGCGTGGTGACTTCGAGCGTTTCGCTGCCACCGTTTTCGTCGCGCAGAGACGGCATGCCGGGCAGCGCAGGCTTTTCGCTTAAAATGCGGTGCGAAACGTAGCGGATGTCGGTCGCGATATTGCCGTCCGCGTTGCGGATTTGGAGTGCGGAGATGCGGAAATCGCCGGTGCCATTGCAGGAATATTCGCTCGGCTGTGTATCCGGGGAAAACTCCGTGCCGACGTAGCCTGCGGCGTCGGGCGTGAAGGAGACGAAGTAGCCGCGGTCCAATAAATAGCGCATGTCGCAGTCCGGCAGGTATGCGCCGTAGTAGAGGTGCAGCAGGCGGCCGCTGTCATGCACGGCAAAAACGTAACTGGAGGAAGCGGTATCCAGCTTGAAAATTTTCTTTTCGGCATCAAATAAAATCGCCATAAAATCGTTCCTTTCGGGAAAACATAAGAATTCGGGCAGAGAAATATCCGTTTATAACAACAGTATATCGTTTATGCGGCTTTTACGCAATAGTCATTTGTTGCATAAAGTTGGCGGTTTGTGATGCTGTGTACGGCGCGGGCTTCGGCATTTTGCTAAAGGCGGCGATGAAATTTGGTGGAATTGTGATAGAAACGGCTTTTTCGGAAAAAATAGCTTTACTTTTCTCTTGGTTTGTATTATAGTTAATGTGATGTGGAAGCGGTTACACATTGTAAAGGCCTGTATGTGTTCGCTTTCGAATGTCTTTTGAAAAAATATAAAATGGAGGAAACTACAATGGCTAAAATTATCGGCAATGCACTCCCGAACATCCCGTGGCAGGATAAGCCGCAGGGCTACGATAAGCCGGTTTGGCGTTATGACCACAACCCGATCATTCCGCGTGATCTCATCCCCACTTCCAACAGCATCTTCAACTCCGCAGTTGTCCCGTTTGAGGGCAAGTTCGCTGGCGTTTTCCGCTGCGACAACCGCTCTGTTGAGATGGACATCTTCGCAGGCTTCTCCGATGACGGCATCAACTGGAAGATTAACCACGAGCCGATCGACTTCCAGCCGGCTCCCGGCTGCGACCCGTGCGTAACCCGCAAGGAATATCGCTATGACCCGCGCGTTTGCTGGATTGAGGACCGTTACTACATCACCTGGTGCAACGGTTTCCACGGCCCGACGATCGGCGTAGGCTATACCTATGACTTTAAGACCTTCTATCAGATGGAGAACGCTTACCTGCCGTATAACCGCAACGGCGTTATGTTCCCGAAGAAGATCAACGGCAACTTCGCAATGCTGAGCCGTCCGTCCGACACCGGTCACACCCCGTTCGGCGACATCTTCTACAGCGAGAGCCCGGACATGACGTATTGGGGCAAGCACCGCTATGTCTTCGGCACGAGCAGTCACTCCGGCTGGCAGTCCAAGAAGGTCGGCCCCGGCCCGATTCCGATCGAGACCGATGAAGGCTGGCTGATGATCTATCACGGCGTTCTGAACTCCTGCAACGGCTTCGTTTATCGCTTCGGCGTAGCGCTTCTTGACCACGAGAAGCCGTGGATCGTGAAGGAAAGAGGCAACTTCTATGTCTTCGGTCCGGAAGAGAGCTATGAGCTCACCGGTGACGTGCCGAACGTTACGTTCCCGTGCGCTACCCTGACCGATGCCGACACCGGCCGCATCACCATCTACTATGGTGCTGCCGACACCGTCACCGGTATGGCCTTCACCACCGTTGACGAGCTGCTTTCCTACATGAGAAAGTACCCGCACGAAGTATAAGACACCATTGTACAAAGACCGCCTGACGGCTTAGCACACTGTTGTCTTGATCGCTTGGGTTAAATTAGAATAGCTTTTTCGCAGGCGCTTCCGGTTTTTCGGGAGCGCCTGTTTTTTATGGAATTGTTGTATTTTACGGCAAAATCTGGTATGATGAAGTTATGAAAAACCGCGATGGGCGGAAAACGGTTAGGAGCTGTATGAATATGAAAGAGTATGTCATTGAGAAAACGGTGGGTGCGCCGGACTGGACAAAGGTGCCGGAGCTGCAGGTGGACAATGTTTGTTGGTTGCCGGACGCGGGCGTGCGCATGGAGCAGCAGATCTGCCACGACGACGAGAAAATCTACGTGCACCAAGTGGCGCGCGAAAAGAACATCCGCGCGGAGCTGACCGATAAGCTCGGCAGCATCTGCACGGACAGCTGCATGGAGTTTTTCTTCTCCCCGGTGCCGGAGGACGGGCGGTATTTTAACATTGAGCTGAACTTGAACGGCGCGATTTTCCTTGGCTTCGGCCACGGCAGAGCAGACAGCATCCGTTTGATCCCGGAAGACCACAAGAAGCTTTTTAACATCCGCACGAACAAAACGGCGGACGGGTGGGAAATCTTTTATGAAATTCCGCTCGAATTTCTGCATGTATTTTACCCCGATTACGACTTTAAAAGCGGGCGTGTGATCCGCGCGAACTGCTTTAAATGCGGCGACCTCACCGTGCAGCCGCACTATATGATGTGGAATGAGACGACGAGCGAAACGCCGGATTTCCATCGTCCGCAGGACTTTGGCCGCATGATCTTCGCGTAAACCGCGGTATTCAGCGGGATATTCATGGATTAGTCCAATATCTTTTGCCGAAGCCCGCGCAGAATTGTCGTTTTTCCAAGTTGCAAGGTGAGCGAATTTCCAGTAAAATAGTAATAATGGGTAAATGAAAAATATCGCAAAAGTTTTGCATAGCTTATGCGCCTGACGCAAAACTATCGTTTAGAGTATTGCGTCGGCAGGAAAGGATTGGTGTGCATATGCCACTGGAAAGGATCGACAGTTATTTTAACGGCGCGGTGGAGTCTTATGACGAGCGCTTGAAACGCAGCGCAGAGGATGAAGACGGCTACATTCGCCGCACGGCGGAGTTTTTCCCGAAGAAGGAGCACCTGCACATTCTGGACATCGGCATCGGCACGGGCACAGGTCTTACGGCAATTTTAGAGCAGAACCCGACGATTTATGTGGACGGCATTGACTGCGCGGATAAGATGCTCTCGGAAATTCCGAAAAATCTGCCGGAGCACAAGGAGCGCATCCGCACGATTTGTAGTGATTTCTTTAAATATGAGTTGGAGCCGGAAAGCTATGACGGTGCGGTTTCCATGATGGCGCTGCATTATTACAGCCGCGAAGAGAATTTGGAGCTGTTTCACCGCGTGTGCCGCAGCATTAAAAAGGGCGGGTTCTTTCTGTTGAGCGACAAATTCGCGCCGACACAGATGTATGAGGACTTCTGCCGTTCCGAGTTTGAGCAGAAGCGCAAGGAGCAGCATTTGTCGGCAGACGAGCATTACTATTGCTTTACGCCGCAATATGTGGCGGGCGAAGCGGCGCTGCTTTTCAAAGCGGGCTTTGCAGAGGTACGCGTGTGCTGGGCGAAATCCAACACGGCAGTGCTTCTTGCCACAAAATAAACAAGTAACAGTTGAAAAGCCGGTCGAACTGCGTGCAAATAAACGGTACGCGTCTTGACCGGCTTCTTTTTTAATGCTATAATGTTTCAAAAGCAACTATTTTGGGAATGGGTGAATACTTTTGGAACTCTTTAACGCACAGCATGTTTTGCACGGCGAGCCTGTGACGGGCGAGCTGCCGTCTACGAACTCGCTTTTCAAAACGACCATCAACATGGCGTGGCCTTCGATGGTGGAATCGTTTTTGGTGGCGCTCGTCGGCTTTATCGATACCATCATGGTGAGCACGCTGGGCTCTTACGCCATTGCAGCGGTGGGCCTGACGCAGCAGCCGAAGTTCATCGGTTTGGCGCTGTTTATGTCGATGAGCACGGCCATCTCGGCGCTGGTTGCACGGCGTAGGGGCGAGCAGAACCGCGAAAGCGCGGTGCGCATTTTGAAAACATGCATTCTGGTCGCCGTGATTTTGACGGCGATCATCAGCGTTACGTTTACGGCGTTTGCAGACCCCATTATCCGCTTTGCGGGCTCGGCGGACGATACGCATGAAGCGGCGGTGGAGTATTTCCAAATCATCATGGGCGGCATCGGGTTTACGACCGTGATGATGATCGTGAACGCGGCACAGCGCGGCGCGGGCAACACAAAGATCGCGCTGCGCACGAACATGGTCTCTAACCTTGTGAACGTGGTGTTCAACTATCTTTTGATCGGCGGCAACTTCGGGTTTCCGGCGCTCGGCACGCGCGGCGCGGCGCTTGCGACCGTCATCGGCTCTGTGCTCGGCTGCGCGATGAGCTTGCATTCCATGTTCGCGAAGTCTTCGTTTGTGTATATCCGCGGCGTGAAAGGCTTTTTTACCTCGAGGTTTGACGTGCGCTCACTGATTAACGTCGGTTCCAGCGCGTTTGTGGAGCAGATTTTCCTACGCATCGGCTTTTTGCTGTTCGCCATCACCGTTGCGAACCTCGGCACCACTGCATATGCTGCGCACCAGATTGGCATGAATATGATGAGTTTGACGTTCTCACTCGGTGATGGGCTTTCGGTGGCGTCTGTGGCGCTGATCGGCAGGAGTCTCGGCGAAGAACGGCGCGACCTTGCAAAGCTGTACGCCTCCATGTGTCAGCGAATCGGACTTTTCTGCGCGTTTGTGATGTCGATGGTTTTCCTATTCTTTGGCAGGAATCTCTATGGCCTGTTTTCGAATGAGCAGGAAATTCTCGATATGGGTGTGATGATTATGCGCATGCTGTGCGTTATCATTTATCTCCAGATCACGCAGGTTATTTTCTTCGGCTGCCTGAGAGGCGCGGGCGATACGAAGTATACCGCGTTTGCGTCTATGATCAGCGTCGCCATTATCCGACCGGGCTTAAGCTGGCTGCTGTGCTACCCGCTGGGACTGGGACTGCTCGGCGTGTGGCTTGGGCTGTTCGGCGACCAATTTATGCGATTCTGCCTTGGGTATTTCAGAATGAAGCAGGGCAAATGGCTGAAAATTAAGATTTGACAAGTTTACGACAACGATAGCGGAGCGACGAATAAAGTCTTTGCCCAACTTTCTTCGAGAAAGTTGGTGGGGTCTTGGAGCAACACCCTAAGTCGTCGTTCGCAAACGACGAAACACCTTTTGCCTAACCCAAAACGAGGAAGGCAGCTTGAAACATCCGGTGGACGCTTCAAGCGTAGGGAACACAGTTGCATGGGTTCCCTGAAAGGCGGTCTGCGACTGTCTTTAGAAATTCAAACAAGATAAAATAGAAGTAAAAAGTCTCCGCCTTTCTCTGAATCAAAGAGGAAAACGGAGACTTTTATATTTTAAAATAGCGATTATTCCACAACGACCGTGCAGTGCTCGG
>OJOL01002304.1_pt1 | contig 10480 bp, 8 predicted proteins | sample 1598121 | NCBI WGS metagenome assembly OJOL01 (sample SAMN01915219, study PRJEB22387) | human gut metagenome | isolation source: stool | host: Homo sapiens | place: USA
TTATAGTCAACGAAAAAAAGAAGGCGCATCGGGTATTACGACACACCTTCTTTTTTATATCTGATAGATAATAAACAGTCAGTCTTGCTTATCTATATTCAATTGTTACGATACGCATTTCCATTGCGTCTTTGTCGATACGTAGTTTTACACCGGAAGGTTTCAAATAGTTCTCGATGGCGACAGTGTATTCGCTTGTCTGCCCGTAGTAGTTGGTTGTCGTTCCTACTCTGCGCTGTACGGGGATAACGTTGATAACCAGATCTTCATCCGGAGAGTTCTCTATGTGGGTTTTAAGCAGCTTGGCTATGTTTCCGAATGAGTAGGTTCGGGTCGAAGCCACATAAGATCCCCGGAAGGAGGTGATGTTATTTTCTACATTATTGTTTCTAAAGAATGTATCCATAGAATCCTTTGGGAGTATCAGCACGTTAGCGGGAGCTTCAAATGCAAATTTCCAGTCTTCTTGCGGAAGGGCTTTTAAAGAAAGGTCCACATTGCTGACAATACGTCCTTGGATAATAGGAGCAATATCTTGTGCCGGGATTGTCAACTGGGTATATACGCCTGCCGGACTTTTCAGATAAGCGATGCTATCATTGGGTTCCAGCAGATGGCTGATGTCTGTATTCTTGAATCTGTTCAACTGGATAACTTCAGATGTCGCACTGAAAGTCTCCCAAGCCTGTACGATTGAATCCTGGTCGGCAGAGCCTTTTACCGTGTGCTTATAGTAAATGTTCATCTGGGTACTTTCAATGTTCAGGATGTTTCCTGTACCGTATGTATTTGTGACATAAATACCGGGAAAGAACTGATTGAACGTATTCTGGTCATTAAAAACTTCCGGAGTTTTGATTGTCGCGTCATAGAAATGTTGACCTACTTCCTGGGGCATGCGGATGGTTATTCTCGGTTGATAAGTCAGTACGTTGTTTGAATTTTTATCATTCCAAAGAGAGTCCGAAACACTTAGATCACGTGCCGTATATGTCTGCATACCTAATGATTTCTGCATATTGCAGTATTGTTCCGGATCGATATTCGTATAAAAATCTCTCGTTAGCGGAGTTGTTACTTCGTATAGTTGTGCACGCATCGGAGTTAGAGAATCACCTGTCCAGCTTCGGCTATAATATATTTTAAATTCGACCGAATCTATTATGCCGTTGTAGGGTGTATACCTGAACCGGAAATTTTCCGGACAGTAGAACTGGCACATAAAATCAGACTTCAGGTTTCCGTACAAAGGATCGTATATTTCCCCTAATGAACCGTAAATTGTCCGGGCATAGACAGAATCAGTCTGTAATGTTTTTGCTTTCATGTAAAATGTGTCCGCATATACCAGCGGTCTGTCATTCTCCGGTTGAATACCTGTTCCTACCTGCGTCAAATCATCATTACACCCGCTCAGAATCGAGATTCCGAGACTCAGGCCAAGTATAAAAAGCTTGATTTTCATGTCTCTAAATTTATTTTGTGCCTAATATGACATCGTAGAATTCGTTGAATTTATCCATATAAACGTCCGGCGACTGATAAGGCAGGAATGGAGTGTGCTTTTTAGTGGCAATATAATCCAACACATCTTGATTGATCGTTTCACTACCCTGTATCACACCATCTGCGAAATCGATGGCGAGCTTGGTCAGCCCGGTGAAGCTTGTATCGGCTTTGATGCCTTTCAGGTCGCTGTCCTTGGCTCCATCCATTTTTAACTTGCTTGCAAATTCTTTTCTGAACGGTGTTTTGAAGTCATCGTTATAAATAGAGTATACGATCTTTGCATCTTTGAGGCAAGGATCGTCAGCATACATACGTTTGATGTACAGGGCTGTTAGCGCTGACATCCAACCATGACAGTGAATGACGTCCGGTATCCAACGGAGTTTTTTCACTGTTTCCAATACACCACGAACGTAGAAGATCGAACGGTCGTCGTTATCCTCGTATTCGTTTCCATCATCGTCGCTGATAGTATGTTTTCTTTGGAAGAAATCTTCATTATCAATGAAGTATACTTGCATGCGGGCTGCCTGAATGGATGCTACCTTTATGATCAGCGGGTGATCGGTATCATCAATGATGAGATTCATACCCGAAAGCCGGATTACTTCGTGCAACTGGTTGCGGCGTTCGTTAATGCTACCGAACTTGGGCATGAAAGTCCTAATTTCGCGACCACGCTCCTGTATGCCTTGTGGCAGGTTTCTGCATATCGTTGCAATCTCTGATTCGGGAAGGTAGGGTGTTATTTCTTGAGCTATAAACAAGATTTTTTTTGCATCCATTCTGTAAACTAGTTTTATAAAGACGCTACAAAGATACAAAATTTCTTTCATTTACCGCAATTATTTATTTGCTTTGCACCGTCAATAAGCATCTAAAGGATGAAAATAGTAAACAGCATTAAAGAATTGAAGAGTTATCTCGCTGAAGAAAAGCGTAATAACAAACAAATTGGCTTTGTCCCCACTATGGGAGCATTGCATGACGGACACTTGAGCCTGGTTGAACGTTGTGTGAAAGAAAATGACGTGTGTGTAGTTAGTGTTTTTGTCAATCCGACTCAGTTTAACGACAAGCACGACCTTGAAACGTATCCTCGTACGTTGGATAAAGACTGTACTCTGTTGGAACCGGCCGGTTGTGACTATGTATTCGCTCCGTCGGCAGAAGAAATGTATCCGGAGCCTGATACCCGCACATTCGATTTCGGCACTGTTTCGGCCGTAATGGAAGGGGCGCGCCGTCCCGGACATTTCAATGGGGTCGCTCAGATCGTGAGCAAACTTTTTTATGTAGTCGAACCGGATAACGCTTATTTCGGTGAAAAAGATTTCCAGCAGATCGCTGTGATCCGTGCTATGGTGAAGCAATTGGATATACCGGTGAAAATCAACGACTGTCCGATTTTGCGCGAGGCAGACGGTTTGGCTTTGAGTAGCCGTAATGTGCGCTTGACACCTGAACAACGTCAAAAAGCTCCATTAATAGCTCGTACGTTAAAAGAAAGTGCTAACTTTGCACCCGAAAAGAGCGTGCAGGAGGTGATCGACTATGTAATCAACACGATAAATGCCGACCCTGTTATGTGTGTGGAATACTATGAGATTGTAGATGGCAATACGATGGAGTCCATCAAGAACTGGTCCGATACGACTTATCCGGTAGGATGTATTACGGTCTATTGCGGAGAGGTTCGTCTGATAGATAATATTAAGTACTAAATATGGATTTGTGATTTATGAATTATGATTTGTTTCCCGTAAGTGAAACCAAAGTTTCAAGTTGGAGAAACAAGTAGAACTCAATAATTCATAAATCATCAATCATAAATCAGATCGTATGTTTATAGAAGTAGTTAAATCAAAGATTCACCGGGTGACGGTAACGGAAGCCAATCTGAATTACATCGGGAGTATCACTGTCGACGAGGATTTGTTGGATGCAGCTAACCTGATTGCCAACGAAAAGGTCGCTATTGTGAATAATAATAACGGTGAACGTTTTGAAACGTATATCATTAAAGGTGAACGAGGTTCGGGAGTCGTTTGTCTGAACGGAGCTGCTGCCCGTAAGGCACAGCCTGGCGATATCATCATTATTATGTCGTATGCCTTGATGGATTTTGAGGAGGCGAAAACATTTAAGCCGTCGGTTGTGTTCCCTGATACGGCAACCAATAAACTGATATGAAGCATCGGTAGCTGAAAAGTAAATGCAATAGCATATAAAGAAGAAGCTCGCCTGATGTGGCGGGCTTTTTTTATGAGTATGAATTTCCTTCGTAAATAGATAGTATATGTACACAAACAAGCAAATTTGGAATGTTAGTTATCCAATCTTTTTGAGTCTTCTGGCACAGAATGTCATTAATGTGACGGACACTGCGTTTTTGGGCCGGGTCGGTGAAGTTGAGTTGGGAGCTTCGGCAATGGGCGGCTTGTATTATATATGTGCCTTTACGATCGCTTTTGGTTTTAGCACCGGATCGCAGATCATCATGGCCCGCCGTAACGGGGAGCGAAATTATAAGGAAGTCGGACCGGTGATGATACAGGGTGTCTTTTTCCTGTTTATGCTGGCTGCCGTCATGTTCACTTTATCACGCCTGTTTGCTGGAGATATTATGCGGATACTGATATCTTCCGATACGATTCTGAACGCAACGGAAGAGTTCCTGGACTGGCGTGTGTTCGGGTTCTTTTTCTCTTTTGTGAATGTGATGTTTCGTGCATTATTTATCGGTATTACCCGGACGAAAGTGTTGACATTGAATGCGATTGTGATGGCGTTGACGAATGTGCTGCTGGACTATCTGCTGATATTCGGTAACTGCGGTTTCCCGGAATTGGGAGTGAAAGGGGCAGCTATCGCTTCGGTGATGGCGGAGGCGGTGTCTATCGTGTTTTATATGGTCTATACCCGGATGACGGTGGATATTAAGAAGTATGCACTGAATCAGTTCCGATCGTTCGATGTTAAATTGCTGAGGCGTGTGTTGGACATCTCTATATTTACGATGTTGCAATATTTTATTTCGCTCAGTACTTATTTCATGTTGTTTGTGGCTGTGGAACATTTAGGGCAGCGGGAACTGGCGGTTGCGAATATTGTCCGGAGTGTTTACATCGTTTTATTGATCCCTGTCAATTCTTTATCGACGGCAACGAATACGTTTGTGAGTAACAGCATCGGGGCGGGGCATAAGGACCAGGTTATCCCGATCATTCGTCATATAACCTGGATATCGTTAGGAATCATGGCTGTTTTTGTGTCTGTCACTTGTCTGATTCCTTCTACGATATTATCGGTTTATACCAATGACGTGACTTTGATACAAGCTTCGATCCCTTCCCTTTATGTGATTTCAGGCGCTTTGCTGATCGGAGCGGTTGCCAATATCGTGTTCAACGGAGTGACGGGTACGGGAAATACTCGTTCGGCTTTTGTGATGGAGCTGGCTACCCTGGTTTTCTATACATTGTTTATATATGTGGTCGGGATGCGCTTGCATATGCCGGTTGCTATCTGTTTCATGACCGAGGTGGTGTATTATACCGGTTTATTGGTCGCAAGTGTCATTTATTTAAAGAAAGCATCTTGGCAAAATAAGAAAATCTGACTCGGAATTTGTGATCTTTTCTTTATTCGTCAGTTTTTCTTACCTTTGCCTCTCATTCGAAGAATAGAAAATAGAATAAAATAAATATACATACGAATTATGTTTGAGAATTTAAGCGAAAGGTTAGACAGATCGTTTAAACTGTTGAAAGGTGAAGGTAAGATCACGGAAATCAATGTGGCTGAAACATTGAAAGATGTGCGTAAAGCATTACTTGACGCCGACGTAAACTATAAAGTAGCCAAAGGTTTTACCGATACGGTAAAGGCGAAAGCATTAGGACAGAATGTGCTTACATCCGTTAAGCCCAGTCAGTTAATGGTTAAGATTGTGCATGATGAGTTGGCAGACCTGATGGGAGGAACGGCTACCGATCTGGATCTGAAGGGTAGTCCGGCAATCATTCTGATGTCCGGTTTGCAAGGTTCCGGTAAAACGACTTTTTCAGGTAAGTTGGCAAATTTGCTGAAGACTAAGAAAAATAAAAAGCCGCTGTTGGCAGCTTGTGACGTGTATCGTCCGGCCGCTATCGAGCAGTTGCGTCTGGTCGGCGAACAGGTTGGAGTACCTGTTTATATGGAACTGGAAAACAAGAATCCGGTGGAGATTGCGATGAACGCGATTCGCGAAGCACGTGCGAAAGGCAACGATGTCGTGATTGTCGATACCGCTGGTCGTTTGGCTATTGACGAGCAGATGATGAAAGAGATCGCTGCGATCAAGAGTGCTATTCAGCCGGATGAAACCTTGTTCGTGGTCGATTCCATGACTGGGCAGGATGCTGTCAACACGGCGAAAGAATTCAACGAGCGTCTCGATTTTGACGGTGTTGTCCTGACGAAGCTCGACGGTGATACTCGCGGTGGTGCCGCTCTTTCTATCCGAACGGTGGTCGACAAACCGATCAAGTTCGTTGGAACGGGCGAAAAGATGGATGCTTTGGATATCTTCCACCCTGAACGTATGGCAGACCGTATCCTTGGTATGGGTGATATCGTTTCTTTGGTGGAACGTGCGCAGGAGCAGTATGATGAAGAAGAGGCCAAACGCTTGCAGAAGAAAATTGCCAAGAATCAGTTCGACTTCAACGACTTTATTTCTCAGATCCAGCAGATCAAGAAGATGGGTAATCTGAAAGAGCTGGCCTCTATGATTCCGGGCGTAGGCAAGGCTCTGAAGGATGTGGATATTGACGACAATGCTTTCAAGAGCATCGAAGCGATCATCTACTCCATGACTCCCGAAGAACGTACGAATCCGGCAATCCTGAACGGTTCACGTCGCCAGCGTATTGCCAAAGGTAGTGGTACGACGATCCAGGAAGTGAACAAGCTGATCAAGCAATTCGATGAAACGCGCAAGATGATGCGTATGCTGACGGCTGCCAAACCGGGAAGCAAGAAATTTCCTTCATTCAGAAGATAAAACCTGAAAAGATAATAGAGAATATGGAAGAACAACAGTATAAGCTATTGGACGGAAAAGCCGTTTCGGCTCAGATGAAGCAGGAGATGGCGGAAGAAGTGGCCCGTATCAAGGCTACCGGTGGTAAAATCCCTCATTTGGCTGCCATATTGGTCGGTCATGATGGAGGAAGTGAAACATATGTCGCAAGTAAGGTCAAGACATGTAATGAGATCGGTTTTAAATCGTCTCTGATCCGTTATGAAGCCGATGTTACCGAAGAAGAACTTCTTCGTAAAGTGGACGAACTGAACAACGATCCGGACGTGGATGGTTTTATCGTACAGCTCCCGCTTCCGAAACATATCTCAGAACAGAAGATTATCGAAGCGATCGACTACCGTAAGGATGTAGATGGTTTCCATCCGATCAATGTGGGTCGTATGTCTATCGGTCTCCCCTGTTTCGTGTCGGCAACTCCGGCTGGCATCTTGGAGCTGTTGAGGCGTTACGAGATTCCTACTCGCGGTAAACATTGCGTGGTGCTGGGTCGTAGTAATATCGTGGGCAAACCGATGGCTACTTTGATGATGCAGAAAGCCTATCCGGGCGATTGTACGGTTACTGTTTGCCACAGTCGTTCCGAGAACCTGAAGGAAATGTGCTTGAGTGCCGACATTATTATTGTGGCATTGGGTGTCCCCGAATTCCTGAAAGGCGATATGGTAAAAGAAGGGGCTGTAATCGTGGATGTGGGTACGACACGTGTGCCGGATGCAACTCGCAAAAGCGGCTTTAAGTTGACTGGCGATGTTAAGTTTGACGAGGTCGCTCCTAAGTGTTCTTATATCACGCCGGTTCCGGGTGGTGTAGGTCCGATGACGATTATTTCTTTGATGCGCAATACGCTTTTAGCCGGAAAGAAAGAGATTTATAAATGAAAATCCTCCTCTCCGGGTTTTGTCTTTTGAGCTTTCTGTCTTTATCTGCTCAGGACTCGCTGACAATTTTGTTTGCCGGTGATGCCATGATGCACCAGAAACAACTTGACAATACCCGGAGGGGAGATTTTTTTGATTTGGGTAGCTATTTTGCCAATATCGAGAGAGAGGTGAAATCTGCCGATATTGCTGTTGTGAACTTCGAAGTCCCGTTAGGAGGGGAGCCATATAGTGGTTATCCGGCTTTCAGCGCTCCGGAAGACTTCGCTTTGGCTTTGCAAAAAGCAGGTTTCGACTTCTTCTTGTTAGCCAATAATCATTGTTTAGATAGGCGGACTCGCGGATTTGTCCGTACTATCCAGGCACTGGATTCTCTCGGAATCCGTCATACCGGAACCTTTCTTGACTGTGATCACCGTCACCGCACATATCCGATGTTGCTCCGTAAGAAGGATTTTCGTATCATCATGCTCAACTATACCTATGGTACCAACGGTTTGAAAGTCGATATACCCCGAATCATCAATTATATCGATAAGGAGATAATGAAGGGTGATATTGCCGAAGCCAAGCTCTTTAATCCGGATTTTATTATAGCTAATATGCATTGGGGATTGGAATACGAACGGATACCTTCCCGTGAACAACGTGAACTGGCCGATTGGCTGTTGCGGCAGGGTGTCGATCTGGTCATAGGCAGTCACCCTCATGTTGTTCAGCCAATGGAGCTTCGCAGGGGAAAGGAGGGAGTTACCGACCGTCTGGTTGTTTATTCATTGGGTAATTTTATATCGAACATGAGCCGGGAACATACCGATGGGGGTGTCATGGTGAAAGTCGTTTTAGGTCGGAAGGGGTTGCGCCGATATATTGTTTCCGCACAATATTCGTTGATTTATTCTTCCCGTTATAAGAATGAACAAGGAAAAGAAGATATTCGGGTGGTTCCGGCGGCCTCTTGGTTGGGAAAGAATCAAAATTCCTCTTTTTCAGTCGATTCAGCATTGATTAAGTATGTAAATAATACGCGTTTGTTTTTAAAAGGTAACAATAAGGAGGTCGAAGAGTATATTTTTGAATAAAAAAATGCTCGAATTATTTGCAGTTTAAAATAAAACCTCTATCTTTGCATCGTCTTAAAGAGATAAACACTTGATAAGATAAACATGGTGAGAATAGCTCAGTTGGTTAGAGCATCGGATTGTGGTTCCGAGGGTCGTGGGTTCGAGTCCCATTTTTCACCCGTAAGGCTGTCTGTGAAGGCAGCCTTTTTTTGTTTGTTTTCCCTTGTGGTTCCGGTGTGATCCCGGATTATGATCCGGGATCCTTTCTTTTGTGATTTCGTTTTTTTTGTGTGGGTTTAAAACAGCAAAGAAGGTGTCTGAAAAGGCAGCCTTCTTTTTTTGTTATGCAGCCCGTTTATTATCCATTTTTATATTTAAAATATCTTTGGTCTTCTCAATTATTACTTTTCGAGAAGTCATCCTACAGAAATAAGTAAAAAACAAAAGAAAACTGACTTTTTTAGCCAGTTTCCTGAGATTATGTGCAATAGCAACCAGGGTAAATTCTGTTTTTACCTTCTCCAACCCTCTTAATCTAAACCGGTTCCACGCCGAGTTATGCTTTATCTGTGCAAAGACAGCTTCCGGTTCTATACATCGTCTGCCCCGATGATAAATACCTTCCTCACTCATGAGTCTTTCCCGTGCTTTTTGTTTATACCTGTTAAGGTTATAGTTAACTTCTATGATCCGGTTGGTCTTTGATTTATGGCATTGAGATTTCAGCGGGCACCCCTCACAATTTTGTGCCTGATAACGCTTCAGTATGGATACATATCCCAAATCGGATTTACTTTTCTTTTGACCTTTATACTCCATATGTTGTCCCATCGGGCATACGTAATAATCCCTTTCCTGGTTGTAGTAAAGGTTCTGTATGGCAAAAGCATCCTTCTTCCAGGCACGCTTTTGCTCTTTGTGGAAATAATTGTACTTGACAAAAGCCTCTATACCCGCATTCTCCATAAACTCGTAGTTTTGTTCACTTCCATAACCGGCATCGGCCACTACTATAGAGGATTGCCTATGATAAGTCTCTCGAAAATCTTTCAAAAAAGAAATTAAAGTTCCCGTATCTCCGGCTCGCCTGTAAATTCCCAGATTGGTAATAAATTGATTCTCTGTGGCAATCTGTATGTTATAGGCGGGTTTCAATTGCCCGTTTTTCATATGATCCTCTTTCATACGCATGAAGGTCGCATCCTCATCAGTCTTACTGAAAGAATTACGATCCCCTAATTTCTCTAATTGCGATTCGTATTTGGCAAGGCGGGGCAGATATTCTTCCTGTAACTTTTTGATTTGTTTCTGCTCAGCATTGTTCATCCCGGAGAGCCGTTTGTTTAAAGCGCTCACTTTTTCCCGCAAACCACAGGAATCCATATCCGGTAAGCAATCTGGTGTCCTTTCCTGTTTATCCTGCTCGATATGTTTGTCAACTTCACTAAGGATTGACTGTATTTTCGACTCCAGTTTTACCTTGTTCTTTTCCACGCTACCACGCCAGACAAAAGTGTAGCGGTTGGAGGCTGATTCCACTTTGGTACCATCGATATACTGTACATCCAAACTGACATAGCCGGATTCCTGTAACAGCAGAACAATGGCTGAAAACAACGATTTTATGTGTTCTTTTAAACGTTTGCCACGGAAATCATTGATCGTGCGGAAATCGGGAGTACTATTACCAGACAACCACATGAAGTGAATATTCTCCTGCAAGGCCTTTTCTATTTTACGACAAGAATAGATATTGTTCAGGTAGGCATAAAACAGAACTTTGAGCATCATACGGGGATGGTAGCTGCTGGTACCTCCTCCTTTATATGCCCAGAGCAGACAACTAATATCCAAGGCGTCTACAACACTGTTTACAACACGAACGGGATGATTGGGAGCTATCTTTTCCGATAAGCTGACCGGAAAAAGTACATTTTGGT
>OJOL01002337.1_pt1 | contig 10340 bp, 12 predicted proteins | sample 1598121 | NCBI WGS metagenome assembly OJOL01 (sample SAMN01915219, study PRJEB22387) | human gut metagenome | isolation source: stool | host: Homo sapiens | place: USA
AAATCACAGTTACCTCCACAAACGGCAACTGTGATTGGATAGCGCGTGAAATCGCTCGGACGAGTTACCGTTTTTTTATAACTCGACCGAGAAATGCAAAAATCGGCACGATAGGACAAAATCACTGGAATGATGATGTTATACCGTTCTTTCCGCAAGAACGATACAATACTATTGAGGTGATGATGATGCCGAATGCGGATGCGATTGCTTTAGGAAAGCAGATAAAGGCTGTCCGAAAAGCGATGAAAATGACACAAGAGCAACTGGCACTGAAAAGTAGTGTTTCGGTGAAGTATATCGCTAATATTGAAAATGGAAAACAGAATCCTTCTTTTGACATTTTAAGTTCAATTCTCCATGTTCTGCCACTTTCCTTGGATTCGGTTATCAACCCGAACTTATCAGAAGCAGAGCGCGAATGTCGAGAGTTAGAATCGATCTATTTTGCTTGTCCGCCAGAAATGCGAAAAACGCTGTTGGATGCCACAAGGTCACTCGCAATCCATTTGACAGAACTTTCAGAACAGAACAAAAACACCTGAGCTGCCAGAGTGGACGTTACGCTTCTCTCTGGCGTTCTTTTGTCTGAATACGCAATATTCTAACAGGTCATTCAATAAAATCACGTGAAAAGCAAACGAATTACACAATAATTTTCTCGTAATCAGTCTCGTTGTGGATTTTGAACCTCTTTTTCAATGGCAAGATCATTTTCTAGCGTATCATAAAGTTCTTGTGGGGTACGGCATAAGACTGCGTAGAAGTTGATAGGATCACCCTCATTAAAAAGCCGTACATACCCCCATCGACATGGGAGAACCTCTAAATAGGATGCCGTTTGCAAAAAATCTTCAAACTCTCTCAGAACATCTTCGAAGGATTGCATCTTACCGCCTCCTAAAATCTTTTTTTTATATTTTAGAAAAGATTATTTCCGATTGCAAGGATGTCAATTTTTATCTATCCAGCTAACGATAAAAGCCATACTCAAGGTTTAAGTTACCCATTGAGTATGGCTTTTATCGTTATAAGGAATCTTTTTTCACTGAAATGTTCGGCATAAATTGGTAGCCGAGGTTGGAAATCGTTCGAATATAGACAGGTACAGCTCTATCATCCTCGATTTTTTGCCGGATGCGTCCAATTGTATTGGTGACAGCAGTCAGGCAGCTTTCACTATCCTGATGCCACACGGCTTCAAATATCTGCTCTTTTGTAAACAATTGCCCCGGATGCCGTGCCATTAAACTTAAAACGCCATATTCGTAACGGCTCATGTACACTTCCTGTCCGTTTTTGAAAACACGACGGTGTTCTAAGTTTATTTCCAGACCGGGATAATTCAAGGTGTCTGGCGCAGCACGGTTCGTTTCAATCCACTCAAAAATCGTCTGCTCTTGGGGAGGGCAGTGGTCCTTCGTGATACGAACAATAACTTCAACTTTTTGCATACAATAGACAATCCTCTGCTCAGGTGTTATTCGATATTCTCAATTGTTTCAACAATGTTCATTTTTGCAATAGAGTGCAGCGGGATCGCCGTTGCCAGCAGACAGGCAGCAACAGAAACCACAGCAGCCTCTATAATCGCAATAACGGGAACGGCAACCAGTTGTAAGGCATCCGTCTTTGCAGCCCCGACAAAGATACAGCAGACATAGCCCAGCACTGCGCCAATCACAGAGGCAAAGATAGCGTAATAGGCACCTTCCCACAAGAATGTTTTATAAAGGCTTGCGGCACTCATGCCAATAGCCCGCTGCATACCAATTTCATTGACACGTGTATGGATGTTGCTGTAAACGGTGTTTATGATATTCAATATGCCAATGATGCCAATAAAGATAATCAGTACCCAGCAAAGCATTTTGATTTGTTCAAAACTCTCTGCCATTTCATTGCTGCTTTCAAGGTAAGAAAGCCAGTGAGCACCCGGATATTTGCTACACCAATCATCCAATATACTTTCAAAAGAATTCGTATCTACGCCATCCTGCAATGTCAAATAGATTTCAGAATAGGTATCATCCTGCATCAGCGAGCAATATATTTCTTCGTTCACGATAAGTTGCACACCGTTGGTGAAACCTTCATTGTTGATTGTAATAGGAGTATCAATTATCCCTATCACACGAAGCGCCCTGCTGCCCAACTGGATCGTATCACCAATAGAAAGCTCCGTATGCTCCACAGGTGTATCCCCGTAAGAAAAGGGAATAGGATTTTTGACAAGGCAGCCTGTTCCATTATTTAGCGCCTGCTTATCCTGATCAGAAAGATTGGGAGCGTAGATTTCTAATAGCCCATCGTCAATATTGACAAGCTGAAAAGTTTCGTGGCTCTGCACGGACAAATCTGTTTCAAAGGGAAGTTCGTCACCAGCACCCGGCGTAAATACAGAAAGCCTGACAGTGGAAATGTCTTTTACAGTGTCGTTTGCCTCCAATGTGCTTATAGCTTCTGCCGGAATATTTCGTACAATGACAGGCAGCGTTTCCAATCCTGCAAGTTTGGCTGCATACTGGCGGCGATGCCCGGAGATGATCTCATAGCCGTCACCGTCGGGGCATGGCCTTGCGATGAGTGGAGCCAGCACGCCAAACTGAGCGATGCTTTCCACTGTCCGGGTCATGGCTTCATCATCCACGACTTTGAAGGGATGATTGGTGAATGGATGCAGCTCATCAATGGGAATCTGCTGCACCTGCTCTCTTTTTTCTTCCTGCCGTTGCTCCTCGGTGGAAAATAGCAGCTCATCTAGCCCTTTCAGTGTTACGTTTAAGTCGCTTTTCGGCATTGGCGACCACCTCCTTCGCAATGGAATGATAGGCTTCGGCCACCTTGCCTTTCGGGTCGTGCTTGTAAATGCTTTTTCCTGTTGTGCTGATTTCCGCAGCACGGACAGACCGGGGAATGGTCTGGTCGAATACTTTCAAATGCTTTCCGTAGCCTTGCCGAATCAGGCTGCTGATCTGCTGGCCGTAGATGGTGCGGCTGTCGGTCATGGTGAGCAGAATACCCTCAATTTTCAGTTTTGGGTTTATCTGCCGCCGAACTTTGCCAATCGTCTGCAAGAGCTGTTCCAAACCTTTGGCAGAGAGGTATTGCGCTTGCATCGGAATCAGTGTCGTGTCTGCCGCCGCCAGTGCATTGACCGTGAGCATCCCCAACGAGGGAGTGCAGTCCAGCAGAATATAATCGTACTCGCGTTTGGCACTGTCCAGCACCTGTTTAAGCATCTTTTCCCGGTTCATGCTGTTCACAAGGGCAACTTCCATTCCTGCCAGCTCGATGTTAGCTGGGATAAGGTCAACACCCTCCGCATGGTGCAGAATGCCCTCAGCGGGCTGGATGGGCTGGTCGTTCACGGCTTTCTGCATGAGGGTGGACAATGTGGTGGGCAGTTCGTCCGGCTGCTGCCAGCCCATGCTGATGGTGAGCGACCCCTGTGGGTCAACGTCCACCAGAAGAACTTTTTTGCCCTCCATCGCCAACCCGATGCCCAAATTTTCGCAGGTCGTAGTCTTAGCCGTACCGCCCTTTTGGTTTACGATGGCGATTGTGGTTGCTTTCTTTGCGATAACATCACCCCGCTTTCGGAGAACCACGCGCAAAGTCGTGGTTCGTTTTGTTCTGATAGTAAAGGTTCATCGTTGTGGGTGCGTTGAATAGAGCCGCCAACAGATACTGCTTCACGTTCCGCACCGGGGAAATATTCTCCGCAAGGCAGGTAAGAACAAAGCGGATATGGTCTGCGTTCAACTTTTTTAAGCGACTGCGCACTACCTCGGCGGGCTTATCATCCCCAGCAATCCTCAACATCTTGCGTTTTGTGGAGCAGGTGTCCACAAGCAAGTCCACAATCTGATAGATGGTGTCTTCATCGTCCGGGCAGAGCCGGAGCAGCAGTTCGACCTCCAACGCCTGATAAAAATAATCTTCAAGCTGTTCCCGCTGGGTAAGCCTGTCCGTTTCATCCGGGAGGAAAGGATAGTTCCTCTCAATCTTATTCTTATCAGTCTTATTAGATTGCGGTTTTGGCTGTACCTGAACTGTGTTTTCAGCAACACAAGATTTGCTGTTTGCACAATTCTGTACTTGCACTTTTGGCAATCCAGACGAAAAGTTTTTGACGTAGATCAAGCTGGGTCTGCCCAGTCCGCGCCGTTTGCGCTCGATGAGATCGGCCTGTTCCAGTTCCCGGAACAGCTTGACCGCCTTGTGTTCGGCGCAGCAGAGGGATTCCTGCACTTCCCGGACGGTGTAGATGATATACACGTGCCCCTGCTCATCCAGCCAACCGTTCTTTGCAGAAAGGCTCATGCGGTCAAGCAGGATACCGTACAGCGTCCGGGCATCCGTGGAGAGCTGCCGGAAACGACTGTCCTGAAAGAGTGCTTTTGGAATACGGAAATAGGAAAACAGCGCGCCCGACTGACCATAGAAGTAGTCGTAACTCATGGTATTAACGAATCATCATCTCACGGTCTGCGGCACCTTTCATATACATGGCTTCTGCGATGTCATCCATCACCCGGAACAACGCATCATCCAGTTCAAGATACTTCCGCCCCAGTTTTTCATCCAACAGCCGCCGGAACTCGCGTTCGATTTTGTCGTGTTCGCCAGCAGCCCGCTGGTAGCGAGGCGTCTTCATCGGCTCCGTCCATATTGGACGTACCATTTTGTCATAGTAGGTCAGCATAAAGTCTTTATCCATAGGCATCCTCCTTTTGAAGTGTGTTGTAGGCAAAAATAAAAGCGCAGCTTCTATTCAGTCAGAGTAGAAGTTGCGCTTTGCGACCAATTCATATGTAAGACCATCGTATTTCTTCTGTGAGTAAATACATCTGTAAAGGGATGGATTTCTTTTCAAAAAATGTTATAATAAGAGAAAACCATCATATAGAGGGAATTTTCCATGAAAAAGAACAAGATTTTCTCATCTCTTATCGACAACAAAAAAGAAAACTATAGCCTTATAATGACATCTGTACTTGTTGCAGTTGGAGTTAACATACTTTCAACAGGTATAGTTGACTTATTAGAATTACGATTTGGATTCCAAATAAAGGGCGTCATTCTCATCGCAATCGGAACATTTTTGTCTCTTGGAGTTTTAGCATGGAACGCATGGTTAAAATTCAAAAGGCTTAATCAAACAAAAAATTTCGAAGGTTTTATTATCTACGATGAAATCAACCATAAGATTATCGGCGTACCTGAGTATACGATTTCCACTGATATGGCTCAGTACCAACAGTGGTCATCGTCCGAAAATAAAGCACTTGAGAAATTGTGGAACAAAGACAACATAAGTCAATTTAGAAATTTTAGAGGAAAATTCGACAAAAAAATACTGAACACCTTAACTCAAAGTGGAACATTGTTTACTGAATTATTGGAGTACTGTCTGATTGAAAAACTCTCTTTGCATCTAACAGACTATTTTAATAAGTTCGATGAAAAGGTAAATGTGCAGGAGTTCCAAAAAGTAGATATTCCACAGGTTTTATTAACCAACCGCTTTCTGCGGCTTTTCTCTGAAGACATGACAAATAGGGAAAGTTTTATGTGTTTTCCTGATAATCAAAATGACGATACGGATAATTGTAGTACTGTCTGTGCATTGAATTCTTCAGGAGCTTATTATCATAAATTTGATTTGACACTTCCTGAAAACAGTAAAATAAGCAGAAGAAATAAGAACGAGATTATAATTGATACACCAATTCTTACATTGTCATTAAAAAGTTTGTTTTTTGGACTTAGTACAGTAATTTCTCGCGATTTCTACAAATATTATCTAGGGTCTGCAAGTCAGCATTACACTTCCTTACAGGATTATCAATTTAATGTAGAAATCTCCGTTAAATTTAAGCCAGTATCTCTATTTATGAGAAAAAAGACAGATATTTATTATTCATGGATTGATAGTTTTTTAGACGAAATAACCGAGTATATGGAAAAAGATAGATTTTTTGATAGAATAGACTGGAATGCTATTCATGCGCTGATTTATTGCACAAATAATATCAACTGTCTTGCGTCAAAGATCTAAAAAATCAATCCGATATATCCACTAAAGAGCAGTTTCTACTCTGACGAGATAGACACTGCTCTTTTTGTTTGGTTTATATGTCAAATTTTATAGGCATCTGTTTCAATACACTGCCGTAGAACATCGCAGAACGCCATATCATCATCTACGGCAGCGATTGCAGCGTTAATCAAAGTCTCCCGGTCAATGTTGCCCCAGTTGATGTGCAAACCATATTCTAACGCCATGCAGCGGATCAGTTCACGGGTGCTGCGGCCATTTCCCTCGCGGAAAGGATGGATGATGTTCAGATCCGCCATCGTCTGCGACAGATTTTGAATCTGCCTTTCTTCATCTTGTTCGGCAAGCAGCTTCTTGGAGTGAATATTTTTGAACACACGCTCTAATTCTCGGTCAATCAGGTCTGGAGGGTAGAACATCGTGTCGCCCTTGCTGATTTGTTCCTTGCGGATATGCCCCGCAAAAGGGTACACATCTTCAAAAAGGAAACGATGAATCCGAAACAGGTGCGTTTTGGTAAAACGGCCTTTGATCGGCTCCTGCAACAGAGCCATCTGTTTTACCGCCGTAAATTCCTCTTCGGCCTGTTTAAGTTCTGCTTTGTCACGGATGTCCAACTTGTTAATCAGAACATCTGTATCGGGGTAGCAGTACATGGATTGCACTGTGGTGTAGACATCATACTTTGAGAACATAATCAGCCCTTCTTTGCGTACTTTGCGCGCAATTCATTCACGACCTGTTGATAGCTAGCCTGACCGTTACCAATGCGGTCAAGGTTGCTGCGTGTATCTTTGCTGATGGTCATGCCTTCAATGGCGAAGGTTCCGTACACATTACGGAGGTTGCTTTTGTGCTGGGCAGGGGTAATCTTAACGCTCATCAATATTTCTCCTTAAAATATAGTAAAATTAAGAGGTTTTTTCTTTTATTGAGCAAGTCATTTGGATTATCATTCCAACATCATTGGACTCATCGTAAAATAAACTATCTTTTTCCAATTTTTTATATTGAATCGGAATACCGTCCTGTGAAGGTGGGCAATCGACATTGCTGAGGAGGCTTCGAAGTTCGTGTTGATAGGAAAATCTTTTCTGCTTATGAAATAATTCTTCATACGGAGAACCGGGTTCGATTCCAGCTATCATAAATTCTCGTGTGAAATCCAAATCATATTTGAGTTCTTGGCGTCTGATTGTGTATCCAACATCTGATGCCCCTTTTGAAATTGCTTCATTCAGGTGTCCAATACTTGCACATACAGAAGCAGCTTTTTCTTTATCATCTAAGAAACCTTCAAACATTTTTTGACTTACAGTATGTTGAAAGTCACAGACTTTGACTCCATCTATATAATATAGCTCGCCTATTGGCAGAAAATCTTGTGGTGTTAAGCCATACATACAAAACACGCAAGCCTTTCGAATAGATTTTCTGCGTAGCAAGCAGTATTCCCCATCAGGAATGATTTCAAGATCATTTCCAAATTTCTTCATGCAATTGATAAGCTCATTTGAAAATCTTCCGACTCTAGCAAAAACTCCCTCAAATGCATCACCTTGTTCGTCATTATGGTCTTTTTGAGCTTTTTGGATATAAGATTCAACTGATCCAAACCATGCCGTTCCATCCCTTAAACTCTTTGCCCAGCGAGGTTTTGCGATTTTCATACAGTATAATACCTGTACCATGGCATCCTCCTAATATGATGCTTCCATAATGCGATTCCATTCCGCCTTCAATCTCGTGAGATTTTGCTTATTCTTTACATACTCTACTGCTTCTTTCTGCTTTTTCTTTGAGCTAAAGCTACCAATCACAGTAAAATCTCGCAAACTGATGCTGATTGTATCTTCACCATAGCGAGCATGAACATGGGGATAACTTAAATGTGGCTTTTCTGATGAATGAAAGAAGTAAACAATTCCATTCTTTCTTTCAAATTCGGCCGCATTTTGAGGGGCAATCACATCAGAATAAACAATCTCATCGGCGTTTGTCAAATTGTCCAATTTATCAAGTAGTGTTAAATGCTCTCCAATTTTAACGTATAGCTTTTTGGCATTTGTTGCATTCAGATAACTATTCTTTTGATATTCCTTCAGAATAGTTCTAATTAAGTCGGATGAAGCCACTTTAGATAAATCGACTTCTGCAACGCGTTCTTTGCAAGTGTTGCTGAGATACACTAGTGTTGTCATTACACAATTTTTCCTTTTCGCCTTTGCCACGCCAGAGTTAATGCCCAACAGTCTTCCTTCTAAGTGTATCTTTTCCGTTTTGCCTTGTCAACTCATAAAAACTCAAATCATCTTTTGATGAAAGCGTTTTATATAGAAAATCTTGTTAACATAAAAGCGCAGCTTTCATTCTTTCCAAGTAGAAGTTGCGCTTTTACGGTACATCGTATTTTATTGTGAATTGGGATGCGATACATCTGAACCCCATGTTAGCTATATCTCAAGGGCCTGTAGCTCACTTGTCCGCCAACCATATTACGCCCCAAACAGCTTCATCTTGAAAATCAGCGGCGTGGAGACCATACTTGCGACCAAGAAAGGCCGCCAGCATGGCTGCACCTTTTATATGAACGAATACACGTCGATTTTCCTTTTCTCACGGTGTATAAGGTGTGCACAAAAGCGAGACTGCTGGGAGAGCGTTCGGTTCGCATCCGAGAGGTCAAGGGTTCGAATCCCTCTAGGTCCATAAAAAACAAAACGTCCTGCCGTATCTCGGCAGGGCGTTTTTCGCTAGTTTTCCGTTTCAACGCACTGTCTTAGAACATCACAGAACGCCATATCATCATCTACAGCAGCGATTGCAGCGTTGATCAAAGTCTCTCGATCAGTGTTGCCCCAGTTAATATGTAGACCATATTCCAACGCCATGCAGCGAATCAATTCACGGGTGCTACGGCCATTTCCCTCACGGAATGGATGGATGATGTTCAGTTCGGCCATCGTCTGCGACAGATTTTGAATCTGCTTTTCTTTATCCTGTTCGGCAAGCAGCTTCTTGGAGTGAATGGTTTTGAACACCCGCTTCTAATTCTCGGTCAATCAGGTCTGGCGGGTAGAACATCGTGTCGCCCTTGCTGATTTGCTCCTTGCGGATGTGCCCTGCAAACGGGTACACATCTTCAAAAAGGAAGCGGTGAATCCGAAATAGGTGAGTTTTGGTAAAACGTCCCTTGATTGGCTCCTGTAACAGAGCCATCTGTTTTACAGCCGTAAATTCTTCTTCGGCCTGTTTGAGTTCGGCTTTATCATGAATGTTCAACTTGTTGATCAGAACATCCGTATCCGGGTAGCAGTACATGGACTGCACTGTGGTGTAGACATCATACTTTGAGAACATAATCAGCCCTTCTTCGCGTACTTTGCGCGCAGTTCATTCACGACCTGCTGATAGCTGGCTTGACCGCTGCCAATGCGGTCAAGGTTGCTGCGTGTATCTTTGCTGATGGTCATGCCCTCAATGGCAAAGGTTCCATACACATTGCGGAGGTTGCTCTTGTGCTGGGCAGGGGTAGTATACTTGACACTCATGGTTGAGTCTCCTTTTAATCCACATGATACTATATAAAGTTTATCGTGTATGCGTACTCTTGTCAATCTATAACTTGATGCCAAATATAAAAAGTGCATGCATTCCGTTCGTCGCCCTTGAGGTCGAGTTCACTCTTTGCACGTGATACTTCTTTCTGCGCTACTTCCATGTCCCTGCGAAGCATATCCTGAAGCAGCTTGCTTTTGGAACACTCTAAAATCTCCGAAAACTTGGTGCATACGATACTCTCTACGATTGCGTCCAGTTTTGTTACACCGTAGCCGGACTGTCCATCGCATTGACCCGGATGCCGTACATTATAATGGCAGCTATAACGGAACCGCTTTTCCTTCACCTTGGAGCCATCAGCACCAGCCCGGTTCCCAGAACCATAAGCAGGAGAAGCGAAGCCGTCCTTATTTTTTTCATTGCAGGGTCTCCTATTCTTTATCTTCCAAAATAAAAAACGCAGCGCACCCCAATTCTATGGGCTGCACTGCGTCTGAGCGTCTGGCGTTTTGCTTGATTGAATTATTCTGCCGCCAATTTCAAAAATTTCTTGTCCGACTGGATGCTCTGGGTCACAAACTTCCCATCCCGGAACAATGCGTATGTTGTGACCGGTGCGGGCACATTTTGTGCCGTCTCTTTCTCTGTGATGTGGATGGTTTTGAACGGGATTCCATGTTCCTTTGCAGCCTCCTGCACCTTTGGCACCCAATAA
>OJOL01002339.1_pt1 | contig 10338 bp, 6 predicted proteins | sample 1598121 | NCBI WGS metagenome assembly OJOL01 (sample SAMN01915219, study PRJEB22387) | human gut metagenome | isolation source: stool | host: Homo sapiens | place: USA
GAAATAATCAATTTTTATATCAACTGCATCTATCCAATCTTTATAATTTGACATATTTCTCACCTCACTTTGCGTAGATTACTTTTTCATCCATAATTCTTAAGGCTTCTTGCTCTAAAATATATGCTTCATAGCGTTTTTGGTTAGCTTTTAAAGCTAAATCATTGATTCTGTTTTGAATGTCTTGATTTTTTAATAACGGTATCTCTACTGAAGATAAACTATTATTATCTATCATGTCAACAACAGAACCATATGTTTGTCTGCGAATTAATTCTGTTCCCCATTCGCTGTTTAAAAAGATATAAATGTATCCTGCAATATTGTTGTTTGCTGGAACAAGCTTTAGCACATTTTGGCTGACCGCATATCCGTTCCAATGTCTGGGAACGATAGTTGTCGTTCCAATAGTGCCTCTATCTGTCACTAAAATTGTATTCTCTGTAACTTTAAGCTCCTTTTCATATCGCTTTTTATGAATCGGCTTTGATAAATACTTTTCTGTTTTTGGACTTAGTTGAGTTATCTCTTTGCCACCAAGAAATGGATATCCATACTCTTCCTCAACATAAGTACGTTTGAATACACCTGCAAGAATTATTTGCTTACTAATACGTTCATCACCGATTGTGGTTACTTCCTTAGCATATTTTTTTAAATGTTCAACAATTTTATCTACGGTAGGCAAGTGGTACGAAGCATCTACACGACCGGCTAAATTACTCAGTTTAACGCTAAATGCATTTACATTTGCAGAATTTTTTATATTATTTTGTTTCTGTCTCTTTTTCTTCTGTCTCTTTTTTCCCGTAATTGGGATCTATTTTTATGAATGCACATACTGCAATAGTCGCTGCACAACAGATCATTACCCAATAGAAGAAGTGTTTATATCCTATGAGTTCTTGCAGCCAGCCGGCAGCCATGCCGGGTAACATCATACCTAAGGCCATGAATGCCGTGCAAATGGCATAGTGGGCCGTTTTATGTTCCCCGTCGGAGAAGTAAATCAAATACAGCATATAAGCTGTGAATCCAAATCCATAACCGAATTGTTCGATAAAGACGCAGAGGTTGATGACGAACAGGCTATCGGGTTGGTAATAGCTGAGATAAACGAATGTAGCGCAGGTGAGGGAAATACTCCAAGCCATAGGCCAAAGCCATTTTTTGAGTCCACCTTTTGCCGCTACGATTCCACCGATGATTCCACCGATCGTCAAACCTAAAATCCCGATAGTACCATATACTAAACCGACTTGTCCCGTTGTCAGTCCCAATCCTCCTAATTCTTTGGGGTCGAGCAAGAACGGGTTGATAAGTTTTACCAACTGAGCTTCGGGCAATCGGTATAGTAGCATGAACAGGACAGCCACCCATACTTGTTTTTTCTGGAAGAATGTGACAAACGTGGCAAAGAACTCTTTGAAAATGTTCGAGGCGGTTGCTTCACATACGGCTTTGTCTGATTTCGGTTTAGGTAAAATGTACTTGTGATACAAGCATATAGCGATAAAGAATCCGGCGAGGACAAAGAAAGTGATCGACCATGCCAGCGAGATATTTCCCGATGTGGATTCGAACGAAGCATTCGATGCTTCTTTTAATTTCGGGTCTATTTGTACCGCGATATAAGCCGGCTTATCCCAATTCTCTTCGGTGAATTCCAAACGGTCGCCTTGCGTGAGATAGATACTTTGGTCTCCGCTTTTGTGCACTGTATTTAAAACGACCTTTTCTCCTTTTCCGGGCTTTTGGGAGAGGCAAACTTTTATAACGCCTATATTCCCGGTGAGCTTGTGTTCGGTTCTTTCTCTTTTTTCACCGAATGTCTCTTTGATAAAAGTGTTTATTTTTTCGCCTATTCCGCTACTGTTTTCATCTTTCGTTTGCGATGGGTTTTTCGCCTCTGCGAGGACAAATCCGTTCGCAATGTTTTGGCATTTTACCCATGCGTTGATAGAGTCTACTGCATGGGGATCGGCCGTTGTTCCTATTTCGAGGGTGGAGGGCGATGCGACGAAGTGCATTTCTTCATTGTTTGCGTCGATGATGTAGTCGGTGGAGGGAAGAACTATTTCGTTGGCATATTCCGGACCGGCCTTTATTTCGAGGTTCAACGGAGTGAGGCCTGTATTCGATTCGAGCAATCCGGCGAGAATCACCAGCAGACCTTGTCCGGCTATGGTCGCGACTCTGTAAAAGGTGCTGCGGATACCCACGTACATCGCTTGGTCGTGGGTATCGAGAGCCAACATATAAAATCCGTCGGCTGCTATGTCGTGGGTGGCAGAACTGAATGCGACCAACCAGAAAATGGCGAGTGTTATTTGAAAGAAATGCGGGGCAGGAATGGTGAATGCGATACCTGCCAGTCCGGCGCCTACCAACATCTGCATAGTGACTACCCACCATCGTTTGGTTTTCAGCAAATCGATGAATGGACTCCAAAACGGTTTGATTACCCACGGCAGATAAAGCCAACTGGTATATAACGCTATGTCGGTGTTCGATATGCCTAATCTTTTATACATGATGACCGATATGGTCATAACGGCTACATAGGGTAATCCCTGTGCAAAGTAAAGAGTAGGGATCCACGCCCAAGGTGATGTTTTCTTTTGAGGGTTCATGGTGTGTATTTTAATATAGTTTTTCTATGTTCGCACCTACGAAATAGTGTAGCAGTATTTCGCGATAAGGATAGCCTTGTTCGCCCATGACGGCGGCTCCGATCTGGCAGAGTCCTACGCCATGTCCCCAGCCGGCTCCGTGTATGACGAACCGTTGGGGTATTCCGTTCTGTATATCTTCTCGCTCTACGACGAAAGCCGAGCTGTATAAATGGGACGGAGATAGTACACGGCGAATTTCCAGCTCTTTCCCGATAATAAGAGTTTGTTTGCTACCTTGTATCTGTAACCGTACCAATCTGCCCGACGTTCCTCGTTCTATGGGTTTTAGGTCGATGATTTCACCGAAATCGATTCCAGATTTTTCATGAATGAGATGAGCCAGCTCGCTTTGGGAGTAAACAACGGACCATCGATAGAAATCGGTCGTTTCCTGATCGTAATTGTTGAGAACCTGCGAGAGTATCTTTTTGTCGGTCGTATTACAGAAGGCTGTGGGGGAGGTGTATATCCATTGCCGGGCGGTGTCTTCGTTCTTCAAGTCGGGAAAATCTTTTTCATTTTTGTCGTCCCGTAGAGCCGTCAGGTAGGGGGGATTTATGTTTTCCCAGCAAGAGGAAAATTCTTCCACGACGCCTCCGCAGCATTTTGAAAAGCGGGCATCGCATATTTCGTCATCGTATGTGAGACCTTCTCCGTGCGTAGCTTGTATGGCTTGTGCGACAACTTCGGTACAGGCCCGAGTGATGCCTTGATAGCGTTGACAATGATCGTCGGCACATACGTCGAAGTTGATATGGTCTTCCCGGTCATACCAGTGAATCAGTTCTTTGTCGGTACGAATCAACGAGTCGGGGTTCTTTCCGGCTAACTCTTTGTTTTTTCTTATTTGGGCCAACAACCAGCTTCGGGAAATGACGGCGTGCGATTTCAATAGTTCGAGCGAGGCGGTCGCACTCATTTCGGAAGATATGACACTAAGTAGATAGTCTTCTACGCTCAAAGCGTTTATGGCTGTGATAAGTCCATTTTCCACTATCAGGTTCAGATTACCTTTGAAAGTTTGGTCTTCTTTCCTTTCCCAATGAAATTTTACTCCGATAGTCACCTCTTTGAGACAAAACGAATAGTCTTCTTTTTCGGGAGTGAAAACGATTCGGGTATAGCGGTTTCCGTTCCAGAAGATCTGTTTCCCGTCCGTATGAGCCTCATGCTCTCCTGAGACCGGAACACCATTTGCCAGATACGTCCCGTTGAAGACGAAACGTATTTGTCGTTCTGACATGATTCCTACGGTAACTTGTGGCTCTTTCATGAATATTTATTTAAGTTTTTCTATTATTTCGTACATCTTTTCCCGGTCGAGGCAGACTTCTGAAAGTATTTTTTCGAGATGTTCAGCGTCGATTTTCCTAAAATCTTTTTCGAGAGGGGTGATGAACACACCACCCATATCGACCGAGGCGGGGCTGAGCAAGATATTTTCGTCGCCTTCGGCGAAATAACACGACGGTCGATGCTGGGCTCTCGGAAAGATACAAGAGCTCCATTTACCCTCTTCATACCATGTGAGTATGTTCATCATGGGTTCCGGTTCGCCCTCTTTTAGTTCAAGTGCGTTATAGAGCTTCACAAAGAGTTTTTCGGCGGCTTCTTCCGATTCCGCTTCGATAAGGAAGAAGGGACAGATATAATCCTCGACTTGACTTAGACGAGCCGATTTTTCGGTTCGTATGGGAATGCGCCTATACTTTTTCAACTCCTTTTCGAGAGGTAGAAATCCTTTGTTCCCGGCTTGGAAATGAGCATGATCTGGGGCCGATGCTCCGCATTTGGGGCCGTTATAGAATAGTACGTAATGTTCGGCGGCCTGTGCCAAGCGAAGCATGTCGCCAAATCTCTTTTCGATAAGTTGCGGTAGGTGCTCGTTTACCGGAATGGTAAAGTGTTCCGGGAATATGGGGAAAGGATTAATCAACCATGTATAGCTGCCATCGGGTAATCCTTCTTGCACTTCCGGACGGTTTTCGGCACACAAAAAACATTTGCGCTCTTTCAGCGATTGAGTATCCACTTTGGCTGCCGAAGATACGATACGGGCCGGGTTGAATTGTATCTTGACCGTACAACCTTCTACCGTTAGTTCTTTAACCTGTACCGCTTCCAATGCTTTGTAATTGTCACGCGCCGATTCCCATACGGAGAGTTGGTCGGTCAGTAATTGTTTGGCTTGTTCCGATGTAACTTTCATTTGCATTATTTTTTGTTCATGGCGATGCGGGCTTGTAATTCCCATGTACGAATACGATCTTTATATAAATTGTTGGCGTTCATCTTTTCGATACTCAGTGAAGCGTCGGAGTTGTCGTCCCAACGGCGACACAAATAAACTACTTCGTAAACGCGCCATATTTGGTAATGGCGCGAGATGTTCAAACCGAGGGCATAGTCTTCGCCATAACTCGTATTGGGAACCTTCACTTGACGGAGCAGTGGCGTGTAGAAGGCTCTGGGTGCGCCTAATCCGTTAATGCGGAGTGCATTGTTCCGTCCGTTCTCGGGAGTCCACTCTTTGTGGTCGATGATACCCGGAGCAATCATGTTCATATTGAAATCGGTCATCATGTAAGTTCCTACGACCATACCGCAGTTTTGGGCATAGAATGCATCGATCATGGTTTGCAGGGTATTTTCGTTGTTGTATACATCGTCGCTGTCTAATTGTACGGCAAATATCCCGCATTTGGAATGATGTACGCCCATGTTCCAGCAACCGCCTATACCTAAGTCATTTCGTTCGGGAATAAGGTGGATTACTCTTTCGTCGCCGGCAAAGCGATCGATAGCCTCCGAGGTTCCATCGGTCGAGTGGTTGTCGATAATAATCAGATTGAATTTGAAGTTCGTTTTTTGTTTCAAGACCGAGTCGATGGCATCGGCAATGGTGCGTACACGGTTCCGTACGGGAATGATTACCGAAGCCTCGTATTCGAAATTGTCGGCGTTGAATTCGATCTTTTCGAATACCGGTTCGAGATAACCGCCTATTTCTTTCAAGTGTTCGGTACATGCGGCTTCCATTTCTATTTGTACGCCCCGGTTTTTGGGATTTACATAATCGAATATTTTCTCTCCGCTTTTTCGGGTATCGTTTTCGACTTCGGAGTAGAGATATTCGTTAATGTGTACTAACGATGTTTTTTGAGATAATTTCAGACGGAGGTCGTATAATCCGGCAAATTGGAAATCGGTTTTCATGCGGGCAACTGCATCTTTGAGTGCTTCGGCGTTGAATAACAGCAGGGAACCGAAATTAAAATCGTCTCGCAAACTGCCGAACTGATAGTCGATGACCGGGGCTTTCTTCTGTTCACCGTCGATTACATGGTAGGAATCGGCATATACCATACCGGCTTGGCTGTCTTCGGCGATGTGAACCATACGTTCGAGTGCGAAGTATCCTAACTCTAATGTGGTGTGTTTCGTATAAAGCAATGTGAAATCGGCATCGCTGTACGCTGCCAAAAGTTTCATAGTGGTCGAGGCATTGAGCGACGGAATGTCCAGTATTTCACAACCTTCTATTTGCTCTTTGCTTTTTTCTGAAGATAGCAAATATATGTTCTTCACATATTTGCAGTTGCGTAATCCTTTGATGGTTTCGGTAACTTGAACTTTACCAGAAAAAGGTATGAAACAGTTTATTGTTTTCATAGGGAAAATTATTTGTGTTTGTTTATTTTATAATCGATTACCAACAATCCTATTTCACCGCCGGTGGCAGTAAACAGGCATTTGTTTTTAGAAAGCGGTACGAGTGTACTGATGAGCGAATTACCCACTTTGTGTTTCCAGAGTACTTTGCCTGTGTGGGCATCCAATCCGAACATCAATCCGTTTTTGGTACTGCCGAAAACAACACCCTCTTTTTCAACCGGCATGGACGGGGCGTGCTCATATCCGAATCCGACATTCGAAGCCCATATTTTTTCAGGGAAGTCGGTAGTGGTAGAGTAACATACGACACTGTCGTTCATGGTTTTACTGTAAATTCTCCGTTTGTCTTCCGACAGGCCGACGGTCTCACGTACCATCGATTCTTTGGTTCTCCATACGGTTTTTCCGGTAGAAGCATCGATAGCTGTCAATGCTCTTTCGGGGTCGGCGATAAATACTTTTCCATTTGCCGCCACGGGCCAAACGGCCGCTGCCGAATAGAATCTACCCGGTTTCCCTTCGTGCCATTTCCAAACTTCTTTTCCTGTTTTCTTATCGAGGGCATAGAGGTTTTTATCCCATGCTCCGAATATCACGAGATTGTCGTAAACGAGGGGTTTGGTTTCTATGTAGCCTTCTACGCCGTCGTAACTCCAAACGACAGTTCCCGATTTAATGTCGATTGCGCGAAATTTGTGGTCGCTGCCTCCGATGTAGGCGATTCCGTTTCGTATGGTAACTGCTCCCAATACGGGTGCTTCGGTGTTTATTTTCCACAACAGTCGGCCGTCGGATGCATTCAGACCGTATATATTCATGTCGGCAGAGCCGAATACGACGACGTTTTTATCGGCGGCAGGTGTCCCTATGATACGCATATCCGATTTGAAACTCCACTGTTTTCGGCCGTCGGTGGCCGAATAACAGGAAATGGCCCCGGAGTCATCGCCTACGTAAACTTTTTTATCCCAATAGGCAGGTGAGGAGAATATTTCATATCCGCTTCTGACGAGCCATTGCTCCGAAACTTGCGGGAACTCTTTGTTAACCGAGTAATCAGGACGAGGATAACCGGCATTGCTTTTGGGATAATTCATTCCGGTCATGGAGTATGCTCCTTTACGGGTAGGGACATTACCTATTTTATGCTCGTAAATGAAAATGGAGTCAGGGGTGACTTCACACAGAGAGTATCCGCCTGTTTTCTCTTTGGCTCGTAGGTTCGACCGGCACAGAATACCGGGGATATCATCGTATTCCAGTTGCATATATTTGTGGTAATGTCCGCCCATGACGAGGCGGATATTGTAGGGGCGTATGGCATCGGTAACGTCGTACCAGTTATCTACATCGCCCGGTTGTAGGGGGTAGTGAGTGATAAAGATTACGGGCTTTTCTTTACCGGCTTTGTCCAATTCCGTTTTGATCCAGTCGATGTCCTGAGGCGCCACGTGACCGTCGGCCATTCGTATGATGGGGCCTGAATTTACTCCCATGAATAAGATACCGTCATGTTCGAATTTGAATCTTTCGCTTCCGAATACTCTTGCGAAATCGGTTACTCCCGATTCACTCCATTTCGTTTCATGATTACCGGGAATGATATGGTATTCGACATTCAGTCGGTCGAGTAGCGATTTGACCACTTCCATCGATTTGCGATCTCCTATATTGGTGATGTCGCCCGATACAATGACAAATTCAATGCCCGGAGTATCGTTGATTTGGTTTACCGACCGGGCTAAATCGTTGTAAGGGATAGAATCTCCGGCGGTAATGTGTATATCGGTGAGAAATGCGAATTTGAAGTTTGCGGCTCTACTGCCGATAATGACAAGCAATAAAAGCGAGAGAGAAAGATAAATTCTTTTCATAACTTATTGATGGGTTATTGTTTGGTCGAAAGATGATAGAATGGCATTCATCAGCTCATTCCTTTGTTTTTCCGTTTTGATGGTTTCGAACGGGTATCCTAAAATGCATGTGTTATAACGCTGTCCCCGATAGAAGATTCCGGCGCCGATGTTGTTTTCTCCGTATCGTTGTATGGTATAACTTCCTTTTCCGAAAGGTTCTATCCCGTCGGGCGATTCTACCGCATAACAATTTTCGTTGAGCGTATTGTGGTATTCGACATGGAGTGTGTCGAATGCAGGGAACGGTGAAGCTGCGGGTTTCACTTGTCCGCTGACCGAGGCTTGTCCTGTTCTCCATGTATAGTGCAAAATTTCATTGGCAAATCGTTTGTCGGTTTCATTCACATCTCCGTTGTCCCATAAATCGGTAGCGACGTAGGCTCCTGAGACGAAGATGTTTCCTCCGTTTTCACAATAGTCGGCAATGATCGTTTGCAGGGATTCGGGGAATGTTTTAAATGCTCTGTCGGTGACGCCTCTGCCTATTTTCACTTGTTTTTCTTTTCCGAGAATGAGGTCAACGATACGATAATCGTTCAAGGCAACGAGTTGGTCGGTCACAGCTTCGTCGCTTGCCGATAGGAAAGAATATCCGGCATTCGTTATGGCTCGGCCGTGTATATACGGATAGTCGAATGTGTTCCCGGCGATGATGCGGGTTTCATAGTCAGCACGACTGGCTCCAAATCCGGGAGCATCATCGTCTATCCACGGGATATTTCGTCGAAACTCATATTGTTCGCCGATGAAACTGATGTCGTAGAGATAAGGCACTCCGAAGTCCTTGCGTGTGTCGAAGCCTGCCATGAGGGTGTCTATTTCGAAACTGTCGGGTGCACTTATCCGGTCGAATCCGTTAATAACCATGACCGTGCCTTTTTCTTGCGAGCAGCGACAAAGCGACACCGTTTCGGAGGGGAAACTCTCTCCTCCCGAATTTACGGCCGTGACTTTGAAACTGTAAATCGAATCGTGTATTATACTTTTCGTGTATGAAGTGTCCGATACGAGTGTGCCACTGTCGAACGCTCCGTTTCCGATTCGGGTGTAGACGATATATTTTTCGGGAGTGGCCGTCGGTTCCAACGGATCTTCGACGGCACGCCATGTCAGTTTTATTTCGTGCGTCCCGATGAACTCCGTTCTCAGATGATTTACCGGCAGGGGTTGTACCTGATATTCATAGTCGTTTTGTTCGGCGATAAATTTTAGAATACCCTTGTATATGGCTCTGGAAACCAAAAATCTGAATCGTGGGTCGAGCCCGTAACGCATGTCGGCGAAATTTTGGTGAGACAGCAATTCGAGGAGCATGGTAGGGACTTCGGGTACACGGGCTTCGAAATAGGATTTGTTCCACATGCCTCGGCGGTTCCACTCCGGTTCATAAGTCTCTCGTATGTCGTCGGCGATTTGTGTCAATACGACATCGGTGAGATAACGAGAAACTTGTCTGGGAGTATTTTCCCCATAGGTCTTTCTCCCTTTTCCGGTAAAATAAATTCCTAAGCTCCCGATTATCGAGTCGTTTTTGGTTGTGCCCGCATCGGAATGGAAAGCGAAAGCGAGGTCTAAGGGAACGTTCAATCCTGAACTGTCGGGCAGTATGTCCGAACCTCCTGCCAGATAATTGACCCATTCTCCCCGGCATTTGTAATCGTCGGTATAGTCGTTTTTCCCTTGACTGGGGGAATAGACTTTTTCGGGGAATCCCGCCCATTGTAGCCAATAGCGGGCGGCTTCGGTGAAACGGGGATAACCGCTTGTCGTATAGGAATAGTTTATAGATGAATTTCCCGGATTCTCGTCGATGTGCGAATTGTCTACTCGTCGGGCGATATTGCCATATCCGCCTCCTATTTTCACCGCATCGGCCGTGACTGTTTTTCCATTTTTTCGGGAAAGATTGCTGAGTTCTACATGGGCGTTTTCACCTTTGGCGAAATCGAAATGTCCTAAATATATCCATGTGCCGCCGCCCATACTTTGATTAACTTTGAACTGTGTTTTTCCGCCTTTGTGATATACGGTGTATAAAGCATCGTCAGTGCTGTTTTTGACTGAGATCGGAA
>OJOL01002349.1_pt1 | contig 10318 bp, 10 predicted proteins | sample 1598121 | NCBI WGS metagenome assembly OJOL01 (sample SAMN01915219, study PRJEB22387) | human gut metagenome | isolation source: stool | host: Homo sapiens | place: USA
ATATAGGACGAATAGGGCAGCGGAGGAATGACTGCCCTGAAATGGATAACGATCAGAAAGGAACTTGTTTTATGGATAAGGGAACAATTTTTAAATTTCATAATGACCTTGATACCGATCAGATCATTGCATCCCAGTATCTGCTTCTGCCGAATCTGGATGAAATGAAAGGCCACACATTTGAATCACTGGATCCGGATTTTTCCAAAAAGGTTAAACCGGGAGATTTTGTAGTTGGAGGAGAGAACTTCGGATGCGGATCCTCCAGAGAGCAGGCACCGGGTGTTCTTAAGGCACTTGGAGTAAAGGCAGTTATTGCGAAATCTTTTGCCCGTATTTTTTTCCGCAATGCCATTAATATCGGACTTCCGGCAATTGTCTGTAAGGATCTTCCGGATGCTGTGAAGACAGGAGATACCCTGGAGCTTCATATGTCCGAGGGAACTGCTGTTGCCAATGGTAAGACTTATTCCTGCACAAAACTGCCGGAATACATGCAGAATATACTGAATCAGGGCGGCCTTATCGCTTCTCTGAACCGTGAGGAGGAATAAGAGATGGGAATGACGATCGCAGAAAAAATCATCGCGGCAGCGGCTGGAGTGGACAGTGTAAAACCCGGAGATATCTATACAGTTCAGCTGGATCATCTGATGAGCAATGACGGAACCACACATCTGACTGTTGACATGTACAACAACAAATTAAAAAATCCACATATCGCAGATACAAAGAAACTGGTATTTATCGTAGACCACAATGTACCGTCTGACAGCCCGAAAACAGCAGCATCCCAGAAAAAAATGAGAGATTTTGCGAGAGAAAATAATATTGATTTCTGGGAAGGAAAGGGTGTCTGCCACCAGATCATGATCGAGAATTATGTCCGTCCGGGACAGCTGATCTTCGGTGCTGACAGCCATACCTGTTCCTACGGAGCACTTGGTGCTTTCGGTACCGGTGTAGGATGTACAGATTTCCTTTACGGAATGGTAACCGGAACTTCCTGGGTCATGGTTCCGGAAACCGTAAAATTTAACCTGACAGGGAAGCTTCCTGAGGGCGTTTACGCAAGAGATCTGATCCTTACCATTATCGGCGAGATCGGGGCAAACGGCTGCAACTATCAGGCAATGGAGTTTACCGGTGAGGGCGCCAGAACCTTAAGCATCAGCGACCGTATGGCACTTTGCAACATGGCTGTTGAGGCTGGTGCGAAGACAGGAATCTTTGAGGCTGATGATAAAGCTCTGGAATATCTGAAAGAGCATGGACGTGAGCCAAAAGCGGTATATCACAGCGATCCGGATGCCGTTTACGCAAGAGAGTATACCTTTGATCTTTCAAAAGTCCGTCCGGTTGTAGCGAAGCCAGACTTTGTTGACAATGTGGTTCCGGCTGAGGAAACCTGCGGCATCAAGATCAACGAAGCGTTTCTTGGCTCCTGCAATAACGGCCGTATTGAAGACCTCCGTGTAGGCGCAGAGGTGATCAAAGGCAAAAAAGTTGCAGAGGGAGTTCGTTTCCTGGTTGTTCCTGCAAGCCAGACCATCTATCGTCAGGCATTAAAGGAGGGGCTTATCGATATCTTCATGGAAGCAGGGGCTATTGTTATGAACCCGAACTGCAGTGTATGCTGGGGAAGCTGCCAGGGTGTTATCGGCGAGAATGAGGTTCTGATCAGCACAGGAACCCGTAATTTCAAGGGACGTGCAGGGCATCCGAGCTCCAAGGTTTACCTGGGATCTGCGGCAACAGTTACTGCATCTGCCGTTGCAGGTGAGATTGCAACTGCTGACAGAGTATAAGAGTTTCAGAAAAGATTTAAATAATATATTCAGAAATTATCAGAGGATGATCCGTTTCGGCGTGGGTTCTTATAACAGGGCAGACAGAAAACATTTGCCTGATGATACGGAACGGAATAAACAGGAGATATACATATGGAAGCATTTACAGGAAAAGTGTGGGTACTTGGTGATGATATTGATACGGATATTATTATCCCGACGGAGTACCTTGCACTGAAAACCATTGACGATATGAAACAGTACGGATTCAGCCCCCTTCGTCCGGAGCTGGCCGGACAGATCCAAAAGGGCGACATTATTGTAGCAGGAAAGAACTTCGGGTGCGGATCCTCCAGAGAGCAGGCACCGGAGATCATCAAGGCACTGGGTGTGCAGTGTGTCATTGCGAAATCTTTTGCCCGGATCTTTTTCCGCAACTCCATTAACAACGGCCTTCTTCTTATTGAGCAGCCGGATCTTCATGACAATGTAAAAGAGGGAGATCAGGTTACGGTAGTAATGAATGAGCATGTAGAGCACAATGGAAAACAGTACCCGATCGCTTCTCTTCCAGAGAATCTGATGGATATCATCCAGGCTGGCGGACTGGTAAAAGCCATGCGTAAGCTGAACGGCCTGGACTAAAAAACGGAGAGGAGAGAAATAATGGGCGAGACGATCATTGAAAAAATTATCAGACATAATACAGGTAAGGCAGTAAAGCCTGGTGATATCGTGACGGTCAATGTGGACAGAGTGATGATCCATGATATCTTTATTCCGTTTGTAGCGGAAAAATTTGAGGAGATGGGCTTTCAGAAGCTGTGGGATCCGGACAAGGTTGTTCTGATCTATGACCATCTTGTACCGGCAAGTCAGCAGGATGATACCAGACATTTCCATGTGGGAGATGCTTTTGCAGCTAAATATGGCATGAAAAACGTACACAGAAGTGACGGTATCTGTCATCAGCTTATGACTGAGGCAGGTTATGTTAAACCCGGTAATATTGTATTTGGCACAGACAGCCATACCACGACTTATGGATGTGTCGGTGCGTTTTCTTCCGGCATCGGTTACACAGAGATGGCCAGCATCCTGGGAACAGGAACCATGTGGATCAAGGTTCCGGAAACCATAAAGGTTGTGATCGACGGAGAACTTCCGGAGAATGTCATGTCCAAGGATATCATCCTCCGCCTGATCGGTGATCTTCGTGCAGATGGAGCTACTTACCGTGCTCTGGAATTTTGCGGAAGCACCATTGAAAATATGTCTGTGGCAAGCCGTATGACTATGGCGAATATGGCAATTGAGGCCGGTGCGAAATGTGCACTTTTCACACCGGATGAGAAGACAGCTGCTTACTGCAACGTAGAGCTTGATGATTATCAGAAGAGTCTTGTGGGAGATGAGGATGCTGTCTACATGAAGACCATGACTTACAAGGCAGAAGATTTTGTGCCGGTAATGGCATGTCCGTCTCAGGTGGACAAGATCCGTGATGTCAGTGAGCTTCAGGGTGAGACCATCGACCAGGTATTCATCGGTTCCTGCACCAACGGACGTCTGGAGGACCTTATGGCGGCAGCAGAGGTGCTGAAGGGCAAAAAAGTTGCAGACTTTGTAAAACTGATCGTAACTCCTGCAAGCCGCAAGATCTACCGTCAGGCCATTGAACTTGGTATTCTGGATACGCTTGCTGAGGCAGGTGCCATCATCACACATCCGGGATGCGGACTTTGCTGTGGAAGAACCGGCGGAATCCTGACAGACGGGGAGAAGGTTGTGGCAACCAACAACCGTAATTTCCTGGGACGTATGGGAACTTCCAAGGTTCAGATCTATCTGGCATCTCCGAAAACTGCAGCAGCCTGTGCGATCGCAGGTAAGATCGTAATGCCGGAATAAGCAGCAGAAGATCCGTTCGGAAATACTGCTGACAGAAACATAAAAAAGAAACGTATGAAAGGACAGATTTTCGCGAGGAGTGGCAGTCTGTCTTTTTTTACCGGATCAGAAGGATCCGGGATAAGTCATTTTTACAGAAAATGGGATTTATTGTATTATAATAACAGCCAGTGTGACAACATAACATATATTACATAAGACTCGAGGGATAAGGGTATGGAGAAAAGATCAACCATCAGTAAAAAGACACTGAAGATCATACTTGGGATCTGCATTGGCGTAACAATCCTGGCAGTGGCAGGGTTATTTGTCTATACATACTTGGCAGATCACAATACGCTGGGACGGAAGATTTCCATATGGGGAGTGGATGTTTCCGGACTGGATGCAAAGCAGGCAGAAGAAAAGATCACTGCGGAATTTGCAGATCGTCCGGTATCCTTTCAGGAAAATGATCAGGAAGTTTACAGTACTACTTTGAAAGAGCTGGGCTACAGTCTCAATGAAGAAGCCCTTCTGAGTAAGCTTACAGAAATTCAGAAACAGCGGGAAGAGAGCCGGAAGCTTTTTCCAAAGGAAGAAAATATAGAACCGGAATGTCAGATCGAGGAAGATGAGGAGCAGGAAAAGCAGGCTCTCGATCTTTCAAATTTCGGTACGGAAGAAAGAAAAGCTTCTGTTGATGCAGCCATTCAGTACGATAAGGAGAAAAAAGAATTCACCCTTGTGAAACAGGTACAGGGGACGGAAATCGATCCGGATAAGCTGGAGACTACCGTGGACACAAATCTGAACGCAGCATTTGATACGGCTCTGCTTGGGGATACCATCACAGTACCGATCAACAAGCATGTGTATGTAAGCCCGACGGTCACTGTAACAGAGGATATGAAAAATAAGATTACAGACCTGAACAGCCAGCTGAAGAAATACCGCAGCAGTACAGTAACTTATACATTCGGAAGTGAAACGGCTGTTCTGGATTCCGATACGATCACATCCTGGCTGAAGGCTGAGGGGGAGACGCTGACTTTAGATGAAGAAGCCATTAAAGCCTACATCAGTGAGCTTGCCAACAAATACAATACCATTTATGTTCCCCGCACCTTTCATACATCTGCGGGAACGGATGTGACCATTGAGGGAAATGAGTACGGATACCGGATCGATCAGGACGGAGAATATGCGCAGCTTCTGGAAGACCTGAAAAGTGGTACTGCTGTAACAAGAGAGCCTGTTTACAGCAAAAAAGGATACCAGAGAAACGGAACAGACGATCTGGCAGGCAGTTACATAGAGGTCAGTCTGGATGCACAGCATTTGTGGCTGTATAAGGACGGAAGCCTTGTGACGGAAACAGATATTGTCAGTGGTAAGCCGGTGAAGGGGCGTGAAACATATCGTGGTGCATGGCCGATCGCATACAAAGCAAGTCCCTATAATCTGTCAAGCTCTGAGTATGGATACAACGTAAAGGTTAATTACTGGATGCCTTTTGTCTACGGGCAGGGACTTCATGATGCATCCTGGCAGTCATCCTTTGGCGGGAACCGTTATAAAACCAACGGAAGCCACGGCTGCATCAATCTGCCTAAGGATCAGGCAGCACTGATCTATAACACCATTGATGCAGGTTATCCGATCATTATTTACTGATAGGAGCAAAAAAGCTTCGGAGAGATCCGGAGCTTTTTTTATGCCCGAAAATGAAAATTATCATGGAAGCAGGATCGTAAATGATAAGGTTTTTCAAAAGTACGTTAAAAAAAACACAAAAAAATATCGAAAAAGCCTTGTCGAAACAGAAATAACGTGATATGATGATTTCGGAAATCGAGCTAATACACTTCTTAATTGCGGAGGAAGAGTGTTTTTCTCTTTTATTTGGGTGCAAATTGATAAAAAAACTCAAATAAGTGTTAGTTGAGATTTCATTTTTTTATTCATGTATCGTTAAAAAAAAGACAATATATGAACAAGAATATCTACTATAAACGTCAGATTTTAGACTAAGAAAGGATAATGAAAGGTATGAAGTACAGTTATTATCCGGGTTGCACCCTGAGAACAAAGGCCAAAGATCTGGATGAGTATGCCAGAGCCAGTGCCACAGCCCTTGGGTTTGAGCTTGAGGAGATCGAGGACTGGCAGTGTTGTGGTGGTGTTTATCCGCTTGGCACAGACGAGATCGCCACAAAGCTTTCTTCCGTCCGTGCGTTAAACCAGGCAAAAGAAAAAGGCCAGGATCTGGTGACGATCTGTTCAGCCTGTCATCATGTGATCAAGCGTGTCAATGATGATATGAAAAATGTGGAAGATATCCGGACCAGAGCCAACAATTATATGCAGTTGGAAGCTCCCTATGAAGGAGAGACAACCGTTCTCCATTATCTGGAGGTTCTCCGGGACAGAGTCGGTTTTGATAAACTGAAAGAAAAAGTAGTAAATCCTTTTACCGGAAAGAAGATCGGAGCCTATTACGGATGTCTGCTTCTGAGACCTGGAAAGATCATGGCATTTGATGATCCGGAAAATCCAAGGATCATGGAGGATTTTATCCGTGCCCTTGGCGCTGAGCCTGTGATCTATCCTTACAGAAATGAATGCTGTGGAGGATATATATCCTTGAAAGAAAAAGAAATGTCACAGAATATGTGTGAAAAGATTGAAGAAAGCGCAGCCGGATTTGGCGCAGATATGCTGATCACTGCTTGTCCACTGTGCAAATATAATCTGAATAAAAATGCCGGAAACAGACTGCCGGTTTACTATTTTACAGAGCTTCTGGCAGAAGCCCTTGGCGTCAAAGAGGAGGTGGCAAAATGAGAGATAACCATTCTGCTGCGGAAAAAATAAAGGAGATCAGTGGAACCAATCCTTTAAAATGCATGAAATGCGGCAAATGTTCCGCAACCTGCCCTTCTTTTGACGAGATGGATATCAAACCTCATCAGTTTGTATCCTATGTGATCAATGAAAATATCGAAGCACTTGTAAATTCAGCATCCCTTTGGAAATGCCTTTCCTGTTTTGCCTGTGTGGAGCGCTGTCCGAGAGACGTAAAACCCGGAAAGATCATTGACGGGGCAAGACAGCTTGTTGTCCGGGAAAAAGGTGGCAACTATCTTTCACCAGATGAGATCCCGGAACTTCTTGATCCGGATCTTCCTCAGCAGCTGCTGGTAAGTGCATTCAGAAGATACAGGAGGTGAGAAAGTGCAGAGAATCGGTGTATTTGTCTGTCATTGCGGAAGTAATATTGCCGCTACGGTAGACGTAAAAAAAGTTGTGGAAGTCATAGCGAAAGAGCCGGGTGTTGTACACGCCGAGGATTACCAGTATATGTGTTCCGAGGCAGGTCAGTCCAGAATTCAGGAAGCCATCCGTGAAAAAAATCTCACAGGTGTGGTTGTCTGTTCCTGCTCCCCGCGTATGCATGAGGCAACTTTCCGCAAAGCAGCGGAAAAAGCAGGCCTGAATCCATACATGGTGGAGATCGCAAACATCCGTGAGCACTGTTCCTGGATCCACAAGGATATGCAGGAAGCTACAGAAAAAGCAGTGATCCTTGCAAGAGCAGCAGTAGCAAAAGTCAATTTAAATGCTCCTCTTCAGCCGGGAGAAAGCCGCGTTACAAAGAGAGCACTGATCATCGGAGGCGGTATCGCCGGAATCCAGACAGCTCTTGATATTGCCGATGCAGGCTATGAAGTTGATATTGTGGAAAAAACACCAAGTATCGGCGGAAGAATGTCACAGCTTGACAAAACCTTCCCTACTCTGGATTGCTCCGCATGTATCCTTACTCCAAAAATGGTGGAGGCTGCAGCTCACGAAAAGATCAATATCTATACATACAGTGAAGTAGAAAAAGTTGCAGGTTTTGTAGGAGATTTTACTGTTGATATCCGAAAAAAAGCGCGAAGTGTCAACATGGACAAATGTACAGGCTGTGGAGTCTGCCAGGAAAAATGTCCTTCCAAAAAGATTCCAAATGAGTTCAACAGAGGGCTGAACAACCGGTCAGCTATTTATACTCCGTTTGCACAGGCGATTCCAAATGTTCCTGTGATCGACAGAGAGCATTGCCTGAAATTTAAGACAGGCAAATGTGGTGTCTGCTCCAAAGTATGTCAGGCAGGAGCCATTGATTACGATCAGCAGGATGAGATCGTAACACAGAAATACGGAGCGATCGTGGTGGCAACCGGATTTGATACCATCAAGCTTGACAAATACGATGAATACGCATACAGCCAGAGCAAGGATGTGATCACATCTCTGGAGCTGGAGCGTATCATGAATGCTGCAGGACCTACAAAAGGACATCTTGAGCGCCTCTCCGATGGAAAAGCACCGAAGGAGATCGTATTTATCCAGTGTGTTGGAAGCCGTTGCTCCGATGATCGTGGAAAGCCATACTGTTCCAAAATCTGCTGTATGTACACAGCTAAGCATGCCATGCTGATCCGTGATAAATATCCGGATACCAATGTGACGGTATTTTATATTGATGTCCGTACACCTGGTAAAAACTTCGATGAGTTTTACAGAAGAGCAGTTGAGCAGTATAACGTAAACTACATCAAAGGTCAGGTAGGAAAAGTAATCCCGCAGCCGGATGGAACACTTCTTGTTCAGGGCTCAGATCTTCTTGATAATAAGCAGATCTTTAAGAAAGCAGATATGGTAGTTCTTGCAACAGCCATTGAACCGAATCCGGATGTACGTAAGATCGCTACCATGCTTACTGCAAGTATTGACACCAACAATTTCCTTACAGAAGCCCATGCAAAGCTTCGTCCTGTAGAATCACCGACAGCAGGAATTTTCCTTTCCGGTGTATGCCAGGGGCCAAAGGATATCCCGGAGACAGTTGCCCAGGCAGGAGCTGCGGCTGTAAAGGCCATAGGGCTTCTTGCAAAGGACAAGCTGACAACCAATCCATGTACGGCAAAATCCGACGAGCTTCTCTGTAACGGATGCTCTACCTGTGCAAATGTATGTCCTTACGGAGCGATTTCCTATGAGGAGAAACAGGTCAACGATCACGGTATCCGTGAGACAAGAAGAGTTGCGGTTGTCAATACAGCACTTTGCCAGGGCTGCGGTGCCTGCACAGTAGCCTGCCCGTCAGGAGCCATGGACCTTCAGGGCTTCTCCAACAGACAGATTATCGCGGAGGTGGATGCAATATGTCGATAGAAACAAAGGAAGAATTCAGACCAAAGATCGTGGCATTCTGCTGTAACTGGTGCAGCTACGCCGGAGCAGACCTTGCAGGAAGCAGCCGTTTAAGCTATCCGGCGGATGTAAAGATCATCCGTGTTCCATGTTCCTGCCGTGTCAATCCCATGTTCATCCTCCGTGCCTTTGAAAAAGGAGCCGATGGTGTGATCATGTGCGGATGCCATCCGGGAGACTGCCATTACAGTACCGGAAACTATTATGCAAGAAGACGTATGACACTTCTGTTTTCAATGCTGGATTATATTGGGGTGGAAAACGGAAGAACACGTGTGGAATGGGTATCTGCCGCAGAGGGCGTGAAATTTTCACAGACTATGAATGAGTTTGTTGAGAAGATCCATTCACTTGGTAAAAACGTGAGATTGGAGGATATAAGATGCAGGAGCTGATAAAACGTGCAAAAGAACTGCTTGCAGATGGCACGGTAGTCCGGGTTCTTGGGTGGAAAGCCGGAGATCTTGCCTTTAATCCGGAACCAGCCTATTTTGAAACACCGGAATCTCTGGAGGATTTTGTCTATGATGGATTCTGCGGTGCCAATTTAAGCAAATATATGATCGAAGCTTCCAAGCTGGAAGGAAAAACCATGGTCTGTCTGAAGCCCTGCGATACATATAGCTTTAACCAGCTTTTGAAAGAGCATCGTGTAGACAGAGAAAAAGCCTATATCGTAGGTGTTGGCTGTAAAGGAAAGCTGGATATTGAAAAGATCCGCAAAATGGGGATCAAGGGTATCCGGGGAATTTCCGGAGCAGAGATTACCGGAGATGCAGAGACATTGACTGTGGATACTGTTTACGGAGAAAAAACCTGTGCATACAAAGATGCCATGCTGGAACGCTGCCATGTATGTAAAGGAAAAGAGCATAAAATTTACGATGAACTGATTGGTGAGTCAAAGGAGACAAAGGACGCTGACCGTTTCGCAGAAGTTGAGCGGATCGAGGCAATGAGTCCGGAAGAAAAATTTGCATTCTGGCAGAGCGAGCTGAGTAAATGTATCCGCTGTAATGCCTGCCGTAATGTATGTCCGGCCTGCAGCTGCCGCAAATGTGTTTTTGACAGCAACAAGTTCGACAGCGCCCAGAAGGCAAATGTGGATTCCTTTGAGGAAAAGATGTTCCATGTGATCCGTGCCTTCCATGTAGCCGGAAGATGTACGGACTGTGGCGAGTGCAGCAGAGTCTGCCCGCAGGGAATTCCCCTTCATCTGTTTAACCGTAAGTTTATCAAGGATATTGATGCGTTTTACGGTGAGTATCAGGCAGGCGAGGATGCGGAGTCAAAGGGTCCGCTTACCAGCTTTACCTTTGAGGATGTAGAGCCAGGGATCGTGGCAGAAAGGGGATAATGTATGTATAAGATCG
>OJOL01002364.1_pt1 | contig 10285 bp, 5 predicted proteins | sample 1598121 | NCBI WGS metagenome assembly OJOL01 (sample SAMN01915219, study PRJEB22387) | human gut metagenome | isolation source: stool | host: Homo sapiens | place: USA
ACGGATGATGACTACCATCAATACGGATGATGACTACCATCAATACGGATGATGACTACCATCAATACGGATGATGATATAATAACCCATAAGAACAACATAGCTCAGTTACGTTGTTTCCTGTGCAAAGTCTGTCACATTCATCACCACCTGTCCTACTACTTGGCCACAAACCATAGTACCCGAAGCAAAAATAGGCAAATATGCGACGATAGCACAGGCACCGGGAGGAGGCACGGGAATTATACTCACTGTTCTCTCCTCATCCGAAGCAACCTCCGATATACAAAAATAAATGCCGGCACCAGGAACAGGACAGCCGCAATCCATGCCGTCGGATCACCGAAGCAGACCGCAAGATAGCCGAAAGCGGGCACTGCATAAAGACTTACCAGCACACGTGCTATCATTTCGGAAACTCCGGAAAGCATAGCAAGATTGGTATATCCCGCTCCCTGGATGGTATATCGCAGAATACAGAGCAATCCCAAAACCGGGAAGAAGGACACGGAAATATGCAGGAACAACTCCGTGTCCTTCAATATTTCCAGTTCAGACGCTTCCACAAAAAGCAAGGCAAACGTACGTGCCCCCAGCATCAATATGCAGAACGTAAACGCCCAGTAAATAATCATCATTAACGTACTTACCTTTACTCCCATCCAGATACGTCCGGGCTTACCCGCACCATAATTCTGTCCGGTATAAGTAGCCATAGCAATGCCCAGACTTTCAAGCGGACACATAAAGAACATCTTGATGCGCATGGCAGCAGTAAAAGCGGCTACACAAGCAGTTCCCAATGCATTGTTGGCGCTTTGCAACATGATGCTTCCGATAGCGGTAATCGAGAATTGTAATCCCATAGGTACACCGATATACATCAGTGTCCGTGCCAAGGCGCCGTTGAACTTCCGTTCATCCGGTGTTCCCCGCAATATGTCAAAACGGCGCATCATGTATCCATAACACAACACAGCCGATACGCCTTGTGAAAAGACCGTAGCGATGGCGGCTCCCGCCACTCCCCAATCTAATACCAGGATACAGAACAAGTCGAGCAGAATATTAAGTATAGTGGAAAACAACAGAAACCAGAAAGGCGTCTTGCTATCGCCCAAAGCACGAATGATGCTGGACAGCAAATTATAAAAGAAAGTACAGGGAACTCCGATAAACGTTATCAATAAATAATAGTAGGCATCCTGGAATATGATATCCGGTGTACGCATTATCTGCAAAATATCTCCACACAGAATACTCGTAATTATCGCAATCACCACCGACATCACCGCTGCCAGTTGTAAACTGACCGATACATAACGACGCATTGTACTGTAATCCCGCGCTCCGAACTTCTGCGCCACAGGAATGCCGAAACCTCCACAACATCCATTACAGAAACCAAGAATAAGGAAAATCACCGAAGTACTTGCTCCTACCGAGGCCAGTGCATTAATACCCAAGAATTTTCCTACGATTGCCGCGTCGACCAGAGAGTATGTCTGTTGTAGCAGGTTTCCCATCAACAGAGGCATAGTGAAATTGAATATCAACGGCAATGCGCGTCCTGCCGTCATTTCTCTTGATGTTGCCATAAATTAATCCTCTGAAAATTGCACGCAAAGGTATGAAAAGATAAGATTACAGGAATTGACAAACGTCAAAAATATGCTTCGCCATGAAAAGAATTAAACTACAGTCCGTCTGCATCTTTTAAGACTGAACTGTGTGCCAGATAATCAGGAGTTTCAGCATAGATATACATCACACTTCCTCCTTTAATGGCATCAATGATAGGACGGGAAAGTTTTTGCGGAACAGCCGGACAGCCAAAGCTTCTTCCCAAACGTCCTCCTCTGCTGACTACCGAAGGATCGGCATAAGCCGCCCCATGCATTACAATGGCACGCTCACGGGCCCGGTCGTTGATTCCTTTTTCCAAACCATTCAAAATAAGCGAATACCCATTCTTTCCCTGATAAGTAGATTCTGTAAGATAGAACCCCAGTGAACTTTTGTAGGAACCATATTCGTTGGAGAAGGAAGTGGCATAATTATCACCGCTATTCTTTCCGTGGGAAACAACCGATGAGAAAAGTACTTTACGTTCCCTCATGTCAAATACAAAAAGACGTTTTGCGGTAGAAGGACGGGAAAAGTCTATCAATGTCAACACCTCCCGTTTGCGATTGTCTATTTTATAATAACCTGCTACAGCTTGCCGGAAAGCTTTCCAGTTAACGACTCCTTCCAACTGCATGGAACGGTATAAGCTCGCATAAGCCTCAACATCAGATGCAGCAGTCCTTTCAGCAGAGTCTGGAATGTTATCTGACGACTTGCCGCCCAGAAATAAGGTACAAGGAAGAAATAAGAATAAAATGAATACAATAAATCGCAACATAAAACTTTAGCCAGAGAAATAACGGCGGCTAAATTACAGTTTTTTCTCCAGACACCTATCACACAGATAGTTAAAAATGAGGATTCACTATTCAATCACCACAACCAAAGATCGTTCGGTAGGCGCCCAATCGAAAACGAACTTGGAATGTGAAGTGGCATTGCGCACACACATGTGCGAACGTGGAGTGGTTCCCAACGACCAGCTATACTCAATCATACTTGTACGCGGCGCATTCACCGGAACTCCGTGAATATAAGCTCCGTTCGTAAAACGACTGGCATAGGGGGCATAGCCTCCTGTCTCCGCCGAACCATCTTTCAGGAACACCATACGCGTTTTCTTCTGTTGAAGCAGATACATTCCCAATGGGGTTTCCTGAGCATAGGGTGGAGCATGCATTCCGGTAGTGGCGGGATTCATGCTACGTATCTTCCACTCACCTTCCGAGACATGTTCCAAGGTAGTAATATTCTGATCCAGGCGGTCGACAAAAATCACATGATTAAAGACGGTACTATCCGGCAATTGTTTCAGATAACTGCGTGGTGCCAGCCATTCTTCTTCAAAAGTGGCGGGTAATATCCGGTAAAAACTTCCCTCCTCGCCTTTCAGATAAGCGATAGTACCGTCTCTACCATAACGTTCGGGTACCAGCGTATCAGTGGGCAGATATAGCGGCACCGATTGATAGCGCTCCACGCCCAATGTATCAGATACACGGCGATACACATTCCGCACGAACTTACGTACCAGGGGAGCTTCTTTATTCAGATTCTTATAATTCTGCAACACCACCCACCTTGCAGTAGTATCGCGCTGCATATTCTCGATATAAGCCAGACAGTTCCGGATGACATCCCATTTGAAAGAGCGTACCGTATCCTTATATGGATAGGTATCTTCAAGGGTATGCTGGTCATAAAGCAATTCTTTGGTAAGGGAAATATTGGCAGCGGTCAACTGTTCCTCTTTAGGATGAGGAAATTCCAGCACAGCCGTATCTTTAGGTTCAGACTCCTGCACAACTACCGGCACAGGTGGTTCCTGCCGGTTACGACATCCGGCAAAAATCAAACCAACAGCCACGCAGGCAAAAAGAACGAAATGTTTCATAAAATGAAATTTAACTATAACCTAATAACGACTACCTCCCTGTTATTGTTGACTCTTCATAGAAATCAATTACATAAGAAATAACAGCAGGTATCGTTTCATCTTATTCAGGTAATACGGATTTCCGCAAAGATAGAAATTTAATGAAAGTTTCCGAAAGATATTGACGGTATAATATTAATCATTCGCTTATGAACAGAAGCTTATTATATTAAAATTAGACAAGTTAGGAAGGCTTTATTTATCAATACATTACAAGATGCCAACTCTTTGCATACAAAAAATTAACTTCCTGTTGACAAGAAGTTGAGACCTTGTCGACAGGAAGTTAATACCTTGTAAGCGGAATATTTATCCCCTTATCAAATCATCGGGACCGATAGCTTTCTCAGATTACTCCAACACTTTCTTTTTCAGATTAAATGTTGATAATACTTTTTTGCCGGAATAGAGTGTCACTATCAAATCATATTCCTTTCCTTCCTCAAACACATCTTTAGCAGAAAGCAATATATCTGTTTTTTCATAAGGCTTCAATGCCGGAACCATACCGGAAGCTACCTTTATTGTTTTTCCTTCCTTTTTATACGCTACTTCCACCAATGCTTTCTTTGAGCCGACCTGACCGAAATTCTGTATTTCCACTGTACATTCCAGTCCCTTCCCGGATTTGGTAAAGACTGGGGCACAAGCTGAAAGGATCGGTTCTATATAATCAATGTATGGCAAACGCGCATACCCATAAAGTATTCTTCCATCTTTGTATTTTCCAATCAACTTCGGGGCAAACTCATCTTTAGTGATGCCATTTCCTTTGCCATTGAAAGTTACAATCAAATCCTTGCCCGCACTTTCTGTGGTCAAAACCTGGCAACCTCTGCCATAATTCACTTCTTCAGAAGCACCGAAGCGCAAGGAATTCACATCTATATCCGTCTGGGGATTGAAGCCTTCTTCCGCCTGTATCTTCACACGAATTGTTTTTGTACCCGAGGTGATAGGTTTCTCGTCCAGTATGGTAAGCAACAATCCCGGATTCAAGGGAATACTGATATTCTTTGAACTATGGTGATCAAAAGGTTTATCTTCGTTTTTAAGCGTATCGATTACCGCGAAATTAGCCTGAATGGCACGTCCGTATTTATCCTGATACACTTTAAGGCGTTCATATTTGAACCAGTCTTCCACCTGCCCGTCTGCATGTACAGCAACTCCCGGCATATAAGCTTCACCCGGATCGACCACCCAGTTCACTCCATCCTTCGAACGAAGATAGAAAGCAATACGTCCCAGCCAATCATTAACAATCAGGTGATACTGAATATGATCGCGCCAGATTACGGGATCTTCAAACCGACCGTCTACATCCGGATAAACCCGTTTGTCGGTCAGTTGATTGTATTCCGATAATCCATCTCTGCTGACCCAGATACCACCACCACGACAAACCATCACATAAGAGCTGTCTTCACGCTGGGCAAATGAAAGATTAGACAGGCCTTCGATAATACGGCGGTCGCGTGCATTGAAATCAAACTTTCCATATTCCCATTTTCCATTCAGATCATCGGATACATAACGTCCATCAATTACATAGACAACATACCGGCCATCCTTAGCACGGAATATTTCAGGATTATGCCCTTTACCTATGATACGAACAGGCTTGAAAGGCCCTGTCAGATTATCGCTTACGGTATGAAATACGTATGAGTTAGGCCATTCCATGTGTCCTTTAGGTGAACATTCCAGCCAGCCGCAGGCAAATAGATGATATTTACCGTCTTCGCCTTTTCGGATATTTCCACCCCAATAGGACCAGATACTGTCTTCAATGCCATTATCTACATAACGTGGAAGCACACAGTCAGCACCCCATGTATCGGATGAAAGTACATTTCCCTTCATCGGCAGGAAGCGATCCATAAAGCGGGCGCCTTTCACTAATTGTTTCCATTCCGCAGGACGCTCCCGTTCCGTTATTTGTGAAAAAGAGGAATGACTGATCAGGAGCATGACTCCCAGTAGAGCAAATTTAAAGAGGCTTCTTTCCATAAATATAATATTAGAATTGGTTTTAAATAGATTTACATGGCCAAAAGTAAAAGAATTACATGTAAAAGGAAAAGGAAAGAAAGTAAAAAGGTACGTAAACCTTTACGTAAACAGGGATTACAGCCATACAGATGCTTTTCATTTTCATCACGTTATTGTATGCGATTCGGTGACAACTACCTAAGTAGTTGGAAATTAAGAGAGAATATCTGGTAAAACAAAAGTCCTTGAACTTTAGCAGTTCAAGGACTTACCATTTTTATTGGTGGACCTGGAGGGAATCGAACCCTCGTCCAAACGAGGAAATCATAAGCTTTCTACATGCTTATCTTTGCTTAGATTTTCGAGCAACGGCAGAACCAAAGCCATCAACCATTGCCTTATCCTTTAAAGTTTCATTCTCGCCTCAAGGCCGACAAGAACTATCCCCGATGTAACTGCACCACTGGATCGGAATGCTTCGGAGCAACAGCTTCCGAGTGATGTCTCGTCCCAGCACCTGGTGCCGGGATTAAGCTAATCTACTATGATTCGATTAAGCAGCAAGAGCGTATTGTCTTTCGCCAGATAAAATTTTGAAGACTGAGATTAAAGTGCAAATCAACGACGCACTGCATGCTTACTTACTATTTCTACCCGCTGTCAAATCCAGTCAAGCCCAGAATACATACGGTTTTTAGAAATCGTGGGGCAAAGATAAGAATTCTTTTGTTACTGTACAAAAGAATAGTGTGATTGCTTACTCCGGATTAATAAACCTTATCTTTTTATAAGACCCAAAGCAGTCTTGCATTACCATACGTACAATAAAAGCCAGTACTCCGGACGATTTTACCTTTCTTTCTCCCACATAACCCGTACCTTTGGCAACAGAAGATAATATACACAAAAATATAAATATCATGAAGAAACTAATTGCAATGACACTACTGCTCGGAGGCAGTACTCTGCTCTGCGCACAAAAAACCGTGAAGATACCGGCTGTGTACAAACCCGTCAAAAGCGAGATGTACCAGAAAGGCTGGATTGATTTCAACAAAAACGGAGTGAAGGATGTATACGAAGATCCAAATGCCTCACTGGATGCACGTATCGAAGATCTGCTCAGCCAGATGACACTGGAAGAAAAGACTTGCCAGATGGTAACCCTCTACGGCTATAAACGTGTACTAAAGGACGACCTCCCCACCCCCGAATGGAAACAAATGCTTTGGAAAGACGGCATCGGTGCCATTGACGAACACCTGAACGGTTTCCAACAATGGGGACTTCCCCCATCGGATAATCCTTATGTATGGCCGGCATCCCGCCATGCCTGGGCACTGAATGAAGTACAACGCTTCTTTATAGAAGAAACGCGCCTCGGCATCCCCGTAGACTTTACGAACGAAGGTATCCGCGGAATAGAAAGTTACCGTGCCACCAATTTTCCCACACAACTGGGATTGGGACATACCTGGAACCGCGAACTGATACGCCAGGTAGGATTAATCACCGGACGGGAAGCCCGTATATTGGGATATACCAATGTCTATGCTCCCATCCTCGATGTCGGCCGTGACCAGCGTTGGGGACGCTATGAGGAAGTATATGGTGAATCTCCTTACCTCGTTGCCGAACTGGGTATTGAAATGGTACGCGGCATGCAACATAACCATCAGGTAGCAGCAACCGGAAAACATTTCGTTGCTTATAGTAACAACAAGGGCGCCCGCGAAGGTATGGCACGTGTAGACCCGCAAATGTCACCACGCGAAGTGGAAATGATACATGTCTACCCCTTCAAACGAGTGATAAAGGAAGCGGGATTATTGGGAGTGATGAGTTCGTACAATGATTACGACGGTGTCCCCATACAAGGCAGTTATTATTGGCTGACTACACGCCTGCGTGGCGAGATGGGTTTCCGGGGATATGTGGTTTCGGATAGTGATGCCGTTGAATATCTTTATACCAAACACAGCACCGCCAAAGATATGAAAGAAGCCGTGCGTCAAAGTGTAGAAGCCGGTCTGAATGTACGTTGCACCTTCCGGTCACCGGATTCATATGTATTGCCTTTGCGCGAATTGGTAAAAGAGGGCGGACTAAGCGAAGAAGTGATTAACGACCGTGTACGTGACATTCTGCGTGTAAAATTCCTCATAGGGCTGTTCGACGCTCCCTATCAGACTGACCTTGCAGGAGCCGATAGAGAAGTAGAGAAAGCTGAAAATGAATCTCTTGCACTACAAGCCTCACGCGAAAGCCTCGTCTTATTGAAGAATGAAAACAACGTGTTGCCATTGGATATCAACAACGTGAAGAAAATAGCAGTTTGCGGCCCAAATGCAGACGAAGAGGGATATGCACTGACACACTACGGTCCTTTGGCAGTAGAAGTAACCACAGTGCTGGAAGGCATTCGCCAAAAATCCGAAGGCAAAGCAGAAGTACTCTACACCAAAGGCTGTGATCTTGTAGATGCCAATTGGCCGGAAAGCGAACTTATCGACTATCCGATGACAGATAACGAACAAGCTGAAATCGATAAAGCAGTAGAAAACGCACGCCAGGCAGATGTAGCCGTAGTCGTATTAGGAGGCGGACAGCGTACCTGCGGTGAAAACAAATCGCGCAGCAGCCTCGACCTTCCGGGACGACAACTGAAACTGCTTCAAGCGGTACAAGCAACCGGAAAGCCCGTCGTACTGGTGCTGATTAACGGTCGCCCGCTATCCATCAATTGGGCAAACAAGTTCGTTCCCGCTATTTTAGAAGCATGGTATCCGGGGTCCAAAGGTGGAACAGCAGTAGCCGATGTACTCTTCGGAGATTATAATCCGGGTGGAAAACTGACAGTCACTTTCCCGAAAAGTGTCGGACAAATTCCTTTCAACTTCCCCTGCAAACCTTCTTCACAGATTGACGGTGGAAAGAATCCGGGACTGGATGGAAACATGTCGCGTGTCAACGGTGCACTCTATTCATTCGGATACGGTCTGAGTTACACCACCTTTGAGTATTCCGACATCGAAATTAGTCCGAAAGTAATTACACCGAACCAAAAGGCAACTGTGCGCTGCAAAGTAACAAATACCGGAAAACGTGCAGGCGATGAAGTGGTTCAGTTGTATGTTCGCGACATCCTGAGCAGCGTTACCACTTACGAAAAGAATCTGGCAGGCTTTGAGCGTATCCACCTGCAACCGGGAGAAACGAAAGAGGTAGTTTTCACCCTCGACCGCAAACAGCTGGAATTACTGGATAAGCACATGGAATGGGTAGTGGAACCGGGAGACTTCAGCATTATGGTAGGTGCTTCTTCCGAAGATATCCGCCTAAGTGGAACATTGACAGTAGAAGATCCAAATGCCCCCATGCAAACACAGGCAAAACCGGATGCTCCCGTAACTGCCAGCACCAATCCGGAAAGTGTAATGAACGTGCTCGATAAAAAAATGAATACTGTTTGGGAAGGAAATAAAGGAGATTATATTACCTTTGCCTTGGAGAACGGTTCCAAGGTAGATGGCGTTTCCATTGCATTCAGCAGAGGCAACGGTCTGCCGGCGGAGTTTGAAATCCAGCTTTCAAGTGGCGGCGGACAATTCCTGACGGTTTATTCGGGTACAGTCAGCGAGTACGGAAAGTTGATTTCATATACGTTCAAAGGAACTATTGCCAGCGACTTGCGCATTGTACTAAATGATGACCGCGTAGGAGTGGCAGAAATAGTGTGCGAAGCACGCTAAAGAGTGATAAGGTGATAAAGTTATAGCGTGATATTTTATCATATTACCACCTTATCGCCTTATCACTCTATAACATTATCACTCTATAACATAATATCATGAGAAAACTTCTTTTCTGTATGCTTGGATTAGCAATAACAGCCTGTGCACCCCACAAAGCGGGAAACGTAAACAACGGAAGTGACGAACTCGCCATGCTGGTAGGTACGTACACTGATGGAAACAGCAAAGGTATTTACACCTTCCGTTTCAACCAGGAAACGGGACTTGCCACCTCGCTCAGTTCCATCGAAGTACTCAACCCGTCTTACCTCATCCCTTCGGAAGATGGAAAGTTTGTCTATGCCGTCAGCGAAATGAACGACACAACAGCTGCTCTCAATGCTTTCTCCTTCGATAAGGAAACAGGGAAACTCAGTTTGTTGAACCGCCAGCCCACTATGGGAGCCGATCCTTGCTACGTTGCCACCAACGGAAAAGAAGTACTCACAGCCAACTACAGCGGAGGTAGCATGTCTATCTTCCCGTTGAAAAAGAATGGTTCATTAGAGCCTATCGATACCCTTTTTGAAGGCAGTACCGGCGGACCGGACGCTGAAAGACAGGCAACACCCCACGTACATTGCACTGTTTTCTCTCCGGATGGAAAATATATCTTTGCCACTGATTTCAGTGCCGACCGTATCCTACGCTTTGTCATACACCCGAAGAGCATTATCCCCCACCCTTCTGCCGAAGCTATTGACGTAGATCCTAATTCCGGTCCACGTCATCTCACCTTCAGCCCGAACGGCAAGTACGCGTATCTTATCAGCGAATTATCCGGTAATATCACAGCTTTCAGTTACCTGGATGGTAAACTGGAAAAGATACAGACCATTGCAGCCGACACACTCCGTGCACGTGGCAGTGCCGATATACATCTCAGTCCCGATGGGAAATACTTGTATGCCAGCAATCGCCTGAAAGGTGA
>OJOL01002404.1_pt1 | contig 10144 bp, 11 predicted proteins | sample 1598121 | NCBI WGS metagenome assembly OJOL01 (sample SAMN01915219, study PRJEB22387) | human gut metagenome | isolation source: stool | host: Homo sapiens | place: USA
CGCAGATCTAGCTTCCAGTCCTTACGCTCTGAACGATAGTTTTCTCTGATGATGGAAAAGCCAAGCTTGTTTACGTAGAAGTCTTTGGCGGATTCGTAGTTGGATACGATGATGGCGATGTGGTGTATTTTTGATAGGTTCATTTTTAGGTACTCCTTTTTAGTTTATCTTATTTTCGTTATAAACTATATAGCGGTTTTTAAAATATACCGTGTGTGCTTTAGCCCTGAAGGAGCACATGTATCACACACGGCATTATTTTTATTTCAGCCTTTCACTTGCATTTTAGTATATCACAAATCTGCAAATAAACCAGCCTTATACACGTATTTTTTACTCCACTGTAACACTCTTTGCAAGATTTCTCGGCTTATCGACATCCAGACCCTTTGCAACAGAAACATAATATCCCAGAAGCTGCAGAGGAATCACTGCCAGACTGCCCACGAAATGCTCATCTACCTTCGGTACATACACAGTGAAGTTCACCTGATCCTCAATCTCGTATTTGCCATATGTAGTCAGCCCCATCAGGTAAGATCCGCGGCTCTTGCACTCTAACATATTGCTTACAGTCTTCTCATACAGTCCGCTTTGAGTCAATACACCAATGACCAGCGTTCCCTGCTCGATCAGACTGATCGTGCCATGTTTCAGCTCACCTGCTGCGTATGCTTCAGAATGGATATAGCTGATTTCCTTCAACTTCAAACTGCCCTCCAGGCAAACTGCATAGTCAATACCACGGCCCACAAAGAATACATCATGGGCATTGGCATACTTAGCAGCAAACCACTGGATACGTTCTTTATCTTCCAGGACCTTCTGCATCTTCGCCGGAATGGTCTGCAGCTCAGAAATATAGTAACCATACTGCTCGTCTGTGATCTTTCCTCTGACTTTTGCAAACTGAACAGCCAGACAGTACATAGCCACAAGCTGTGCGCTGTATGCCTTGGTCGTAGCAACAGAGATCTCCGGACCAGCAAGTGTGTAGAACACCTTATCTGCTTCACGGGCAATACTGCTGCCAACCACATTGACGATCGCCATCGTAGCGATACCCTTTTCCTTTGCAAGCCGCAATGCTGCCAGTGTATCTGCTGTTTCACCAGACTGGCTGACAACGATCACCAGGGCTTTCTGATTAACTGGCATTTTACGATATCGGAACTCCGACGCAAGTTCCACACGTACCGGGATATCTGCCATATCCTCCAGTACATATTGAGCAGCCATACCAACATGCCATGCAGAACCGCAGGCAACAATATAAATCTGCTCAAAACTCTTAATCTCATCCTCATTGATCTCCACACTGGACAGGTCGATCGCACCATTCCTGATCACGGAATTAAGGGTATCCTGGACAGCCTTCGGCTGCTCGTGGATTTCTTTCATCATGAAATGTTCAAAGCCGCCCTTTTCAGCAGCCTCAGCATCCCACTTGATTTCTGTAGTCTGCTTCTCGATCTCGTCACCGTTCAGATCATAAAAATGAGCCTCGCCCGGTGTCAGCTTTGCAAACTCAAGATTCCCGATATAATATACATTTCTCGTATATTTCAGGATTGCCGGGACATCGGAAGCCACATAAGTCTCGCCATCTGCAATACCAATGATCATCGGACTATCCTTACGCGCCACCCAGATCTCGCCCGGATAATCCCGGAACATCAGCTCAAGAGCGTAGGAACCACGGACACGCACCATCGTCTTAGCGATGGCATCAATAGGACCGAGGTTGTACTTTTTATAATAGTAGTCCACCAGCTTGATGACCACTTCCGTATCCGTCTGACTATAGAATGTATAACCGTGCTTCAGCAGCTTTTCTTTCAGTTCGGTATAGTTCTCGATGATGCCGTTATGTACGCCAACGACCTCAGACTCCACTGTGCCGGAACCAGAACGGGTACAGTTACCTGAAACATGCGGATGTGCATTGGTTTGGCTCGGCTCACCGTGAGTTGCCCAACGAGTATGACCAATACCACAGGTTCCTTTCAATGCCTTGCCGCCATCTGTTTTCTCGATCAGATTGGACAGGCGTCCCTTCGCTTTCACGACCTGTGCCAGATTTTCTCCGTCACGGACAGCCAGTCCGGCCGAGTCATATCCTCTATATTCTAGTTTTGACAGACCATCTAGCAGGATCGGTGCTGCTTGTCGATTTCCTGTAAAACCAACGATTCCACACATAGTTTTATCCCTCCCGTTATTTAATCTATTATGCTTTCCCTTTTATGCAAAACGACTCTGGGAACTGCCAGAGTCGTCATTGACTTTATGCCTTATATCCCTTTTCGCAGATTACATTGACCACTTCATCAACATACTTCTGGCAAGTATTATGGTCAGGTGCTTCCACCATGACACGCACCACCGGTTCAGTACCGGATTCACGCACCAGAATACGACCGGTATCGCCCAGTGCCTCAGCAACCTTAGACACCTACCATTTTACTACCAAATTTTCTTTCCATAAACTGCACATAATTCTCCCATAACCCAGGGGATGGGACTCCTCGACAAACAAAATCCACGCACAATAAGTTATCTGGTTTTTTCTTTAAATAGCACAATAGCCCTTCCACTTGACAAGGGGTTCCTGAATACATTACACGCTTTCCTGTATTTAATTCATCCTTTACATCTTTATATGTGTTTCCCAATAGAGATTGTACAAACTTTGAGCCTCTCATTTCCTTCAATTCGTCATTTGATGTTGCTTTCTTACAGATGACTCTCATAGAGTCATCATAACCGGCTCCGTACACTACGCCTCCATTTTTCAGCACATATTCAGCAAGCGCAGTGAATCCCCCCCAGATGTACTTTCAAAAAGTATTTTTTCATCCTTAACTCTCAGAATAAATCCTTTTGTTTTTTCTTTTGTTCTATCAATCTTATTATGAATAGGACAGGTCGCATCACAGACTCCACAATTTATGCAGTTTTCTTCATTAACTACCGGGTATAAGAAACCTTCTGGATCTGGCTTCATAGTAATTGCTTGCTTCGGGCAAATATTTGCACAAGCAGTGCAGCCACAACAATCAACCTTGTTTTTTATTTGAATCATATATCCTCCTGAAAGAAAATCATTCAGAAGAATTGATAATTGTCTATATAATTTTTTTCAGAATTTTATAAATGCCCATTCGATACAGAATTCCTTTCGACCTTTCAATCAGATAATCCTGTTTTCTGATTGGTATGAATCTTTGAACATGCATCTTCAAAGATTCTTTGTCCAAGTCCATGTAATATTCGCCGCGCTTCGGATGAGACTTTGCAGAATGCTGAATCATAACTCCATCCAACTTTATAGCCGTCATCAAATCAGTTGGATAGATTTCGTAGTCCCGATAAAACACACTAACGATCCCTGTTCCAAGTATATTTTTATCTTCCCGAATCTGCGGCCTATTCACGCCATTAGGGATAAAGTGCGTTTTTCTTCCATAAGTTTCCTTAAAATAGTCCTGCACTCCTTTGCTCAGAACAATGACCTCGTCCGCATATTTCGCAGCATTTTTTTCGCCTTGGTGGATAAACTTAGAACCAAGTCCTGATTGCCATTTCTCGCGCTGCCAATCAATGCCATGGACGGTAACAACAACTCTTTTCCCAAACATCTTCGGCAGCCATGCAAAGAACGCCGGCCCTTCGGCATGGATGTGCACCACATCGTATTTTCCAAATGCACTATAAAGTGCCGCAAATGCGGAGGAGCTGACTGCAGCAAGTCCCCCTGATGTCAAGATAGGGACAAAAAAATTCTCAAAAAAAGCAAAAAAATAAGCCCCACAAGGCTTTTCTGACAATTCTTTGAATCATCAGGGCCTTGTAGGGCTATCCGTTATCTTATGCTATTTTATTTTCACACTGCCTGTAATGGGGTGTTCTCCATTGTTTCCTTAAACTGCTCAACTGTCATCTTTGCTTTTGCCGCAGCACGCTCCAGCGGTAAATCACCCTCTCGAACAAGCTGAACCAGCATCCGAATCTCGCCAATTCCGATGCCTTCGATTCTGCCTTCCTGACGGCCTTCTTCACGGCCTTCGGCTCTTACGCCTTGACTAAGATTGCACACTTCAAGCACCTCTCTTTCCAGTTCTTCGCTCATTGCAACGCCAAACTCTTCTTCCAGAATCTTCTTTTTCTCCGAACCTGATCTTGTGGAAGATAACAGCACTTCCATAAATTTCAGGATTCCCTTATGATTCTCCGTCCCTGGCTTGCCTAAACAAATCATTACGACACTCATCAAATCGTAGTTTTCGGTTTCTTCCTGCGCTTCTCCAATCAACTGTTCGGGTTTGATGGAGTACCGGGTAAGCGTATTTTCAAAACCATCTGACGGCTGAGTACAAATCCAGATGGAGTAGACCTTACGAATCTTCCCATATTCAGATTTTGTAAAAATCGGACCGTGCTGTGCAGAAATCATTCTGCTACAATAATAGATTGCCCGTTTCGTCAATGGGTATCCCGGCTTGAATTTTGTCTGTGCTTCCACATTGATAATCAGACGAATGACTTCTTCCTGTTCTGCACTGTCCGCAGATTTCGGTGCGATTGCGTCAAAGCGAACATCGTAGAACAATGTTCCCTCGGTCAGCGTAGAGTCCTCGTTGTTACTACCCTTGATTACATCTGTTGACTTTTTGGGTCTGTTCGTATCATCGACATGAACACCAACAGAGCCAACCTCCGGGGTTCCCTCGATGTATTTCTCAACAATATCATCTACGGTGCAATCGCTGTATTCATTCACACAGCCTTTCATGATCTGTGCCAGAATCTGTTTGTTTGCCAACAGCTTTTTCGCTGTTCTGTCATACCTCGAATCATACTCTGTCTGATCTATCGTGTGGGCAAGCTGATTTTCCACCGTGCCTTGTTTTTCCATCGGCATTCACTTCCTCGCAGTAGATTCAACAAGAGCGTAAACTCTCCTATCGTACTTCCATCTTACCATAATTCACCGCCCATATCAAGCAACCAACTGTAAACTTTCCTTGCACGGAGTTGTCCATATTATTGCATTCTTCGCCACTGTTATATCATAGGCAACTAATTATTTCAGAACCCACTAATGTGAGATTCACATTTCAGTCAGTACTCTCCCGTTTTCTATCTGCATCGCATCCGTTATCTTAAACGAAACAAGTCGCTGCTGTGGAAAAGCTCTTCCGATCAGCCGATAGGACATTTTCTTGTCCCACCCAGAATCCCCGTAAATCATGCGAACCAATGCCATACACTTGATTTCGCCGCTATTAGATTCGTCTGGTTTTCCCACACGATGCGCTCCTGATTCTTCTGCTCCACACGCCTGTACAGCTATCTGTTTCATTTTACGATTATACAGAAACCGATAGTGTGACGGCCATTCTAACGCTTCCAGCGTTTTTCTGAAGACCGTGATTCGTCCCTCTTCCTCGCAGAAACTCATGCCAAGTCCTGCCTGTTGCTCCGTTTTCTGTTCTGTTTTTTGCATATTGCTCACCTCCCACAAATGGACAGACCCTCCCCTTGTACAACCTGTCAATTAGTCCTTTCCAGCTTCAGGAGCAATCTTTCCTGTCAGAATCCCCATTGACACATACCCATCCATTTGCTTGACTTCAGATTCTTTCCGGTGTTCTTCCACAGGCACACCAAAAGTTCCCACAATATCATCCAGGTAAAATCCCTTTCGGCTGTTCACAGGTTTTGTTGACGCAGCATTATCCTGCGAATCGACTGCGTTCTTTTTTCTCTGTCCTTCATGAAAAATTTCTGGCACAAGCAGATCAAAAACATACAGAGTTTCACCCTCAAAGGTAATCCTGTACCCCAGCATTTTATATCGGCACTCGCTGTCCCATCCCATTTTCTGATAAACTAAAGTCGCAAATGGCTTGCAGGACATCTTCCGGCTTTTGCGCTTATCCGGTTTTGCCACGCACCAACGCAGAGCGTCCTTGTCATTTTCATCACACCCACGAACAACGATACGCTTCAAATCATTGTTGAACATGACATGAACGTAGACCACATCCTCCAGCCCTGTGATACAGGCTGTATTGAATGTGATACTATCTTTACGAATCACGATTGCCGGGTCACGCAGATGGGCAAACAATTCCTTTCGCACGACCTGGTAGCCATCATACGAAAAGGCACTTTCCAGTTCTTCCGCCCGTGCGTCTCTATCATCCTGCACAATCTGCTTCTCTGGCGGCATGATTGTTGTGTTTTCTTCATTCATCTATAATCAGTCCATCCTTCCATTATCTTCTCCGCTTCACGGAGCAACTCATTTAGACTTTCTGCCGTAAATATGTTCATTTCCTCTATCTCCGTCGCAGGACGAAATACATCCCAGTTTCCGGCATAATGCTCCTGCCGTAAGATACCCACCTGTGCTATACTTGTAATCGGCTGTCCAAATGTTCCAGCCCACTCTGGTGGAAAAATGTAAATCTTCTTTTTGACCGTTTCGCCCTCATCTTCTTCGGTGTTTTCCTTTGGAGGCAGAACGATTTCTTCCACCTTAATCATTTCAGGCTCATCAAATGCGAACAGCATCATTTTGTTATCGCCCTGCTCCAAAAACTGGCCACGGAACCGATAACGCAAATCCTCATCCCATTCCATAATGTCAAATAAAGTCTTTGCAAGTCCACGACAGCCCAAAGTGCTTGCACACCAACGTCCCTCTTTCAGTCTGCCCCAACGGATCGCGTTTGGATTATTCTTGTCACAGGGGCGAATGGCAATGCAGCGTTCAACAGAATTTAGCAGCAGCTCCACATATTCAACATTTTCAAACTTTTTCAAGCAAGCGGTGTTAAAGCGCAATCGTCCATTAGAAATCGTCATAGCCGGATTCTGCATAGTAGAAAAATACTGTACCCTGACTATTTCATAGCCCGTCAGATCAAGACGCTTTTTCACATCCGCAGTAACAGTGACATCCGGTTCTTTCATCACGCTTTCAGAGGCTTCCCTGTATTCTTCTGCCGAAAAACCTGTCCAATCCTTATCAAAAGGCACATATCCTCGCAAAATCCCATCTTCAACCACGCTCAACACGGGCAAGGGTCTGTTTTTCTTTGAATAATTGCGGGATGCCCGCAGATGATTGGCTGCATTAAAAACTTCTCTGGAAACAATGGCTTCATGGTGATTCTTCTGCCTGTACTGTGTCCGATCATTGTTGTTTTTCTTTGATTTATGCGTCAAAAAGTTCGGTGTAAAGGTCTTTCTTGCCAGTACATCACCACAATGGCGCTCATTTGCCAGAACACCTGCAAGTGTACCGGGATTCCACTCCACACGTCCCAACTTCGTCTTACGGCTATACTCCATCAAAAGAGTTGCAATCTCCGTAAGCGAATATCCATTCAGGTACAGGTAGTAAATCACCTTTACCGTCTGTGCTTCCTCCGGGTTAATTACAAGGTTGCCTTCCTCGTCTTTATCGTATCCAAGCAATGCAGGGGTCAGGAACAGGCCACGGCTGAACCGCCGATCAATCGACCAGTTCATAATGATAGATTTGGAATGCGATTCTTCCTCTGCCACAGATGCCAGAATCGTCAGAATCATGCGTCCATTGCTGTCCAGCGTATAGATATTATCTGCTTCAAATTTCACACCCACAGGCGGATTCAGATTTTTCAGAAGTTCAATCACAGAAAGGCAGTCAACGATATTTCGAGCAAAACGGGCAATGGATTTTGTAAGAACAAGGTCAATCTTGCCTGCCTTGCAGTCCTCAATCAACTGCTGCATCCCTTTTCGGTGTTCCAGAGATGTGCCGCTGATGCCCTCATCCGCATAGATTCCAACAAATACCCATCCCGGCTGTGCCTGAATATAATCCGTATAATAGTTTTTCTGAAGTTCATACGAAGAAGTCTGTTCATCATTATCCGTGGAAACACGGATATATGCTGCCACACGCCGAATCACAGAACTTGTTTCCAAATCCTCTATGATTTTGGCGGGAATAACTTCCAATTCCGATATATCTACGCCCTTATAGCGGTCTCTGATTTTTTGCTTACGGTCTACTGCTTCTACTTCACCGGTAATCATGTGCTTTTCCTCATTCTCCCGTATGGATGCTCCAATACCACTGTCGCATCTTCCGATAACTTCGGATACCGAGTTCTTTCTTCGTATTTTCTGCGGTTCTGCGGCTGATTCCTTCATCTTTCATCCGCATATAGATTTCTCTTGCTCTCATATCGCCATCAGAAAGCAACTTTTTTATCAGATATGCTGCCTTTTCTGTTTTTGACTCAAATTCCGGCACTTTCGGTTGTTCCGATGAAACGAATGTGCTCTTGCACTCCAACCATTGAAAACCCATCTCCGCTGTTATAGAAAACCGAATTTCTCCATCAGACGGAGCCAAACTGTTTTTTATCTGCCGAACAATACGAATATCTGTATCTTGCTGGTCACGCTCCACCTGCAAAACACTTCGCGCAGCAGCAACCACATCTATGCTGCCAAGGCTTCGGTACAAACCTTTCGTTCCCTCTTTCTTATTGAGATGACCAATCAGCACAATGGCACAATCATATACTGAAGCCCACATTCCGAGACGCTGCATCAGTTTTCTGGCTCTCCCTGCAATCTGGAGGTCAGAATCACTTCCTAAATACGCCTGAATCGGGTCTATAACTACAAGCCGTGGGCGAAATTCAATGATTGCCTGACGGATACGCTCATCATCCAGTGTTAGACCACTGTATGTTTCTTCATTGATAAAAGCCACTTTTCTACAATCTGCGCCACATCTTTCCAGTCTGGGTTTAATGGTATCTGATACTCCATCTTCCGAACACTGGTAGATAACCCTCTGCGGCGTCCCAACAGGCTTTCCATCCGGTGTTTTCCCACCCTTAGAAAGTTCCGCAATCAGATTCATCATCATGGTTGACTTTCCATCGCCGGGATCGCCTTGTAGCAATGTTATCTTTCCCACTGCAATGAATGGATACCACAACCAGTGAACAGAAGTTGCCTGCACATCACTATATAATGTAAGAATTCTTTTTTCTACCTTGTCCGCCATCGTCTTTCCTTCCTATTTGCAGTCTTTTCCTACCTCTATTATAAAGCATTCGTTGCGTTTTGACTGCTACCCATCAGGTAGCATGAGTTGCCTTTTGCTACCCAGTAGGTAGCAAAACAGCCTAAGACCACAGAGCAGCTAGCAGTGTGTCCCTTTGCGGTCTTAGAACCTTTGATATAGAGTTGCTCTGCCTACCATCATGCGAGATAATTGTACTGCCTTATGCGGGGAATCATAAGGAGAAAAGCACATGGCTACTGATTATAAAGCTTTGGGCAAGCGCATTTCAAATGCCCGAAAACAAGCTGGTATCACGCAAGAGGCCCTTGGAGAGCAGCTTAACATGACACGAAAACATATTAGCGTAATCGAATCCGCTATCAAACGCCCAAGTCTTGATGCACTGGTTGATATTGCCAATGCTCTTGACGTATCGACTGATGATTTGCTGGTAGATAGTTTGATGCACTCGACTTCAACCTCAAATTCCGAAATTCACCGTCTTCTCTTGGACTGCAATGAAATCGAACAGGAAATTCTCACTCGGATGGTAAGAGAGATGAAAGCCATACTGTACGGTTTGGGAATCTGATTTTGTAGCCCGCTGATCATATAACAAAAAAGCCCGCATAAGACACAGCTGCACTTCGGATTACACCGGGGTGCTGTCTGTGGCTTATGCGGTCAAAGTCATTCCTACGGAATGAAATGCCCGCCTGATCGAGAAGATTTACGAATCCTCTCAACCAGACGGGCATTCTTTTTGCTCACCTTGCTGTTTCTATGCAGTTATGCGCCATACTTTTCCAATGCTCTCCGAATCACATCCTCACAGTTAAACTCAACTTTCATCGTCTGATCGTCATACAGATAAACCATGCTGACAAAAGCATCTACACATTCCTTGGTCAGACCGCCTATGTATGTTTTTTGACTTGCCTGCTTTGTCAGGTTGCGGATTTCTTCATCCAGTTCATCGGCACACTCCTGTTCTTCCTTTTCTGTCCGTATGCTATCCTGCAATGCAGCCAGTTTTTCCGAAAGGATCTTTTTCTTTTC
>OJOL01002434.1_pt1 | contig 10060 bp, 7 predicted proteins | sample 1598121 | NCBI WGS metagenome assembly OJOL01 (sample SAMN01915219, study PRJEB22387) | human gut metagenome | isolation source: stool | host: Homo sapiens | place: USA
ATGTTTTTGATGCTCTAATTATTGATGAAGCCCATCGGTTAAACCTTAAAAGTGGTCTATACGGCAACCTTGGCGAAAACCAGATTCTTGAAATCATACGTGCCGCTAAATTCTCTGTATTCTTTGTTGACGATAGGCAAAGAGTACATATTAAAGACATCGGTTCCAAAAAGGCTATTGAGAAAGTTGCGGAAAGTTGTGGCGCCATTGCACATTATGCCAAATTAAGTTCTCAATTCCGTTGTAACGGGTCGGACGGATACCTCAGTTGGCTGGACAACACGTTGCAAATAAAAGAGACCGCTAACATTCACCTTTCATCAGAAGATTATGATTTCAAAATTTTTTCTGACCCCAATGAATTACTCGACACAATAAAAGTAAAAAATAAAATAAACAATCGTGCAAGAGTCGTAGCGGGTTATTGCTGGGACTGGAATAGTAAAAAAGACCCTGATGCTTTTGACATAGTAATACCAGAGTTCAATTTCAAGAAAAGATGGAATCTCAGTTCTGATAAAAATCTCTGGATTATCGGGAGCAATTCGGTCAATGAAATCGGATGTATCCATACCTGCCAAGGATTAGAACTGGATTATATCGGGGTCATTGTTGGCAAAGATATGAGATATGAAAATAACAAGGTAAGCACAGATGTAACCCAGCGTTCCAAACATGACCAATCTGTAAAAGGTTTCAAGTCTCTGCTAAAAGAAAATAAGAAACAGGCTTTACAAGATGCTGATGAGATTATAAAAAACACTTATAGAACCTTAATGACAAGAGGTATGAAAGGTTGCTACGTGTATTTTTGCGATTCTGCGTTATCCCAACATTTCATGAACCAACTACAACCTCTGCATGAAGAGAGGAAAGAAATACGCATAGAACCGGAAATTAATGATGACGTCAAGTATATAGATTTCCTTCCTCTTTATTCCATAAAAGCAGCCTGCGGCTATTTTGGAGAAGGGGAAATTGTAGATGAACTTGGCTGGATAAGAGTGGAAGGCATAGGGAAGCTGAACCGAAATATGTATATAGTGCAGGCCACAGGGCATTCTATGGAACCAATCATAAATGATGGGGACTACTGTGTCTTCAGAGCTAACCCCGCAGGTAGCCGGCAAGGCAAAATAGTACTGGCACAACATTACAACTTTTATGATGCTGACTATACAGGAGGCTATTCGATCAAAACATACCATAGTAAAAAGAAACAAGAAGGGCCAGAAAATTGGACACACGAAGAAATTGTACTTGAACCCCAAAATGCTAATTATAACCCTATAATCATCAATGAAGAAAACTCTGAAGAATTCAGAATTGTCGGGGAATTCGTTGGAACAATAAAACCCTGAGTATTACTAAAATCAAGTTTAAGCTAAATCAATCAAAATATTAAGAAGCCGCATTTCAGCAAACAAAATTTTATCCATACCTTTACAGAGTTCTAATGCGCATATACATACTAAAATAGGATTTTGATATGAAGAAACTGATTAGCATGCATTTTATAGGAATATTGGCATTAGCCATATTGTGTAGCGGATGTAGCACCAACCGCATGGCGGCGGGTGACCCGGGCGCCGTATTGGCGGGAGCCGCCATCGGAGGCAATGTAGGAGGCGCCATCGGCGGACTGATAGGCGAGAACAACCGAGGATGGAGAGGAGGTTACCGTGGTTCTGCCATCGGCACTATTGTGGGAACCATTGCTGGAGCCGCCATTGCCAATGCCGCCACCGCCCCCAAACAAACGGAAGAATACAGCTACCGGGTAGAGAGAACCCAGCCCACCTATAATCCCCGACCGGAAACGCGCCCCTCCGCCATCAACAACCTGAAGATACGCAATATACGTTTCATCGACGATAGCCGCGACCACGTAATCAATGCGGGTGAGAATTGCAAAGTTGTCTTCGAAATTATGAACGAGGGAAACAGGACCGCCTTCAACGTGGTGCCGGTAGTGGCGGAAGTCACGGGCATGAAGCACGTCTATATCTCGCCATCCGTCATGATAGAACAAATCGCTCCCCGCGAAGGCGTGAAATACACCGCCAGCATCAGCGCCGGAGAACGGATAAAGACGGGAGAAGTCATCTTCCGCATTGCCGTAGCCGACGAAAACGGAGAGGAATATGACTGGCAAGAGTTTTCATTGCCCACCCAACGATGAACAATCTCTAATTAAAACAATAAAATCATGGCTGACAACTATTTAGAAAAGCAATACGAAGCATACGAAGCAAGAAAAGCCGCTTGGGAAAAAGAACGCAAATACGGGAAGAAGCACTCCCCTGCCAAGCGCCCGAAAACGGAGGAAAAGTCAAAAGGGAGTGAAGAAACACCCCCTATCACGTCCCATCCGGAAAGTACTATTTAAATCCCGGAGGCGGCAAATGCATTCCCGCCATTGTCAATCCATTTTCTTTGGCATACCGGAGGAAGTGTTTACGTGACTTCACCGCCGCATCCTTATCCATATCGTAGGAGGTACAGATTTCGGGATGTTCCAATTGAAGGGCAGCTCCGTGAATCAAATCGGCTATCACCAATAGCTTGCCCGCCTGGTACACCGTATGGCCGGGAGTGTGCCCTTCCGCATTCATGGTAACCACATTCCCCGGCAAGGTTTCACCAAATTCAAACAGGTGCAAACGATCCTTATAAGCGTTCATGGTCTTCACCACTTGCGCATTCCTATCGGAAGGCATCTTGAGCCAGGCATCATACTCCACTTTCGATGCATACACCTCGGCATTAGGGAAGACAATGCTATCTCCCTTCATCATCCCTCCGATGTGGTCACCGTGGAAGTGGGTGAGATACAGATACTTGATATCAGCGGGGGTTACTCCCAAAGAGGCCAACCCCGACAATAAACGGCTATCCGGCGCTCCCATTCCCGTATCAAACAAAATCCGGACACCATCCGTTTCTACCAGAAAAGTGCTCATGGACGAAGGTATCCCATCCGCCAACTTCAAGCTATCTATCAGCTCATCACTGGCATCGGCGAAAAGCGTCCTCTCCATAAGACGCTCTTTTGCATTATCCTGTATCCAGGTGACCTTCACTCCATCCAGTTGTAAGGTTTTCAAACCGTCACATGCCATAGTTGTACTATCCATACTTGCTTCCTCATTAGTTTGTTTCTTTGCACCGCCGCCACAACCTACCAGCAACAATACAATTGATGCAACAACCCAATATCTCCATGTTTTGTTCTTCATTGATCTACTAATTTTTTAGTTCATGAATAATAGTTTTGATTATGCCGACTCGGCACAAGGATGCGTAAACCAGAAACGGCTACCGACGCCTACCTCAGACTCAAGCCCGATAGTGCCGCCAAGATGCTCGATAATACTCCGGCAGATGGATAATCCCAGACCGGTGCCTTTGGAAAAAGTATTAAGTTTCACAAAGCGGTCGAACACCTGCCCCACCGCATCCGGAGCAATACCGATGCCCGTATCTGTTACGGAGAATTCTATCTCATTGGTATCCTCCTTAAAGTGATACTCAAGAGTGATTTGCCCTTCGCTCGTAAACTTAAGGGCGTTATTGATAAAGTTGGTGACAACCTGCATCAAACGCTTCTTATCTGTATAAATACGATAATCGGGCAAATTAGAAGCCAGCAATACGGGCACGGGTTTATCTTCCTTGATTTCATAACCGCGAAGTATGTCTTCACAAAAGTCTTTGATGTTCAGATACCCCATATTGAAGTCGAGCGTCCCCGCCTCTATCTTCGACAAATCCAGAATATCGGATATCAATTGCAAGAGCAACTCTGTGTTCTCCTGCATGATTTCAATATACCCCTGACGTTCTTTCTTGTCATCTTCCTCAACGAGCATACTTGCAAAACCGACAATCGCATTCAACGGAGTACGGATTTCATGACTCATATTGGCCAGGAAAGCCGACTTCAGGCGGTCCAGATTCTCCGCCTTCTCCTTGGCTATCCTTAATTCTTCTTCTATCTTTTTCTGATGGTCGATGTCGACACTGGTGATGACGTGCGCCATCTGTCCGTCTATCCAGGGGAATGCGGCACTGAACACGCGAAACCAGCATTTGTCGAACGGGCGTTGATAGTCCCAGGAGTAAACCCTGGTGGGCTGACCGTTTTCATCAATCAAGTGCCTTTTAGGGCAGAACTCACACTCGCCCGTTTTATCGGTGTAGAGCGCTTGCCAGCACTTCTTCCCTTCGAAATGCTTGATGCCGCCATACGGGGCGGCCATAGACGCATTGGCATATAGCATGTCATGAGAATCGAAAGAGTTCACATAAATGTCCACTCCCATATTGTTCATAATGCTACCCAGCGTGTTGCTTGCCCGCACTTCTCTTTCCTTATATTCCCTGACCGCTATTTCCTTGGAGAGCGAGCCCAGTATCAGATGAATCATCTGGAGCTCGTCTTCGGCGAAAGGTATCGAGGCTTCTTCCCTATCCGCAAACCCGATAAATCCGATAATCTTGCCTTCGGAATCTTCGAATTGCCTGATTAGCAAAGAATCCACTCCATAAAAATCCAGAATATCAATATCAGACAAAGAAATATTCTCACCCTTACTGGCATAGAAAGGTCTCTTTTTAGCCTCTATACGACCAGAATGTTGTGTAGTCATCTCTCCCATTTCAAAACGAGACCTCAGGGTGCCACCTTCATTTCCGATGGTTTCCTTCAAAAAGAAATAGCGGAAGCCATCCGTTTGATAAACAAACCCTTTCTTGAATCCATAGTAATTACAAATGTCTATCAACGACTTCGTGATTTTCCTTTCAATAGATTCATGGCCATTCAACCGTTCTAAAAACTGAAGTAGAAATACACTTAAACTTTCCTTGCTTTTGGTCATATAGTCTTTAGTTCCTTAAGTTTAGACTACTCGGAACGAATTCTCGTTTTTTCCTCCAAGCATTCAAGCCGCTAATATACAAACTTTTAAAGACAATAGAGCATTTTTTACCAAGTTTTTAAATATTAAATATTTTCCTTTTCACACAAAGTAAGATAAAGGGAAACCTATTTTATTTTACAAGTACTTCAAAAGCATATACAACTTTCAATCATAGTTTTCGTAGCGCGAACGCAACTTTGCCGGACTTTTGGGTGATGGCTCCGGCTTCCCGGAACCCGACTTCTTTTGCCCGGATTGCTGGACAGGTCGAGGTCTTTCGGGACGGTTATTATTCCGCTTGGGCTTTTCGGCAGATACCACCGCCTTTTGAGTGCTTCCGGTTGGTTCGACCGGTCTCTTTCTGTCCTCCCGCCTTCTATTGTTCTGAGGTCTTCCTCCCTGAGTGCGGCTTTGCGATTTGGGTGCAATGTTTTGGGTAGAAGAAGTAGTAGGAGAAGCGACAGGCTCTCCCAAAGAAGGCAAATTGTGCTTTTGTTGCACCAGCTTTATACCCGTAAGTTTCTCTATCTCACGTAACATGGGGGCTTCTTCGCTTGAGCAAAAAGCAATGGCACGTCCTTCGCAACCCGCACGTCCAGTACGTCCGATACGGTGCACGTAGGTCTCCGGAACATCGGGTAAATCAAAATTGAGAACCAGGTCCAGACCTTTTATATCGATGCCCCGGGCAGCAATATCCGTAGCAATAATCACATTGGAACGCCCTTCCTTAAAGTTGCTCAACGCACGTTGGCGGGCATTTTGTGACTTGTCTCCATGTATGCTTTCGCAAGCAATGCCACGACGAGACAGGTAGCGGGCAATGTTATCCGCCCCATGCTTGGTACGGGAGAAAACCAGCACCTGATGGCCTGCCTCTCCGAGCAACAATTGAGCCAACAATTCTTTCTTCTGAGGTTTCTCTACCCGATAGACGGACTGGCTGATAATCTCCACAACACTGGATGCCGGAGTTACTTCCACACGCGCCGGATTGTGCAACAAACTCTTGGCAAGACGGTCGATACTATCGGGCATGGTGGCCGAGAAGAAAAGGGTTTGCTTCTTGGGCGGGAGCTTGGGCAAGAGGCGTTTGACGTCATGGATAAATCCCATGTCGAGCATACGGTCGGCCTCATCAAGAACGAAGTGGCGAACATCGTCGAGGCGGATAAAGCCTTGCGACATCAGGTCGAGCAAACGTCCGGGAGTAGCCGTCAGGATGTCCGTCCCGGCACGAAGTTCATCGGTTTGCGACTTTTGTTTCACTCCGCCGAAGATAACCGTGTGGCGCAAGGTCGTATAGCGTGTATAGTCCGCCAACGATTCATCAATCTGAATCGCCAACTCCCGGGTTGGGGTCAGGATAAGCGCACGGATGCTACGCGGAGCACCTTTACGTTGGGGCATAGGAGTGGCAAGCAATTGCTCGATGATGGGTACGGCGAAAGCGGCGGTTTTGCCGGTTCCGGTTTGCGCCAGTCCCAACAAATCACGCCCGGTCAGGGCTTCGGGTATAGCTTGTTCTTGGATAAGTGTAGGGGTAGAATAGTTTTTTTCGAGGAGCGCACGGCACACCGGCTCCGAAATATTCATCTGTTTAAATGTCATCATTTCTTTTTATTACGGCACAAAGGTACGATTTTACAGGGAATTATCACTATATTTGCATGAAAAAGGAATCATGAAAGTACATCACATCGCCATCTGGACCTTCCGCCTGGAGGAATTAAGGAACTTCTATATCCGGTATTTTAGCGGAAAAAGCAACGAAAAATACATCAATCCCAAGAAGGGTTTCGAATCATACTTCATCTACTTTGATGAAGGTCCGTCATTAGAATTAATGAGCCGAACGGACGTGCAAAACACTCTGATAGAAGAAAACAGGTTAGGGCTCACCCACTTTGCCCTTGCCTTTCAAAGCAAAGAGGACGTACTCAAGACTACGGAACAACTCCGGGCAGACGGTTATACCATAGCCGGAGAACCGCGCACTTCAGGCGATGGTTATTTCGAAAGCGTCATTCTTGATCCTGACGGTAACCGCGTAGAATGTGTCTATCGGAAAGAAGAAACTTCGGAAGAACCCGACGCCCCAATTGAAACGGAACGGTTGCTACTACGACCCTTCGTGGAGAGCGATGCAGAGGCTCTCTTTGCCTGTTGCCGAAACCCCAACATAGGGAACAATGCGGGTTGGCAACCTCACGCAAGCCTGGAGGAATCACGGGAAGTACTTCGTTCCGTATTCTTATCCCAGAAAGGGGTATGGGCCATTACCCTGAAAGACAACGGGCAATTGATTGGCTCCATCGGCATCATCGCCGACCCCAGACGCGAAAACCCGCAAGTACGTATGCTGGGATATTGGCTCGACGAGGCTCAATGGGGAAAAGGCTATATGACGGAGGCGGTAAAAGCGGTACTAAACTACGGTTTCGGCACGCTAAAACTAAGTCTTATCACCGCTAACTGTTACCCCCATAACGAGCGCTCTCAACAAGTATTGAAACGCCAGGGCTTTGTGCATGAGGGTACGCTTCATCAGGCCGAAGTGACTTATGACGGACATGTATATGACCATCAATGCTATTACCTGACAAATCCGAAACATCAAAAATGAGTCTATAAAAGGGAAAAATAAGATTTACATTCATATAGTCTTTTTTTAAGACATCATAAATTCAGCGTTACGATACAAACGAAGTTAATTCTCACATTTTTATCCATTTGTGTGGGAATTCAAAATAATCGTGTAACTTTGCGAATGAGATTTTCTTTAGAATCTCCACTGGTAACGGATATAGGCGCGTGCTTTTATGACAAATAATATAGCTCAAAAAAATGACTCTATGAAAAAACGATATCGGATACTCAAAAGGGTATCTGTCATTTTAATTCTCCTTGCTCTATTCACAAAGATGCATGCGCAAAAAGTGCAATATACCCAATGCCACCACATCCTCACACACTCTTACGAACAGTTGTTACCCGTTTACAAGAACCTTAATAAGATTCTGAATACAGAAATCAATGCAGAAGAGACTTCGCAGGAGGACTACACCATAATCAAAATACCTTTCCGTATCGAGCATCACAAAACTCTACTTATCGGTATTTTTACCCTGGGCGCCTTTGCCATTTGTTTTTTCATCCTATATCCGTTGTTCCTCTATTTCAGGGAGTCAAAACGGAAACGTGCCACCCAAAGGGAATTAATCAGGGAAAAGGAATTGCTATCATTATCACTTGAAAAGAGCGATATCTATGCCTGGAAATATGTGGAATCCACCAACACCTTCTCATGCGATAAAGAATTCTTTGAGCATCTGGACATGCCTTTCCGCACGTTCACTCTACAAGAGATGACCGAGGCCATACACCCGGAAGACCGAACGGATGTGCTGACCACCTTCTTCCGGGTAAAGAGCCAGGAAGATTCAAAAGCACATACTCAATGCCGGTGCAACTTCAATGGCAAAGGGTACATCTGGTACGAACTTCGCTATGTCAACCCCACGAAAGCCATAGCGGAAACCGCCTCCATCATAGGGTTGGTGACCAATGTACAACACTTCAAAGATAAAGAAGAAGAGTTGATGAAGGCCAAAGACCTGGCGATAGAGGCAGAGCTCAAGCAATCATTCCTCGCCAATATGAGCCATGAGATACGCACACCGCTCAATGCAATCGTAGGCTTCTCCAACCTGTTGGTCAGTGAAGATGACTTGTCCGATGACGAGAAAGCGGACTTTATCAATACCATCAATAGCAATTGCGAACTTCTTCTAAAACTCATAAACGACATATTGGAATTATCTCGTATCGAATCCGGCAAAATGGCTTTCTCCTTTTCAACTTGCAACCTGAATAGCTGGATTGACAATATGTACATGACTCATTCCTTATTGATACCCAAGGAGATTGAGTTCATAAAAGAAGTGCCCGATGCCACCTTCTTCATCCATACGGACGTGAACCGGCTTAGTCAGATCATTACCAATTTCCTGAACAATGCTGCCAAATTCACCAAGTCGGGATTCATAAAACTGGGATATGAGATAGACTTCTCGAACTATGAAATCTCCATCTATGTGGAAGATACCGGAAAAGGCATTCCGAAAGAAGAACAACGGATGATATTCGAACGTTTCTACAAGCAAGACGAATTTGTTCAGGGCACCGGCCTGGGGCTTTCCATAAGCATGGTCATAGCTGAAAAACTGGGTGGAAAAATCTCCGTTAGCTCCGAGGCCGGAAAGGGAAGCCGGTTCACCTTCACCCTACCCTATCATAATGAGAGTGAAGAACTTTTCTCCGTCGGATAATATATAATCAGAAAGCACGGCACCATGATACGCTTATTATAAGAAATGAGTATCTTTGCGCCATTATGTTGCACCGTTTCAAGACTTCCATAGCAAATATTCCACTTCCGGAAAGGTTTACTTATCCTTTCTGCTACACTCCCCATCCATTATGCGTGATGGCGGCGGAAGAGGTGCAACACTATCTCAACCGGCAACATGAATGGAAAGAAGAACTAAGTCGGGGGAAGATGTTCGGAGTACTGGTGGTGCAGACCGGAAATGGGGAGGTTGGTTACCTGGCCGCGTTTTCGGGCATATTGGCGGGGAAGAACCAACACTCCTACTTCGTTCCGCCCGTATATGACTTGTTGCAACCGCAAGGTTTCTTCAAAGTCGAAGAGGAAAATATCTCCGCCATCAACCGGCGCATCAAGCATTTGGAAGAGGACAAGGAATACACTTCTTTATTGTCCGAGCTCACCCGGACCCACCAACAAGCCCGGGAAGCACTGGACATAGCCAAACAACAATTAAAAGAAGCGAAAGAGAAAAGAGAATTGCGTAGAAAGGAAGCCGGACTCACTACCGAAGAAGAAGCCCGCCTGATACGCGAAAGCCAATTTCAAAAAGCGGAATACAAACGGCTGGAACGTTCCTGGAAAGAAAAGATAGCCGCTTTGCAAGTGGAAATCAATAACCGGGAAGAACAAATTCAAGAGTTGAAGGTGGAACGCAAAAGCCGTTCCGCCGCCCTGCAACAACAATTATTCGGGCAATTCAGAATGTTGAACTACCGGAAGGAGGTAAAAACCTTGTGTGATA
>OJOL01002437.1_pt1 | contig 10051 bp, 10 predicted proteins | sample 1598121 | NCBI WGS metagenome assembly OJOL01 (sample SAMN01915219, study PRJEB22387) | human gut metagenome | isolation source: stool | host: Homo sapiens | place: USA
AAAAGAATAGCTAAAACAAATGGCTGTTCGGTATCTGAAATTCGCAGAGAAATGCAGTATGCTATTGATGAAGCTAGAAATAGTGATGACCCAAACAAGCAAGCGGAATTTCAACGCTTATTTGGAAATAAGATACCCAGTCCAGAAGAATTTATTTGTGTAGTTAGCAAGAATTTAAAATTTTAGTAAATACGGAGCGTGAACAATGAAAAAATCAGAAACGCAGGAACAGGAATTTTTAGAAGTTTGTTCTTCTTACGACCATGACCTTTTAACTGGAAAAAGAGAAATGACATTGAAAGACTATGAACGAATTACTTATTTAGTTAGTTCTCTTGGGTATAGTCAATATCTTCAATTCCTTATTGGAAAATATATGGACTTATCACAAGCTGATGAAGAACGAGAAGAAAGAGAACATGAAATATATTTGGAATATCCAGAGTATTATGAGGACGAGGGGATTTTGGAAGAAGAAGAAAAATGGCTGGAAGAATTTTTAAATCAACTTCCAAAGAAGAAAAAAGAACATTTCAAGCAACTAATTGAAAAAGGTCAAAACTACTAAAAAAACAAAGTTACTGTATTCAGATATGCTGATCACAGTAACTTTATTTTAACTCAACCCACAAAAATATATGGATTTTGTTTATGATTTTTATTACAATTAAGATATTATGATATGTACGAGGAGTGATATATTTGCATACAATTCTTGTGTTGGAAGATGATATAGAATTAAATAATACTATCTGTTGTTCTTTGGAAAAAAATGGTTATCGGGTTATGGGAGCTAGAACTTGTGAAGAAGCAAAAAACTACGCAAATAGTTATACCTTTCACATGGCAATTTTGGATATAAATTTACCAGACGGTAATGGATTTCAATTTTGCAAATGGTTAAAAGCTAGAAGTAATACGTTGATTTTATTTTTATCCGCTAAGGATTTGGAAACTGATATTTTAAATGGATATGAACTTGGAGCAGACGACTATGTGACAAAACCCTTTTCTATGAGAATTTTGCTGAAAAAAGTGTATGTAATCTTATCCAGAAAGTCACAAGAAGCGAATATTTATGATGATGGCTTTCTAAAAGTAGATTTTGAACTTGGTATCGTTCAACAAGGAGTAAATGAATGCTTACTTTCCCCCACAGAATATCGTATTTTAAAAAAACTGATTGAGAATAAAGGGAAACTACTTACCTATTCCGTTTTATTAGATTCTTTATGGGACGAGGGAGTACAAATTACAGACAAGCATACTCTTGCAGTAAATATCAACAGATTGCGTAAAAAGATTGAAACCGAGGAACACTCTTATATTTCAAATGTATATGGAATGGGTTATATATGGAAGTAATGATTTTTATAATATTTTTTTCGTTAGTGTTTATCACTACTTTTGCACTTTGGAAATATGTTCGTTTGAAACATGATGTTTATGAATATACAGAGAAACTGGATAATACTATAAACTATATGTTAAAAAATGGAGAATTAAAAACAACTCCCTATGAAAACGATGATTTGTGGGAAAAAATTTATGAGAAACTGGTTCGTCTTTCCCATCTGTATACTCATAAAAATTTAGAGATTTCAGAAGAAAAAGATAAACTGAAAGAGCTAGTGTCTGATATTTCTCATCAAACAAAAACATCGATTGCTAATATAAAACTCTATTTAGAGATAATGACGGATGAATCAGATTTTAAGAAAAATCAAGAATACATGAGAAAAATGAACGGTCAGATAGATAAGTTGGATTTTCTTCTGCAAAGCATGGTAAAAATGTCACGGCTTGAAACTGGAACAATTAAAATCCAAAAACAAAATGTCCTTCTTGCCGATACTCTCGCTATGGCGATCAGTAACGTAGTAATAAAGGCAGATAAGAAAAACATTAAGATTGATGTGCAGTATGATGAACAGCTAATGCTAAAACATGATAAAAAATGGACAGCAGAAGCAATTTTTAATATTTTAGATAATGCAGTAAAATATACAGAAGTTGGCGGAAATATTCATGTTGTTGTGTGCAGGCAAGAACTTTTTACAAAAATCAGCATTGAGGATACAGGAAAAGGTATTGCACCAGAGCGACAAGCGACTATTTTTACTCGGTTCTATCGAGAACCAGAGGTACATGATAAAGAGGGAATCGGTATTGGCTTATATTTAGCTAGAGAAATCATCACGCTACAAAATGGATATATTGAAGTACAGTCACAAATTGGACAAGGAAGCAAGTTTATAATATATCTTCCAAATCGGGATTAAGAAAAATCACAGTTTTGTGATTTTTTCTTTTTGTGACTGGTTTGTGATTTTTATGCTTTATCATGTAAGTCAGGAGGTGAAATCATGAGAATCAAAAAATCGACGGTATTTCTGACAATGTTCGTTTTATTATTGGCTTTTACCGGTTGCCAGAATGAAAGCTCCAGTACTGACGAAAATAAACAAACGAAGAGCACAGCAAGTGATAAGGTTATTTATAACCAAAAAGACTTGCAAAACCCTCAAAAATTAGAAATTTCAGAAGATGGAACTGTTGAAATGGAAATAAAGAGTATGACTGAACCAGATAATATTCTCCCAGAAAATAAATCTATTTTTCTTTCTATTACATCAAAGAAAGATACAGATGTTTCTTTGCAATATACTTATGATACATATGGAAAAGAGGGGGCATTGTTTTGTTGCGAATTAAAAGAAAAGAATGGTGTTAAAACTACATTAGAGCCTTTATCTTCTTTCTACTTGTCTCAAACTTCTGAAGAAAACTACAAAGAAACATGGTTGACAAATGGCGTGTTTTTGAAAAAAGGGGAAAATGTGTTTTATTTGAATGGTAAAGACCAAACATTTCCTTATCGTATGATACTTAAAGTAACTTTTTTTGAACCAGAAAAGATAGATAGCGTTATTCTTTATCCGATAGAAAAATAAGGAGGACTTGATTATGAAAAATGTGATTGTCAAAACACAGGCTTTAAAAAAATACTACCAAACAGGGAATCAGACCGTAAGAGCATTAGATGGTGTGAATTTTGAAGTTGCTGAACGAGAATTTGTTTCTATCGTCGGAAAATCTGGTAGTGGAAAAAGTACGCTTCTACACATGATTGGTGGATTAGATACGCCCAGCAGTGGAACTGTTATTGTTGATGGACTAAATCTTGAAACACTAAATTCGGAACAACTTGCTCTTTTCAGAAGAAGAAAAGTAGGATTTATTTTTCAACAGTATAATCTAATACCCGACTTGAATGTGTATGATAATATTATTTTTCCTCTTGAGTTAGATGGTACGCAAATTGATAAAGATTTTATTCAGGAACTATTGGAAACATTAAATATCTCGGATAAACAAGAAATGCTCCCTGCAATGTTGTCTGGTGGAGAACAACAGCGTGTAGCGATTATACGAGCTTTAGCAACAAAACCTGCGATTATCCTTGCAGATGAGCCAACAGGAAATCTTGATACTTCTACCAGTCATGATGTAATCGGATTATTGAAAATGTTAAGTAGACAATATCAACAAACATTGATTGTAATTACACATGATAATGATATTGCACAAATGGCGGACAGAATTGTTCAGATTGAGGACGGAAAAATATCAACTAAAGGAAGTGATTTCCATGTTAGCGAATAATAATGAGGCAATCATCAATAAACTTGCAAAAAACAGCGTTAAAACAAATAAGAAGCAATATGCAATTTTGTTTTTCACAATAATATTATCTGCATTTATGCTTTTCTGTGTATTTACAATCGGTATGACTTATCTGGATTCGAGTAGATTGCAGAACACACGCTTAAATGGAGCTGAATATGATATTCTAACTATGAACGGTTTTACATCAGAGCAACTTAATACTTTACGGCAAAACGAGAATATACGGAGCGTAGGTATAGAATCCTATGCTGGATTTATCCAAAGTACAGAGTACGATAAGACTGTTGAAATTGGATTGTTATGGTGTGATGAAGTATTCTGGGATAATTTGATGTCGCCTGCCAGAACAAAATTAGATGGACACTATCCGCAAAATAAAAATGAATTGATGGTTACAAAAGATATTTTGAAAACCTGTGGAAATGAAAATCTGTCTGTCGGAGATAGTCTTATTTTAACTTATGAAAATAATACAGGTGTTTATACAGACGAATTTGTTATCAGTGGTATATGGGACGGTTATGGAGATACATCTGCTGGATTTGTGTCAAAAGCCTTTTATGACGAAACGGGATATGATTTAAAAAATAATGGAATCCTTTGCATAAAACTGAACTGTAACTATGTTTTTCCAACTACAATACAGTCCATAGAAAAATCTTTAGATTTCTCAGACAGGCAAATTTTTGCACCGACAGGTTATATCGAAAATTCTTTTAAGTTATTGCTTGGTATATGCGGTCTGGCTCTTGTTATATGTTTAAGTGCCTATCTTCTGATTTACAATATTTTGTATCTGTCTGTTTCAGGAAAGATACGATATTATGGATTGCTTCAATCTCTGGGTATGACAAAGAAACAGCTTGTTCGTTTCATAATTAAGCAAATGATACTTGTCGGAATATTAGGTATATTTATCGGAAATCTGTTGGGTATTATTTTATGTATGAAATTAGTTCCTTATATTCTCGGAATATTAGGTATATCGACTGGGAATATGACATTGCAGTTTAATCCAGTGATTTTAATTGTAAGTATTGTTGTTACTATTTTTTCTATTCTTCTGGGAATGAAAAAGCCGATTCAAATTGCAATAAAGGTTACACCAGTAGAAGCTGCAAAATATAGAGAATGTATATCGAATGGTAAAAGATATAAAAAGAGAAAAGGAGCTTTCTTCTGGAGAATGGCATTTGAGCAATTTAAGAAAGATAAAAAGAAAACAGTTGTTGTCTTACTATCGTTGGCAACAAGTTTATCTGTATTTTATTGCCTTACAACGATTATAAGTAGTCAGGGAGAAAGAACGGTACTGCCTAACTACTGGAATGCCGATTTTGTTGTTCAAAACCAGACACAAACCACGGAGGATATAAATTCTCTTAAACCAGCTATAGAGGATTCTTTTGTTGAAGAAATAAGAAAGCTGGACGGCATTAAAGACTTCCATCTTGTAGAGGGAACACCTATTATTTTCCCATATGTGTTAAACAGTTTTTCTGATATGTGGATAACAAATTATATAGACAGAACACCATATTTATCTTCTGAAGATGTTAAATCAGATTATAAAACGAATCCATCAAACTATTATGGTATGCTAATCGGTATTGATGAAGAACAATTTGATTATGTAAATCAATCACTGGATACTCCTATTGATAAACAAGATTTTCTGAATGGAGAAAGTTGTATTGTGCAATATGAAGGCTCTGAAATACCAAAAGAATATTTGAATCAGCGAGTTTTCTTTAATCTTCAAGGAAAGCAATATGAAATTACCGTTGAAGCTGTGTCGTATGACACACAGTACAGCGGAAGAGATATAGGTGCTTCGTTGATTGTAAGTCAAGACTATTTAAATAGCCTGATTTCTAAGCCGACAACATTAGATATGTATATTTACTATAATCAAAAATATGACGAAGTGTTAGAAAAAAAGATTACATCTCTTGTAGAGGATAGTCCATATAGTAATGACTTACACATTGAATCTCAATTTGAGAATATGAGAACAATTCAAGAATCGCAGGGAGAAATGATGGAAATAGGCACAATAATCGCTTTATTGCTTCTGCTGGTTGGAGTCTTAAATTATACAAATACAATCGCAAGCAGTATTCAGAATCGAAAATTAACATTTTCTGTTATGGAAAGTATTGGAATGTCCAAAAAACATATAAATAAACTGTTGATTCGAGAGGGGGTTTTATATGCACTTTTCTCTGTATTTATTACATTGACGATTGGTTCAGTTATCACTTATATTTGCTTTGAATCCATGAATTATATGGAGATTCCATTTAATGTACCAGTGTTTCCTTTATTCAGTGCTATTATTCTTGTCATGCTGATATGTATGATAACACCTCTTCTATCCTATAAAAAACTTGCAGGAAATCGCTCTATCGTAGAACGATTAAGAGATTATGAATATTAAAGTAATGGATCCGGATACTACACCAAGGTATAAAAAGTATATTCCATATTGGGCATAATTTAAGTTTCGCTAAGTTTCACTTATATAGGTGTCTGAGAAAAATTTAATAGGAAAGACATGAAAAAAGCACTGAAAACCGTTGGATTATTGGTTTTACAGTGCTTTTTCTTTTGCCAAAGAGGAAAAATGCAGTGAATTTAAGTTTTGTTAAGTTTCACTGAGTTCTGATTTTACAGAGTGCCATTGTTTCTTAGGTTCATATTTTCCACAACCATCGCAAGTCTGTGGCCAGTTGATTTTCCATTCAAAATATTCATCTCTGGTAATCTCACCGGATTTCAGTTCATCCATCCGAACCACCCATTCTTTCAAAAAATCATTCAGAACTCCATAGTCAAACCACATACAGACAGGAGCATGGGCAGGCCAGCTATCATTGTCATGGTAGTAAACGGAAGTGTCGGCTACTTCATTGCATTTTTCACCGGGAAATCTCCGAGGGAGAAACAGATGCAGGGAAGATGGGTTAAATTCATCCAGCCAGAAAAGCAGTTCCATCATTTCGGAAGCGTCACGTCCAGCGGTATCATAGAGGGTATAAGGATTAACATCAAGAGCCTGTGCCATTTTATCGACCAGATCTTTTTTTGGAACACGAACTCCTTTTTCATATTGTACAATTCTATGTTGATCGGTCAGTCCGATCTTCTCTGACAGTTCTTTTTGTGTCATTTTCCGAAATGTTCGGATTTTTTTTAGTTTCAGATTAAAATTCATAAAGTCACCTCTGCATTAGTCCTGATAAACATCCATTGAAGATAGTAAAATTAAAAAATGAATAACTATTTGTCCATATTATAACACAAACTAGCAGAAAATCAATAAAAAAGAGTACAAAAAAGAACCTAAAACGCATGAAGTGCTATTGACATTAGCAGTAACGGGGGATATAATGGCATTAAATCAAATGGGTACAAAAATGTACACCTACAAAACTTTTGATTATTGAACCTTGAAAATTGAATGAGCTGTATGGGTGCCTTTCGGGGCTTAAAGGTAACACAGGATTCCACCGCTGTATCAGAGAGTAGTATGTGGAAACCGAAGATACTCCGGCAACGGCTGGTATGCTTGAGAAGAAGCTGCCAGTATTCAGAAAGATTTCTGATAGAGGTCAATTGTAACGTTGACATCGCCATATACAAATGGAAGCCAACACGCCGAACAGAATGGAAAATCATCGTAAGAAATCCAAACAAAAAGTAGATGTACTGACAACGGGCATAACCGCTGTCTGGGAGGTGATGCAGAAGAATACGGAGGAAAGGAGGTATGTGCATCATGAGAAAAACAACAGAGTATAAGGCTGAGAACCGTCTGACGGTAGATATTGAAGGATTAATGGCAATGTTATCCTGCGGAGAAGTAACTGCAAAGAAAATTGCAGATTATGCAGAAGCAAGAGTGATTATTGGAAGACGTGTTCTTTATAACGTGGATAAGATAAAAAAATATCTTGATGCAATGGCAGTGTAATGAAAGATGAGAAGATAAAATACAACAACTTTCCTTCGGAATGAAAAGTAAAAAAGGGAAAATATTCCTGTAAAACAGGCAAATAAAAATTAGCATTTGGCAGGAATTTACCCTTGGAAATCATAAAATATTATGTTAATCTGTGAACAGATATCAGACAGTAAATGACTGATACCGACAGGACAAAAATCATTCCGAATAACGAAAAATGAAGTGAAAGGAATGATTGATATGGCAAGAAAAGATAATAAAGGCAGAAATTTAAAAACAGGTGAATACCAGCGTCCGGATGGACGTTATGAGTATCGCTACAAGGATGAAATTACCGGAAAGCGTAATTCGGTTTATGCAGCTGATCTGGCGAGTCTGCGAGAAATGGAAAAGAAGATCAATAAGGATATGGATGATCTGCTTATTACAGATGCATCAGTCAAGAAGCTGACCGTAAATACGTTGTTTGAGCGATACATGGCAACAAAGAATATCAAGGAAAGAACGAAAAAGAATTATATCCGTATGTGGGACTACCGGATACGAAATACTTTGGGAAACATTCGTGTTGTGGATTTTAAGACATCTCACGTAAGGACGTTCTTTTCCTCATTGTCAGATGAAGGACTGGCACACAGCACGATCAAAGGTCTTTATGGTTTATTGAATCCCAGTTTTGAACTGGCAGTGGAAGACGGGATTATCCGCAAGAATCCGGTAACTGGAACACTTGGAGATTATGGGGCTCCGGCAAAGGAGAAAGAAGCACTGACACTGGAACAGCAGGAAAAACTTCTGAAGTTTGTTGAACAGAGTAATGTGTATAAGCCTCATCTTCCGATGATGCAGGTTATGTTTGGGGCTTGCCTAAGAGTGAGTGAGACTATCGGCTTAACCTGGTCAGATGTGGATATGAAGAACCGGGAGATCCATGTAGGTGGACAGCTTGTGTATTATGAAGGTGATGAAGGATATTGTTTCCATGATTCAGAAACCAAAACAGATGCAGGAATCAGAGATATTCCTATGACACAGATGGTATATGATGCGTTCCGTAAACAGAAAGAGCTGAACCTGATGCTTGGTTTGCAGAGTAATGTGGAGATCGGTGGACGCAGTGGATTCATCTTCAATACAAAGCATGGACGTCCGATCATGCCGGCGGGAGTGAACAGCTTTCTGAAAAATATTGTCAATGCCTATAATAAGAAAGAAAGCAAACTGGCAGAAGAAGAGAAGCGAGAGCCGGAGCTGATGCCTCCTATTTCATCGCATACCCTTCGTCATACGGGATGTACCAGACTGGGTGAGAACAACGTCAATCCCAAAGTTATGCAGTATGTGATGGGCCATTCAGATGCACAGATCACAATGAATGTCTACAATCATATTGCAGAGAAGTCTCATGTGGAGAACGAGATGTCTAAAATGAACCTGCCGGAAACCGTACCTGCTGTGGTATAAACCATAAGTCGTTGTCGTAAAATGTGGTAAGAAAATCAGACGAATATATTTTTCCAAAGATTTGTCGTAAAAATGTGGTCAAATCAAGAAAATCGAGTGCGAAAGCAAGTGAAAAATCCCTGTGAAGCCCGTAAAATCAAGGCTTCACAAAATCTTCACAAAATAATTAGCACTCACCTCTTGACGTGGCTAATAATAAGTGTTATATTACAGCTAGAACAAAGGAGAGGACATAAAGAGATAAGAAAAAGAGTTCCAAACCAAAGTTCAGAAAAATCATTTCAACATAGTCGAAAGAAAGATGCTTCCGATTTGCTGAAGACAGTAAAAGAGTTTGAAAGGAGCAATGACTTATGATGATGCCTAGTATTTTTGGAGAGAATTTATTTGATGATTTTGATAGCTGGTTTAGTGACCCGGTTGAAAAGAGATTTTTCGGTAAGAAGAATCCGTTGTATGGAAAACATGCAAAGAACCTTATGAAGACAGATGTAAGAGAGACAAAGGATAGTTACGAAGTAGACGTTGATCTTCCAGGATTTAAGAAAAACGAGATTAAGATGGAACTTGAGAATGGATATCTTACCATTTCTGCTGCAAAAGGTTTAGATAAAGATGAGACTGACAAAGAAACTGGTAAGTATATCCGCCGTGAACGTTACGCAGGTAATTTATCAAGAAGCTTCTACATTGGAGATGTAAAGCAGGAAGATGTGAAAGCTGCATTTAAGAATGGTATTTTAAGTATCAGCGTTCCGAAAGAAGATAAGAAAGCAAAAGAAGAGAAGAAATATATTACAATCGGTGAATAATTCCTTAACGTCTATTGAGAATCGAATAAAAAACTTGAAAATAAAGTTTAATAAAACAACAGATGACCGAAAGGAACTCTGATGAAATATAAGTGAACAGGTTAATAATACAGGCGAG
>OJOL01002438.1_pt1 | contig 10050 bp, 10 predicted proteins | sample 1598121 | NCBI WGS metagenome assembly OJOL01 (sample SAMN01915219, study PRJEB22387) | human gut metagenome | isolation source: stool | host: Homo sapiens | place: USA
GCAGGCGGGGCTGATTGCTGCATTGACGCGCGGCATCAGCCCTTTTGTGTCGTTTTTATTTCCCAGGATTCCGAAAAATCATCCGGCGCGGGAGTCAATTTCCACCAATATTGTTGCAAACGTCCTCGGACTTGGCTGGGCGGCAACTCCGGCGGGATTAAAGGCGATGGAGGATCTTGCACAGCTGGAAGAAAAACGGAGACAGACGAGGTACCCGAAAAACGTTCCAAAAGATACGGCAAGCAATGAAATGTGTACGTTCCTGATTTTGAATATTTCGTCCCTGCAGCTGATTCCGGTCAACATGATCGCCTATCGCAGCCAGTACGGAAGCGCCAGTCCCGCCGCAGTGGTCGGTCCTGCGGTGCTGGCGACACTTGTCAGTACGTTTGCGGCAGTGATTTTTTGCAGGGTGATGGATCGGAGATAGATTGTTGATATAGCATTTGGATGCTGAACAGAAGCATAGTTTGCAGGCGGGCAGTCACACATCGTTCGATGCGCAGCTGTCCGCTGTTTTTGTGGAAATTTACATCAGATATGCCAGCAGCACGCTCATAACGACACCGACGGCGGTAGAAAGCAGCGCGCCTGCCAGCGTATATCTGGATTTGGAAACGCGCGCCGTCATAAAATAAACAGACATCGTGTAAAAACAGGTTTCTGTGCAGCTCATCAGAATCGACGTGATGCGTCCTGCCAGAGAATCGGTCCCGTAGGTTTTGAAAATATCGAGCACCAGTCCGGTCGCCGCGGAAGAAGAAAACAGGCGGATGAAAATGAGCGGGAAAAACTCCGGGAACATACCGCTTATGGAACTGTCAGCGGCGTATTTTTGCAGCAGCTTTCCCGGAAGATCCAGCAGCCCGGAGCCCCGCAGAATCCCGACTGCCATCATCAGCCCGATGAGCGTTGGGACGATGCCGACGACCGTTTTCAGACCGTCCGCTGCGCCGTTTATAAAGTCGTCGTAGAGATTACATTTATGAATCCACCCATAGCCGATGATGAAGAAGATCACGGCAGGAATGAGGATGGAGGAAAGATGTGCGAGAACATTTGCCATGGAAAGCTCCATTCTGCAGAGATTAAATCACCGGACATTTTCAGACCGGGAAAGGATACGATCCTGCGGGAATATCTGTTACCGGAATATATGATTTTGCCAACCCATACAGAACAGGAATCATAAAATGCAGAGTAGGGGCATAAGTTACTATCAGGTTTTCTGAAAAACGAATGGGATGGAAAAAGGAGGACAGGCATGGCGGAATATCGAAAACAAATCGCATATCTGGATTATCTGGAAGACGGCGTAAAAATCAAAAATGCCGGATTTGTCAGAATAGAGGAACAAAACGGACACAACCGGATGGAAGTAAAAGTTAAAAACCTTCCGGGCAAGGACTGCGGGGAGTTTCGGTTACAGGAAGAACATGAGAGAACGGTCGGAAGGATTAGTTTGCAGGGCGGCAACGGAAACTGCTGCATGGTGTGGCGGATGCCGGAGCCGGGCGAATTGGATAACAGCCGGGAGGAAAGCTGGCAGCAGACTGCGCAGCTTCGGATTTTACTGTCCGGAAAAAGAATGCTGATTGCAAACTGGCACGAACCGGTCGAAATTCCGGCACAGAAAGAGACGCTGCAGCTGCAGCAGCAATCGCAGGTACAAGGGGATCAGTTCCAACAGATGGAGGCGCGGTCATCGCAGACAAATTCACCCAGACAGCCCGGAGCTGGAGAAATTATTCCGTATCCGGAGCGGCGCGGCAGCGAGATGGAAAAGCAGTCCACTATGGCGAAGGAGCCCGCTGAAACAGAGCAGTCCGCCATGTCGGAGGAGCCTGCCGAAACAGAGCAGTCCGCCATGTCAAAGGAGCCTGCGGCAACAGAGCAATCCGCTATGGCGAAGGAGCTCGCGGCAACGAAGCGGCAGCCCACTCCGGAAGCGCCATCTGTGTCAGCGTCCGAGCCGACGATTCCTTTTCCTTCCGCTGCGCCGAAATCGCCGTCCTCTCCATCGCGTGAGCCGGTCTGCAGCGCAGATAAATGGGAGCAGCTGTGCACGATGTATCCGGAAATTCATCCGTTCCGCGACAGTCGGGAATATCTTTCCATTGCGCCGAAGGATTTTGTGGTTCTGTGCAAGGAATACCAGAAGTTAGTACATAACAGCTTCCTGCTGCATGGCTACTATAATTACCGTCATCTGATTCTGGGCAGAATCCGGCAAAAGGATGCATGGCAGTATTATATCGGCGTGCCCGGCAATTTTTATGACCGGGAAAAAATGGTGGCGGAAATGTTCGGATTCGAAGCCTTTGAGGGTGAAAAAGAATCCGCATCGCCGGGTGATTACGGGTATTATATGAAGCGGGTGGAGATTTAAGCAAGGGTGGTCGAACCGGCGGGAGCAATGATCGGAAAAATGCCAGACAGTAAAAACCCACTTGCGGGAATGAAAAGGGACTGGTATGCTTTTTTTGGAAACAGTCAGCAGATTTTTGGGCGTTCTCGGTGCAGATCATGAAAAGCTGACATGTTATATTCGAAACACAGGGAGCAATTATGGCAAGAATCCGTACAGAAGAGGAAAAAGAAGCGGCGCGGCAGGCTGCAAAGCAGGCGAAAAAAGATCAGTGGCTTCGGGAGCAGGAAGAAAAGCGCCCGATACATGAAAAATATATGAAGGATGCGATCCGACAGGCGAAAAAAGCGGCAGCACTCGGCGAAGTGCCGATCGGCTGCGTGATCGTGCATGACGGACAGGTGATCGGCAGGGGCTATAATCGACGAAATACGGACAAAAGCACACTGGCGCATGCGGAGATCACAGCGATTAAGCGGGCGAGCAAAAAGCTGGGTGACTGGCGGCTGGAAGACTGCACATTGTATGTGACGCTGGAGCCCTGCCAGATGTGTGCCGGAGCCATCGTGCAGGCGCGAATTCCGGAGGTTATGATCGGCTGCATGAATCCAAAGGCAGGCTGCGCAGGATCAATCTATAACCTGCTGCAGGAACCGGCATTTAATCATCAGGTCAGCCTGTTTAAGGGCGTGCTGGAAGAAGAATGCAGCCAGATGCTGAAAGATTTTTTCCGCAGTCTGCGGACACGGTTGAAAACCTGAGACAGAACGCAGTCTGCGGACATGTCGGAACGCAGCGCAGAACTTACGGACTGTGTACGGGCATATTCCGGACCGCACCACAAAGGAGAAAGGAAATATATGGACTTTTGGGAAAGACTCTTTGCCAGAGCTGGAAGAAGAAAACCAGAGCCGTCTGCAGAAGCGAAATGCGCAGAGGAGTGGGATACAGAGTTGGCAAGCGAACTCTCGGAGACAGAGCGGGAGCAGTTGAAGAAAGCCGGCTGCATCCGAAAGCATATTTATTTTTCAGGACGCGTGCAGGCGGTGGGCTTTCGCTACAGCGCGCTGTGTCTGGCAAAAGAGCTGCAGCTGACCGGCTGGGTGAAAAATTTAACGGATGGACGTGTGGAAGCAGAGCTGCAGGGACAGGCCGAATTGGTAGACTCGTTTGTGGAGCGTATCAGTCAGCGCGGCAGGATTGTCGTAGAGTTTGTGGAAGAGGAGGACCGCGAACTTTGCTATGAGGAAGGCTTTGAGGTCAGGTGAAAAGCTGCAGAGCCTCCGATCGGGGCAGAAGACGCTGCAGCGCGCGAAACCGCATTGGACGGAACGGCGTTGGTGAGGCGCTGCGCTGTACCTGGAGAGGTCGCCCTGCAGACCGTGCCACAGCGCATGGCTGTGCGTTCCGCCGGTCAGAACACCAGCCGCGAATATTCGCTTCCGGCGTCCTGCTTTTGCGGCTGCCTGCGGTAATCTGACGGTGAGACGCCCATACGTCGGTGGAATGCCCGGGAGAAGTAAAAAGCATCCGAGAAGCCGCAGGAGACAGCAGCTGTTTTGACGGAATTGCCGAGCTCGAGCAGGCGGCATGCCTGATGAATGCGGAAATTCGATAAAAAATCGCCGGGAGAAATGTTCAGTTCAGATTGAAAGGCGCGGTAGAGCGTGCTTCTGCTGACCCCGAGCATCTGACAAAGCTGTTCGGTATGGAAGTACTCATGATGAAAATTGGAGCGGATCAGAAAAACTGCATTTGCCAGAAGGGACGAAGCAGGAGAGTCGGGCAGACCGGGTGCCGGGGCATAATCGGCATAAAGCCCGAGCAGCGTGCGGAGTATGCCATTTGCTTCGTTGCGGTTCTGGTGATAAAGGTCGAGGGGCTGCAGATCGGCAAAAAGCTGTCGGAGCCGGGCCGGGCAGATCGCGGGACAGACGGGCGCGGCAGGGGAAAAGGCGGTCTGATCGAGCAGAGAGGCAGCTTCTTTTCCGGTAAATTCCACCCAGGTATATTCCCATGGATTCCCCGGGTCAGGATAATAGCGAATCGTATTATAAGGATAAATCAGAAAGCTTTCGCCGGTGTGAACGGGGAAAGTTTTTTTATGATATTCGATAAAGCCCTGCCCGCGCAGAATATAATGGATGATATAGACCGGGCGGACGCCAGGTCCCCAGGAATGCAGATCGCTGCAGTCCTGCCTGCCTGTGGCGAGCAGGGTGAGACCAGGCTGGGAATCGGACCCAAAAACAGATGAATTCATAAAGAGACCTCCTGATTTACAGGATGTCGGGGATGATGTCTAAAAACCTCCTGCAGACAGTTTGCAGCGGCCTTTGGGCACATACCTCCGGCATTGTCCTGATGTGAATAAATAATCCATGTATTTGCAACAAAAACCCATGGAAGAGAACAAAAGTGTCATGCTACAATCACGATAACGGATAACGAAAGAGAGGTCAAGGGGTATGGTAAAATTAACGCCGCCGATGGGCTGGAACAGCTGGAACACATTTGGTGAGAATATCAATGAAAAACTGATCATGGAAACTGCGGACAAAATGGTGGAGCAGGGGCTTTTGGACTGCGGATATGAGTATCTGGTCATTGACGACTGCTGGTCTTTAAGAAAGAGAGACGAGGAAGGCCGTCTGATTGCAGATCCGGAGAAGTTTCCCCACGGCATGAAAACGGTTGCGGATTACGTGCATTCCAAAGGGTTGAAATTTGGTATGTATTCTTGTGCGGGCAACCTGACTTGTGCCGGATATCCAGGCAGCTTCGAGCATGAATTTATCGATGCAGACACATTTGCATCCTGGGGTGTGGATTTTTTGAAATACGATTACTGCTATCACAGCAACATCATTCCGGGAAAATATTTATACCGCAGAATGGGCATCGCGTTGGAAAATTGCGGCAGGGATATCCTGTTTTCCGCATGCTCCTGGGGCGCAGATCAGACGCATGAATGGATTAAGGAAACCGGCGCGAGCATGTGGCGTTCCACCGGCGATATTTTCGACAGCTGGGAATCGATCAAGGATCTGACCAAACAGCAGGCAAAGCTTCATCCGTATCATAGCGTCGGCTGCTTTAATGATATGGATATGCTGGTTGTCGGCATGTACGGCAAAGGAAACGTTGGGTTAAGCGGCTGCAACGACGTTCAGTACAGAACGCATTATTCAATCTGGGCGCTGTTTGGCTCTCCGCTGATGATTGGCTGCGATATCCGTAATATGAATGAAGAGACGAAGAAGATTCTGGAAAATAAAGAGCTGATTGCGATCAATCAGGATCCTCTGTGCCGTCAACCGATCCGTCTGGACGGAATCTGGAGCGGAGACGATGTCCTCATTTATTCCAGACAGCTTTCCAATGGCGATCTGGCAATCGGTTTCTTCAACTTAAAGGACGAAAGCGTAGTAGCAAATCTGAATCTGGACGAAGTCGGTCTTCCAATGAGCACCGGAAAAACTCTGCAGATGAAGGAGGTCTGGACCGGGGAAGATCTGCCTTCGCTCAACGGAACGGTCCGTAAGGCCTTGGAGCCTTACGGCTGTGCAGTCTACCGCTGCAAGGTCGTTGATCTGTAATGGACACCTGCATGAAATGCGGAAAGGAGCTGACCCAGCTGGATCGGGGAGCTTACCGGAAATTTGTCAACCGGGGCAGCACGTCGTTTCTGTGTAAAAGCTGTCTTGCAGAAAAGTTCGGAATAAAAGAGTGTGTGCTGGATGAAAAAATCGAGCATTTCCGGAAACAGGGATGCACGCTGTTTATTTAGCGACAAGACATTGGAATAAAAAGAAACCATAGCCGATTTGCCCTTTTTATGATACGCTTAGTGCAGACGCAAAAAGCGCCCATATTGACTGAATCTGCAGACAGCGTATACAAAATCAGGGGGCAAGGAGGAACTCATGGGGAACAATTGGAAAATTACGGACACGCTGACAAAGGTGTTCGCAGATGAAGTGCCGGATGGACAGGGGAGCATTCGCCTTTCAACGCTGCATCGGGAAACCGTATCCTGTGTGATTGCATATTTTGGGGCGGCAGACTGGGGACGTTACTGGAAGGTTTCCGTAAAAGCGCCGGAAAAAATTGAGACGAGATTGCGCCGGGTTGAGCTGGTTCCGTCGGCTTATCCGTGCCATAAGGAGCAGGATGATAACTATCTGCGCATCGTACCCGGGATGTATCCGGATCTTTTGCGCGATCTGAATACGGAGGGCGATGGCGCGGACAAAAAATATCTGACAAAAGAAGTGCCCGGACAGTGGCGCAGCCTATGGTTGGATGTGACGGTCGATGCGGAGCTTGCAGGTGGAGACTATGCTATTGTGATCGAAACGGAAACTGAGGACGGAGAAAAAGAGACGTTAAAAGCAGACCTACATGTGGTCGATGCGTCGCTTCCGCCGCAGAAGCTTTTGCATACGGAATGGTTCCATTCTGACTGTCTGGCAGACTATTATCATGTAAAACCGTTCAGCGAAGAACACTGGAAGATTCTGGAAAACTTTATCCGCCTGTATGCGGCGCGTGGCATCAATACGATTCTGACACCCGTATTTACACCGCCTCTGGACACTGCGGTCGGCGGCGAGCGCACGACGGTTCAGCTGCTGGACATCCGCAAGGACGGTGATACCTACAGCTTCGATTTTTCGAAACTGGAGCGCTGGATCGGAATTTGTCGCTTTGCCGGAATTACGCATTTTGAAATGGCGCATCTGTTTACCCAGTGGGGCGCTAAGTGCGCACCGAAGATTATGGTCTGGGAGGACGGCACGCTTCGTCATAAGTTTGGCTGGCACACGGACGCACAGAGCCCGGAATATGCGGATTTTCTGGCACAATATCTGACTGCCCTGACAGATTTCCTGAAAGAACAGGGACTGCAGGATAAAGTCTTTTTCCATATTTCAGATGAACCCGGAGAGGAGATTTTAGAGGATTATAAAAAAGCGCGGGAAATGGTACTACCCTATATTCAGGGATTTCATACGATTGATGCGCTTTCTGACGTTGGATTTTGTGAAAAAGGCCTGGTCGATCTGTTTGCACCCGGAACAAACTGCATGGAGCCGTTTTTGGAAAGAGGAATGGAAGGACTGTGGACCTATTATTGCACCGGACAGTGGAAGGAGGTTTCCAATCGGTTCATGGCGATGCCTTCTGCGCGTACCAGAATCCTCGGTGTGCAGCTGTATCTGTATAAAATCAGTGGATTTCTGCACTGGGGCTTTAACTTTTATAACAGCCAGTATTCGATCAAGCACATCAATCCGTATGCGGTAACGGACGCGGGAGAAGCATTTCCGTCCGGCGATGCATTTTTGGTTTATCCCGGCGAGGGCGGCGTACCGGAGGAATCTATCCGTCTGATGCTGATGCAGCAGGTGATGCAGGATGTGCGTGCGTTTGAACTGCTGGAATCGCTGGTCGGCAGGGAAAGAGTCTGTGAAATCATCGCAGAAGGAACGGATGAACCGATCACCTTCAAGCGCTATCCCAAAGAAAAAGAATGGCTGCTAGCCTTAAGAGAACGGGTGAACGCGGAGATCGAAAAAGCAATTGCGATACAATAGAATGCACGCTCTGCGAGCATTCTATTGTCATGAATAAGAAGCGCAGGGCGAGAGCAGGACTCTTGCCCTGTTTTCTGATTTTCAAATGACAGGAGACACGAATGGCTTTATTTAATAAATTATCGGTTACGAATTTTACAGCTTCCACCATCCCCGATGATTTCCTAAAAGATTTTGCGCACCATCAGAAAATTACCAGAAAATGGGTCAGGACAGATGCCGGATGGGAGCTTGAAGATGCTTCAATTTTGCGGGAATGGGATGCGGAAAAAAGAATCTGGCTTGCAGGATATATGCGGGAAAAAATTCAGAACGGAGGGACGGTAATGGCGGCTTTTTTACCCGAAGGTCAGCTGGCAGGCTTTTGCTGCGTAGGAGGAGATCTTGCGGGTGAAACGGCAAGCTATGCGAATCTGTTGCTGCTTTTTGTGGACGACCGCTTTAAACGGCATGGAATAGGAAGGCTGCTTTTGCAGGAAGCATGCAGATATGCAAAAAAACTCGGCGCGGAAAAACTGTTCCTTTCTGCAATTCCGTCGGAAGACACGATCGCCTTTTATCAGAACATGGGATGCGTCGATGCGAAGGAAATTGTAAATCCTTTCGTAGACGACGAAGAAGACAGGCTGATGGAAATTACGACGAAAGACGGAAACTGAGGAAGATGGGCAGAACTATGCAGACAGAACAAAAGAAATTCGCAGAGCATCGCAGATTTTTGACATATGCAATAGCGCTGTGCACTATCCTGCCATTTGTGGTACAGGGCTGTGGGAAACCGTCCCGAGAGACCTGGCAGGATGTGGATACCGAAGCGGAAACAGTGATTGTGCTGGAAGAGGATGAAGAGCCGAAAATACGGATGGAAGATGTTTGTCTTGAGCTGTATCGGGAAGCAGGCAGAAGCGGACGGCTCGGGGAAAAAGAGACCATTGCACATATCGTAAAGCAGTTTGGAGAAAACGGATATCCTGCAGTAGACCAGAAAAATAGGGTCGATATGGTGCGGGCATCAGAGGTAAAGCGTTTCTGCAGGCGGGCGACGGATCAGCAGGAGGCACAGATAGAAATTGTTGAAGTTGACTGGAACGGTGGCTTTGTGGAGTACGAGCTGCAGGCGGCAGAAGGCAATCTCGATGTGACACGCAATTATTATCATTATGAAGATGAAATGATGCGCAAAAAGACGGAAGAACATTTTACAGCGGACAGTTGGTCGTATACGGAGGACGGTTATCTGATGTTTTCCGGAACCGGGGCGCTGGATGAGATGTATGTGATGACGCTCAGCGACGTTAAGGAATATGCGGCGCTGCGGGTGGAGCCTCTGGACGAAGCCTGCCGGGAATGGAACGAAAAAGCGCTCCTGCCGGTCGGCTATGAATGCAACAACCTGTTTCTGACAGACTGGGATGAAACGGATTTCGGAGAGCTGGACTTTTATGATCTGTTCGATGTTTTTTATCCGCAGATATATCATCGGAAAATCCCGTGGCAGAGTGGGAAAAATGCTGGAAACAGCACAGTGTACGGAATTCCGTCAAAAGAGTTCGAATCGGTTATTCAGGAGTTTTTGAATGTAAAAACAGATATCCTGCGCAAAAAAACGATTTACCGGGAGAAAGATGACACATATGAATATTATCCGCGTGGATTTTATGAGTCAGAGTACCCGGAGCATCCGTACCCGGAGGTGACAGCGTTTCAGGAAAATGACGACGGGACGGTAACGCTCACTGTGCATGCTGTTTTCCCCTATCTCGGAAGTTCCAGAGCGCTCGTTCATGAGGTGACCGTGCGCCCGATGGAAAATGCTGCGGCTGCAGTGCGGTATGTGTCCAACAAAATTGTTTCCTCACTGGATGATCCGGACGACAATTGGTATGTGCCGCGTCTGTCCGGAGAGGAACGCAGTTTATTGTATGAAGAAAATACAGACTGAAAAATGGCTGCCGTATAGGGGAATTTCCCTGCGCGGCAGTCATATGTTATGTTTACAGTTCACACGCGCCATTCGCAATACAATAGAATGCACGCTCCGCGGACATTCTATTGTCATGAATCGCATCTTCGATGCTTTTC